>JAEEGJ010010702.1_pt1 | contig 23723 bp, 26 predicted proteins | sample 8958761 | NCBI WGS metagenome assembly JAEEGJ01 (sample SAMN16246546, study PRJNA631951) | gut metagenome | biome: gut microbiome; feature: rumen; material: RS-attached | host: Bos | place: Iran: Karaj | collected 2018-10 | reverse complement strand
TCAACGTCGCCGTTGTCGTCCGTAAGCTTGACCGTCGGTTCCGAAAGCAGCTCGTCTATCTGACAGTACGGCACGTCCTCGTCGCGCCTGATCTCGTCGTCCGATACGGCAACGCCGTTCACGGTCGCCTTTATGCCGTCCGGCAGATAGATCTTGACGCTGTAATATTCCGCGGACACGACCGGCTCGAATTTTTCTATCTTCCAGTCCGCCATTGAAAAGAAAAACAGCTTCGTTCTCTGATTTTCCCCGCGCAAAGTCAGCGTTCCGAGTCCCTTGCCGCCGCTTGTCACCGTGTATTTGCGGTACAGAACGTCGTTATCCGACGACGATTCCGCAAGTCTTACGGACGTATCGTCCGAGATTGAGGATTTAAGATACGACAAAGACGAGCGGTCAGCGCCGACGTTATACTTTTCGTTTCCTACAAGATAGTGCACGGTATATTCCGGCAATTCGTACGTATCGTTTTTAATGCCTTTAAGATCGGATAAAAATTCGTCCGTCACGTTTTCCGGCTGCGCGGCGTCGTATTCCAGCACTATATTGTGCGTGTATACGAGCGCAAACACAGCGCAAACGCAAAGCAAAACGACAAATACTCCGTATATTATCCAGACCGCAAAGCCGCGCCGCTTTTTCGTACTGCTCATCATATCTCCCCGGGACCGCCTCAAATCGCCGCAGTCCCGCCTTTCTTCATTTAATGGGTATATTTTTATATATAATATCATATATTTATTGATATTTCAAGAGTTTTATCAAAAGTTGTCGTTTGTTTGTGAGATTAAAGGTGATTTTCTTCTCATGTGCCGAAGGCACGCATCATCAGCGAAGCGGCATCATTGCCGCAGGATGCATCATTTGCCCGAAGGGCAAACATCATTCATAAACGCTCCCCCAAAGCGTTTTTTGCACTGCTTCGATCCCCTTCCATGAAGTTGACATAAAAAATGAGACGAAGGGGATCTTCTTGAATTTTGCGAAGCATGAGTGCAGACTTCATTCCTTGTGCTTCGCAAAATTCTTCGGTCACCGTTCAAAAACGCTTCCCCGAAGCGTTTTTTTCACTGCTTCGATCCCCTTCCATGAAGTCGGAATGAATACAAAAAAGGATGCGACTGCATCCTTTTTTGTATTCATGGAGACGAAGGGGATCGAACCCTCTACCTCAGCGTTGCGAACGCTGCGCTCTCCCGGGAGGCACGGTTACACACCCCAAAAACGATCCGCCAAAACATTGCCCATTGATTATCATTATACTCACATTTTCAGATTATTCAATACGATATTTGTAAATATGGTTCCGCACATTCGTTTTTCCGCCGCTTTGCGCTACAATTAGGGTGAAAGGAGGCGGAGACGCTATGAAATACATAAAACAGCCCAAGAGGTACATTGTTCTGGACGATTTTGAATGGAGAGCGCTTGTCAAAGGTATAAACGAATACCGCAAGCAAGTCATCGACGAGGACGGATGCGTGGAGGTCATAAACGAGCTTCTTATCAAGATCATCGACGCGCCGACGAAAAAAATCAAGGTTATGGAGGTATCAAAATGAAGGATGGTTTTATCAGCAAAATCGGAGTTTACGGTCAGATGCACTACCGGTATTTGAAAGAAACAAAGCCGTCGGTAGTCAACATCATGCGGATGAAAGGTACGCTGAGGTCGTATCTCGAAGAAGTCGATGTGAATGCGGAGGAAATGTTGTTTCAGCTTGTAAAGCAAATGGCGAAAAGCGAAGGTGTTACCGAATCACTGAAGCGGCAAAATCAGTTAGTTTGGGTTCAACGAATGAACTCGATACGTGATCGTGCGATAGAAATTGTCAATAAAGAGATTATATTCAACTAATTATCATGGCAGAGCCAAACGGCTCTGCCTAATCAATTTAAATTGATTGCTTTTTTAAGCAAAAAGAGACTTATATCTTGAAATCTTGAAAGATATGTGGTATAATTATCAAGTAAGTGGTTTGTACAGGTTTGGATTATTCATTGGGGTATGATATGTTGAATTTTGTAGTTTGTGATGATGACGCTGTGTTTTTAAACAACTTAACAAAAAAGATAAGCGAAAAGCTTGTCGGGCTGCCGGAGGATGTCGAAGGATACGTGTACTCGTTCAATAACGCGGAGGGTGTTTTGAAGTTTGCCGAAAGCAAACCCGTACATATCCTTTTCCTCGATATCGATATGAAAGGCATGAACGGGTTCGATCTTGCGCGGGAGTTGCAGATCATATCGCCGGAAACGCTTGTAATATTCGTTTCCGCGTATGATAATTTCGTTTACAGCTCTTTCAAGTTCAGCCCGTTTGACTACATAAGAAAATCGCATATTGAAGAAGAATTCCCCGCCGTGTTTTCTAATGCGGTTCAGAAATTCTTTTCCGACAATAAGACCGTCGTTTTCAAAACCGTTGACGGCGATTTGAACATCAGGGTGAAGGACATCATTTACATAGAAAGCGAAAAGAACTATTTTGACGTGCACTGCGGCAAAAACAGCGTACTGCGCTGCAGAGGTACGATCTCCAACGCAGAAGATCAGCTTTTGTCCTACGATTTTTACCGCATCCATCCTGCGATACTTGTGAATATGGAGAATATCAGATCGTCAAAATCGAACCGACAGCTCATAATGAAGGACGGCACGGAGTTTATGATAAGTATGAGAAAATACAACGGTTTCAGGACCGCGTATCTTGAGTTTTCAAGAAGGAGGGTCGTCAGATTATGATAAGCAAGATTTTTGAAGTCGGCGCTACGTTAATTGATAGCATTCTGTGTATATGGTTTATTACCTTTTTCAACAAAGACAGTAAGAAAAAAGTATATTTATGGTTGCCGGCATTTGCTCTGATTTTCGGCTCACAGCTCATATTTGACAAATACTTACCGGATTTCAGTATTCTCGGTACGTCTATACAGTTTATTATCTCCGCCGTATATGCGCTCATTATTGCTAACAGACATTACATTAAAGCTATCATATCGGCTTGTATCTACAAAGTTGTCTTGATTGCTTTGGGATCATCGCTATTCAGTCTGTATTCAGCGATATTCTCCGACTTTACGAGCCTAATGGATAAGACCGGAGCAATACCGAGATTTATATACGTGATTTCGCATAAGGTACTTTTCTTTGCTATTCTGTATCTGATACTGAAGATATTCAGACGCGATACATCGTGGAAAAAGCCGGAAGCCTTTATTACGTTCGGTTTCTCGATAATAACAGTAGCCGGCATGGCACTTCTCTTGTCCATTTCAAAAACAATAGATGCGACGCCCATCAGATATACACTGCTTTGGATAGCTGTTATAATGACTGCGATGAACGCGGCGCTGTACGTTCTTTTGGCGATCCTCTCCAAAACATATAAAAAGAACTACGAGCTTGAACTGAAATCGCAGGTTTCCGAATTTGAGGATAAGAGATATCAGAACGCCCTTGACGAATGGAACAAGGCGGAAAAGGTGCGCCACGACGTTAAGCATCAGATGGCGGCGATAAGCGCGATGATCGAAGCCGGGCAGACGGACGAATGTAAGGCTTTCTTAAAAGAATACATATCGAGTCTTGAGCAGAACGGCAGGTTCTCGCGCTCCGGCAACAACATTATAGACTGCCTGATAGATTCAAAGCTGTCGCATCTGCAGAATACGCAGATAATCGTATCGGGTTTTATTGATGATCTTTCGGATATAAAGGAAACGGATCTCGCGTCGCTTATAGGCAATATGCTTGACAATGCGGTGGAAGCCGAGGAAAAGGTCGGCGACAAACGTATTGAGCTTCACTTTTTCAATAAGGGTGACAACCGCGTCATAATCTGCAAAAATAATATTGAAAGTTCCGTCTTAGCGGAAAACAAAGAACTTAAAACCTCCAAAAAGCAGAAATCCGGTCACGGCTTCGGTCATCAGATAATACAGGATATCGCGGCTAAGTATAACGGCTTCTCCGACTTTTACGAGGAAAATAATATGTTCTGCGTACAGGTCATACTGCCGAAATAAAGGAAGATTTATATAATAATTGGGATAATTGCGTGGTCAACCATTGCAGTTATCCCATTTTTGCTTCACTTGTCCCTGTTTTCGTATTTATCGTTTTTTTGTGATATAATGCACGTCGGAAACAGAAAAAAACGCTTTGAAGCAAAAAAATCAAACTTTTTTTGTAAAAAATGAACCTTTCGGATTTTTATTTCGTCTTATATGCGGATCCGAAGAAAAGGAGGAAAAAATGACAGGCGCCGAATTAAATAATATACTTTCGAAATACGGAAACAGTATTTCCAGATTCTGCTACAGCTTGTGCAAAAACGAATTTGACACAAACGATCTTTTTCAGGAAACGTGTATAAGGCTTCTTAAGAGCGATTTTACGCCGAAAAGCGAAGAGATAACAAAATCGTTCATTTACAAAACGTGCCTGAACACGTTCCGCGATATATACCGTAAAATGCGGAAACGCAGCGAAACGGAGATATGCGGACTGTCAAGCGAGTATTTGGAAAACATACCCGAAAAGGTCGCGGACGACGAAACATATGAATACTTATACAAGGCGATAAACAAGCTGCCGTATAAATACAGGGTCGTGATTACAATGTCGTATTTTGACGAGCTGACGGAGAAAAACGTATCCAACATACTGGGCATACCGCCCGGCACGGTAAAATCACGTCTTTATAAGGCAAAACAATTACTTAAAAAGGAGTTAGAGAAAAATGAAAATTTCAGATTCTGATTTTGAAAAGCTTTTGCAAAGCGAAGAAAAACATTCATATAACAAAACCATAGCGTTTCAAGGCGCACCGGAAAAACCCGCCGGCAGGCCGGCATTCAGACGCCTTGCCGTCATAGCCGTCGCCGCGCTGCTTGCTGCCGGTCTTATCGCCGTCGGCATTGTGACAGCCGCAAAGACCGCAAACCACGGCATACCGACGCCGCCGGACGTAACAGAAACGGTCCCCGTTCCGGCAACTGATAAGGATGCGGAAACCGCTGGCACGCTTGATACAAAAACGGAACCCATAGATAGCAAAACAGATGCGGAATCAACAGACACGGTAGTTACAGATACACAAACGGTGCCTGATGAAGACACTACTGGAGAGGATATAACGGATATTCAGACTGATCCGATTGAAGAAACAAAAGAACCGGTAACAGAGATGTCTGAAGTAACAACATATAGTGACCCCTCGACTAACACAGAAGAAACGTTAAATGTTAGAAAAGTTCTATTGTGCGGATATTCTGATTCAGTATCAGAAATAAAAAAATCAATTGAATACTCTGCGTGGAATCAAGGCTCATACAAGGATGAGAGTCGGTCTTCCGATATAACGATAAAGCTTGGAAACACATCAATTTCAGGAAAGTATCTGCATTCAGAGTTAATGTTCGGAACAAACGAAGTTTGTCATACTTATGTAGATAGTAATAACAACTTCTTTGATGTTGATGATAACAATACCATTATAAACTACTTTTGGGGTAATGGCGGTGATACGACTACAGTAAAAACTAAAGAAGAGTGCAGGCAAATAGCCGTAGACTTCATATTTGATGTTGCCAATATGGAATTAACTGATTATGTTGAAGAAATTGATTATGATAACACCCGAAAACTATATACATTTACATTTGTAAAATACGTGCGTGATATTGAATCAACGGATACGGTTTCTGTTGTTGTTGAAGAAAACGGACATATCTACAGCTATAATTCAACTCTGTTTGGGGCAATAAAAGAAAATGATGTGCCGGTATTTGATCTTGCCGATATTGAAATAAGCGTTAAGGAGAAACTTGACGAATTGACAAAAGACGCTCGTGAAAAATTCGACAGTGTAAAATACGGAAATATACAGTATCAGATTTCTCTTATTGACGACGCTGAATATGCAGTACTTTGTACTGTTGAAGTTAACTGCGCAAACAACACGGGTGAATATAAATTTGTTTTTGGTGAAAGGCTGATGTTTGCTGTGATGATTTAAAATAAGTTAGCTGACAGCGGTCACTGAACAATTAACAAACCGGAGGTGAAGAACTTCCGGTTTTTGCTTTTTGCGCGGTTTATCACTGCACTTATCCCAATTTTGCTTCACTTGTCCCTGTTTTCGTTTTTTTCGGATTTTTGTGGTATAATACCATCAGAAAAAATCATTCACTATCGTCATTTTCGTATATCAAATATCCACTTAATATATGAGAGATAAAAATCGGGAGGAGAAATATATGAAAAAGATCATTATTATCATACTTGCTTTGATATTCGCCCTTACCGCGTGTTCCTGCGGCAAGGAACAGGAAGACACGACAACAGAAACCGAAACGGAAGAAGATACAAGAACGTATCAGGAAATGCCGTACGACGATCTGGATTACGAAAAGCTTGAAACGTACATACAAAAAATATACGACCATCCGGACACGACGAAAACGCCGCTTACCCTGACGCAGCCGGTAGATACCGATAACTTGAACGGATGGGGAACGGTAAAGAAGTTCGGCGGCGTCGTTCAGTATTACGACAGCGCGTATGAGCTGAAGCCCATAGAGTACAAAAACAAAACGGTGATGTATAAGCCGCCGTACGTCAGATATGATCTTAACGGTTATCCGGCCTACGCCACGCCCGGCGATTACGTGATACATATAGACATCTGCGAGGTCCCGGACGTGTATATCTGCGGCATAAACGTCGAATCATCTTTTGAAGACTTTGAAAAAACGTTTACCGGACTCGGCTTCACCGTTGCCGAAAGCACGGAGCATACGAGTTACGGTGAAAGGCGGTGCATAAAAGCCGAGATTGACGGGCTCTGGATAATTCTTGAGCAGGAATCGGAGCTCAAGCTGCAGAAAGGTATATACGATTATAAAAAAGTTATAGAATATGAAAACAACACCGTTCCCGCGATACTCCGTATGGGCGTCGCCGTAAACCATTATTCGCGGGTCGAGCAATTTATTTTGCCGTAAAGATGAAGATAACGGATTTTTATAAGGCTCTTTACGACGTCAGCGGTAAATACAAAAAGGAAGCGCTTGAAGAAAACGCACGGAATATATTTGATGCCGGCAAAAGAGAAAAAAGGCGGCGCACATTTGAAAAATTCGTGCCGTACGCCGCTGTTTTGATTGTAATGGCTGCAATCATCGCTTTTGCAATTTTAAGTAATTTCATAAAATAATATAAATCATATCGGGAGGACAAAACTATGAAAAAAGTATTATTGATAATTTTAGCCGTTGTTTTCTTATTCAGTGCGTATTCGTGCAAAGGTACGGGAAGCGAAACGACGGATACGGCGCCGGATACAACTCGATCTGGCGATTACAAACCGTTTAAATACGGTATAAAAGCGGCGGATTATATATTCGAGCTGAGTCCCCGCGGTATAATCATGAAATACAACGTACATAACGGGGAGTCGTCGTATCTTTGCCCCGATCCGTTCTGTAAGCATACTACAAAGGACTGTCAGTTTATCGGTATGACCTCGTACACGTTCACCTCTGTCGGTAATACGGTCTATTACGTCAAGCAGGACGATACAACGGGTAAAAGCGCTCTGTACTCCTTTAATGTCGATACCTCGGAAACCAAAACAGTCCTTTCACGCGACGGTATGATGACGTCGGTTTACGCATATGAAAACAGACTTCTCATATTATGGCTTGAAAAATACGATCTTGAAGCGCAGCGGTTTTATTTCTGGTATGATACGGATACCGGCGAGACCGAACAGCTCGGCGGCACGGTAAACAATTACAGCCCGACTGAGCGGTATATGCTGTATTTCATAAGAGACGACCGGATAATATGGCGTGTCGGTAAAATGGATAAATGGTATTATTACAGTACAGACCTTAAAGGCGAAGACTTGAAGGAACACGATTTCGGTTACAGATACGGAAATTATTATACGACTGAAAAGGAAAGCGGCGATGACGGAGAAGATATATATTCGTTATACGTTACGTATGATAACGGCGAAAAGAAGCTGCTTAAGAAAAATGTGGGACCTGTACTGTTTTACGAAAACAAGATAGTTTACGGCGAGGTCATTCCGTATGAAGAACAGCGCGTCGTTCACGTTGACAGAGACGGCAACGAGGAACGAGACGACTGGGGCGGAAACGTATACGTTATGAATCCGGACGGCTCAGACGATCATCTGCTGTTCCATACCGACGAATACATCATCGGAATGACTTCCGATATGGCTCACCCGCACGTCTGCGGTGATTACTTCGGCATACTTACCGGGCGATTCAAAGGCGATGAGATGACGGAAGATAATATAATAATCGCAAATTTCAACACAGGTGAGTTTGTTGTCACACATGAATGATACTATGAAAAAAATCCTGATCATAATTATTGCTTTGACCTTTGTTATAAGCGCGTATTCCTGCGGCACTGTCGGCACGGACACGGAAGCGACGGAAAACGATGAAGCAATGGATCCTATCGGATTTTTACCGTATAAATACGGAATAGTCCCGGGGGATTATATATTCAGCGCGGATTCAGGTTCACTGTTGAAATATAACGTGCATGACGGCAAGACGTCGCATTTGTGTCCGGATCCTTTCTGTAACCACGAAAATGAAAACTGTCAGTTTACCGGCTTGCTTTCACGCTCATTTGCTTCTATTGGCAATACCGTTTATTATATAAGACAAGACAAAATAACGGGGAAAGGCACGTTGTTTTCGTTTGATGCAGATACAGCGGAAACAAAAATCGTATATGCGTGCCAAGGCAAACTGACAAACGTATATTCGTATGAGTACAGATTGCTTCTTCGTGTTACAGAAAGCTCCGATTCCAGTGCAAGCAGCTATTATTTCTGGTATGATACTAAAACAAATAAAACAGACGAGCTTGACGCCAGGTATATACCCGGAAATTCATATATTGAAGAGATCAGGAATGATCGTATAATCTGGAGCACTCTCAACAGTGATGAATACTACAGCACAGACCTTAACGGAGGAGATTACAAAGAACATGATTACGGGTATGCATACGGTAATTATTATACTTTAGAACCGGAAAACGCTGAAGACGGGCGGACCGTTTACTCACTTTATGCCACAATTAATAACAAAAATGAAAAAAAACTGATTTTGAAAGACGTGGGACCATGTATTTTCTATGAGAATAAAATAGTCTATTTCAAATCACTGCCTTATAATGAACGGAAGACCGTTCATATTGATGAAAACGGCAGATCAATTAAATCTCCGTATGGAGGAGACGTTTACGTTGTAAACCCGGACGGAACGGATAATCATCTTCTTTTACACACAGAGGAATATTTAATAGGAATGACGTCAGACAGTCTTCACCCGCAAATCTGCGGGGATTACTTTGGGATAATCGCAGGACATTTTGAAGAAGGCGACAATTTACTTGAGGATAAGCTTATTATTGCAAATATAAACACAGGAGAATTTGTTGTTACACATGAATGATACTATGAAAAAAATCCTGATCATAATTATTGCTTTGACCTTTGTTATAAGCGCGTATTCCTGCGGCTCCGGCGGCGCGGAGACGGCGTAAAGCATAATTAACAAAAAAGTCAGCATGTTTTTTACACTTTTATCTGCAAAACGCGACTTATATAATGGAGATGCTGATATTTCTCAATATATAATAGGGAGGTTTGCTTTTGTGAAAAGAGCTTTAATTGTTTTTATTGCTTTAGCCGTTATTCTAAGCGCTTGTTCCCGCGAAAGCTCGCATATTAGCAAAGAAACAACGACAGACGAAAACAAAGGATCGGAAAGTACAGGCAGGTTCAAGCCTTATAAATACGGAAATATAGGCGGCGATTACATATTCAAATTGACAACAGATTTCCGTTTGGTTAAATTTAACGTTCACGACGGCAAAAAGTCGTATCTGTGTCCGGACCCTTTCTGCGATCACGAAAACAATAAATGCCAGTTTTACGGCATCAGCTCCGAGTCGTTTACGGCAATAGGTAATACCGTTTATTATTTAAAACATGATGAAACGGGAAAAAGCACCCTGTATTCGTTTGATACGAAAACCGCGGAAACAAAAACGGTTTTCGCATATGCCGACTCATCCATGACGAGCGTTTACGCGTATGAATACAGGCTTTTGATACGTGTTGCAGAGAATCTTTCACGCGGGATCAAAGGTTATTATTTTTGGTATGATACGAAAACAGGCGTTACGGAGAAATTAAACGACGCATTCGTCCCTTTGAATTTCATAATATATACGATCAGGGACGACCGCATTATATGGCATTTGCCGGGCAAACAGGATTATTACAGCACAGATCTGCACGGAGACGATTATAAAGAGTATGATTTCGGTTACAGATACGGAAATTATTACAAAATGGAATATGAGTTTGCTGAAGACGGACGCAGGCTGTATTCACTTTACGCTACTTTTGCGGGCGAGAGCGAAAGAACGTGCATTTTAAAAGACATTGGTCCGTGCTTCTATTATGAAAATAAGCTGGTATATTTCATAACCGTACCCCGGGATGAACAGAGAGCCGCTCACGTTGATGAAAGCGGATACGTTACAAAAGACCCTACCGGCGGGAACGTATACGCCGCAAATCCGGACGGCTCCGACGCGCATCTTTTGTATCACACGGATGAGTTTATAACCGGAAACACGTCTGATATGAATCATCCGCTTATTTGCGGAGATTATTTCGGATTACCGATTGCACGATATGAGGGTGACTCGATGTTTGAGGACAGGCTGATTATAGCAAACATAAACACGGGGGAATATGTTGTTACACACGACTGAAAGATATGTTTATTAAAAATCTTAAATTCGAGCTTTTGAAGCTCTTGCGGAACAGGATGATCATCATCGTTTCCGTTGTTCTGCTTACGGTCAATATGGTGGCGGCGTACAGGCTGTGCGATGTGGAAAACGACGCGAAGACGGAGTATTACGCGCAGGGCGTCGCCGCCGTAATAAAAGACGCGGAGAGCAGATACGGCGCGGAGGAGGACAAGGACGGCTTCACCGCGCGGTATTACAAAATGATAGTGGACAAATACTCCGCGCTTGTTACGGATAAAGATCCGGAGGCGGTTACGGGGTACGGTCAGTATCTGTCGTATATCTACATAGATCTGTTCCTTTTGTCCTGCTGTGCGTTCTGCGCCGCGTTCGTGTTCCGGCGCGAAAAGGAAACGGGCGAGATGCAGACGCTGTACGCGTATAAATACGGGCGGCGCGGATACGCGGCGGTTAAGCTGACCGCGTGCTCGATAACGACGACTGCACTCGTTTTACTGTTCTGTCTGTCTTCTTTCGCAGGCGTTTTCGCACGCGGCGGGTTCGTAGATTTCACAGGCGGCGGAGCGAGACTGCAGGACCTTAAAGCGTTTATATACGCGCCGAACGAGATAAGCGTTTTATCAGCAGCGTTCGTATCCGTGCTGTATAAAATTCCGGTATGTATCGCGCTCGCATTCTTTGCGGGCGGCGTATCGTATCTGTTCAACAGCGGAGCGCTGTCCGCCGCGGTGTCGGCTCTGTTCATGTACGGCTCGTATATGTTGAATAACAGATCGTATATAAACAAAAACGCGTTTTTGCGCAACTGCAATCTGTTTGCCTCGATAAGACCGTCAAATATATTCGGCGAGCTGCGATGTATAGACGTGTTCGGTTTTGCGATCCCGGCGTACGTTGTGAATATCATTCTGCCGCTTTTGCTTGCCGTGTTTTTCGGCGCCGTGTTCTTTGAGCTTCATCTTAACCGGGCGTCGGTTACGATAAAACTGCCGAAGCTGAAATTAAAGCGAAAGCGTAAGATCAGACAGGCGAAACCGCACGGGCTTTACGCGTATGAATTCAGAAAAATACTCAAAAGCAAGCTGTGCGTCGCCGTTATCGCCTTAACGCTCATCGCCGGAGCAGTCGTGTCGGTAATATCCGTCAGAGCTTTTCCGTATCCGGAGCAGGTATACAAAAAATACTGCGAGCGCTGGCAGGGCAGATACTGTTATGAAATAGAGGACGAATACAACGCGGAGCAAAAGAAGATAAACGACGGCTTTGAAGCTTATTCCGCAATGCGTTTCGGCAGATCGGTCGAAGGTATCGACGATCCGGTTCAGGCGGCGGACTATTACATAGCGAATTACGAGGGCTTCAGACTTTTTTGCGAAAAATATGAAAGGCTCTCTGAGCTGCATGAGCAAGGCAAAGACACGCCGATTTTGTTTGAAGGCGGGTATAGACGTTTCTTTGAGTCCGGCGCGGATATCTTTCTTATCCTGTCCGCCGTTTTCCTCTGCACGTATCTTGCAACGTACGATCGTGTCAACAACACGGAAAGCGTTATGACCACAACGAAAAAAGGACGCGGAAAACTGCCGTGGATAAAATTCGCCGCGCTTATGACCGTCTCCGGCGCGTTATACGCCGCGTTCACTCTCATAACGTTCTTGCCGATATTATTCAAATTCGGAATGGCGCTGCCCGGCACGAATATTTACGCCGTGCCGGGATTTGAAGCGTGCGGCGGAACGTCACTTGGCTGGTACGTCGCGCTCATGTTCATTTTGAGATTTATCGGAGTCGTGCTGCTTTGTCTGTTCTGCTGCGGTATATCGTCACTTATCAAAAATCATATAACCGCAATGGCGGCGACGGCTTGGATTTACGTTATACCTATGTTCTTACTGAAAAACGCGGAGAACAAGGCGGTACGCTGCGCCGACCCGGCGCTTCTGCTTGACGGAAGCGGATTCATGCAGCTGTTCTCATCCACCAGCGCGGTCGCCGTATCGATCCTGATCTGCGTCGTTATTCCGTGCATCTTATTCATACCGTTTATAAGGAAGGTGATAAAATGGAACTTTCGATAAATAACGTGAGCAAAAGCTATAAGCAAAACAAGGCGTTATCGGGTTTTACACTGTCGTTTTCGCCGGGCGTTTACGCGCTGCTCGGTCCTAACGGATCAGGAAAATCGACTCTGATGAACATAATTACCGGGAATCTTAAAAAGGATTCCGGCGTCATAACGTACAACGGCAAAGACATATCGAAAATGGGCGAGGAATATCTCGGTCTGCTCGGATATATGCCGCAGTACCCGGGAATTTACCCGCAGTTCACGGCGGAGGAGTATCTGTACTATATCGCCGCGTTAAAGGGCGTCGACGATCCGGGGGAGCAGGTGACGGAAATCCTCTGCGCGGTTGAGCTCGACGACGTGCGGAGCATGAAAACATCCACGTTCTCCGGCGGTATGAAACAGAGGCTCGCGTTAGCGCAAGCCGTGATCGGAGACCCGAAAATACTGCTCCTTGACGAGCCGACGGCGGGGCTCGATCCTAAGCAAAGGATAGCCGTAAGAAACTACATCTCAAAAATATCGCTTGATAAAATCGTAATTATCGCCACGCACGTCGTGTCGGATATCGAATACATAGCAAAGACGGCTATATTCTTGAAGAAAGGCGTCATTGCCGACTGCGGCGCGCCCTCCGCGCTCGCGCAGAAATCGGACGGCAGGGTGTGGGTCATAAAATGCGGATCGGAGCAGGTGACGTCTTATCAGAACAAATACAAGGTCATAAACATCCACAGCGACGGAACGGACGTGAATCTCCGCGTACTGTCCGACGCAAAGCCGTGCGACACAGCAGCGCCCGCCGCGCCGACGCTTGAGGATGAATATATCCGCGTTTTTGCGGTTTGATATTGCAAAAAGCGCCTAAAAAACCGAATTATAAGATAAAAAACGGGACAACTGCGAAAAAAAACATTGCAGTTGTCCCAATTTTGCTTCACTTATCCCAGTTTTCGTTTTTTTACATTTTTTGTGATATAATGAGGATGATGAAAAAAATCAGGAGAAACGTTATGAGCAAAAAGAAGAAAACAATTATTGTTCTGTCAATTATTATCGGAGTTGTCCTATTTAATACCATATGCTTTTTCGGTTACAAAGCGATGCGGGATCATCAAATCGAAGTATATAAAGCCGGCATACGCGTAAACGTTGAAGAATTTATAAAAAACGACGGGTATTTCAAAGCGACTTACGGAGAGGTAAGCTTTGTGATATTTCCAGACGACGCCGTATATGAAGAATCAAAGGACGAATTTAAGATAACTGTCGGATCAATCGTTAAAGTCGAAAACGGTAAACGATACCACGTAACTGTTTACGTAACCTCGGATCATAACGTTTTTCAATACGAATACGCGGCGATCGTACAATTGCCTGTTATCAATTAAATGAAAGGAGAATAAGTGATGAAAAGCGAAAGATATGCAAATACAAAATACGTAAGATACCTGACAAACGGTCTTAACGAGATCGAAAAGGAAACGCTTGAAACCGTAAATTGTGTAGAAAATCATTCCCCCGCCGAGATTGTTGATTGGATATGCTTTTTTAACAGTCTGAAGAAAAAGTGCGGCGAGCTTTTGCCGGAATACTACGTTAAAAACGTTGTGCTCGTATCCGATTACAGTGGTACGGTAATATCGGTGGAATACGAGTATTATGCACCCGGCGAAAGCATATCCGCGCCGGGGATCAGAATATGCAGCGACTCATATATCGATAAAACGATAAATCCCGCTTTATCTGCGGCGGTGTAAGATATGAAAACAGAAAAAACAAATGCAAGCAAGTCAAAAACGGTATTGTTTTTTATAAACGTAGTAATTATTATCGCCATGATAATACACGTTGCTATAAGAACCGATCTGCATCTGCAGCACCCGGAATACAGCTCTCCTGCAGCGATAGAACTTCTGAACTCGCTGTACTACATAATACCCTTGACTGTTTTTGATATTATTTTCTTACTATTATCAAAACGCAAAACTAAAACCAATATGAAGAAGCAGAAATAAAACCGAAACTAATTTGCTTTGTTTTCATTTTATAATAACTGCCCCCACTTTCACTCAAAAGTGGGGGCAGTTATTTACATTCGGAAGCCCTTGCTTACAGCACGACCTTGAATCTGCAAAGCCCGTCGAGCGTCTCACGGATGAAAACGTTCTTCGGAAGAGCGGGCAGATAATTCTTTTCAAAGGTGGTCGCTCGGTAATATGCGTTGAAGTTTGCGATCGGAAGGATGACCCATTCGAGATCGTCGTGCTTGTTCGCGTAGTAGAACGCCGTCAGGTCTTTCGCCGTGTGTTTGTATTTGTCGCGTATCTCGAGAGCGTCAAGCTTTTGTTTGATTTCAGACGGAAGGATGTATTCCTCCGTGCGAAGCGGTCCAGCCTCCAGCGCCTCGGCGATCACGTCGTCGAAACGTGTGCCCCACGCGCCTTTGGTGTTCCGCGCGAAGATCGGAACGGTGTAATGCCCGACGCGATCCTTCCACTGCTTTGTGTAACCTTTCTCTACCGCGTCGAATATTTCCTGAACCGGTTTGGTGAGAAGCTCGAAATGTTCGTTGCAGAAAGCAAACAGGTTTTTCACGTGCCGGATATACCACCCGTTACCTTTTGCGTCCACAAGTTCCGGGAACTCGTCCGAAAGCTCTCTGAAATCGACTTTTGCGTCCGGGTTCTTGCGTCTGTCGGGAACACTGCTCCACGCGCATAAAGCGCGGTAGGCGTAGTCGATACGGTCATACGGATCGTCCGGAAGAACGTTGCCGTCTTTGTCGTGGAACAGATAGCCGCGCGCAAGGATCGTAAAGATACGGTTGAATCCGACGAAATCCTTTATCATATCGAAGGTGAAGCGACCTATATACGTCTTGTCGCTCTTTTTCGCAGAGGTGTACTGCGGCTTATCGGTGTAATCCTTGAATTCAGCCCATTCGTTCGTCATCTGCCGAACCACCTCCGTTTTTTCTTTTCAGTCGGCCCGACTGTCAGCCTCAGCGCCGCGTAAGGCATTACGTCAAGTATGAAACGGCGCTCGCCGAGCGCGGCCGCGCACTTGACCGCTTCCTCAAAATCGACGCGTCGTTCGCGTCTGTCGGGCGGCGATAAAAGCGCGAGACAATTTCTGACTATCGCTTCTTTGTAATCCGAAAAATATCTGACCCCGCTTAATATATATCTCAGTTCATAAGAATCGTTATCCCTTATTACTTGCTTGAGTATCTCCGTGTTGGAATATAATTCGTCCAGATCACAGATGATGTCTCCGAGCAGACGGAAACCGCCGTTGCGGAAATCACAGAAAATATCAATATACTTGTTGCTCACGCACGACGGTACAATGGAATACCACGCGATCACGCGGTCTTTTTTAGGTGTCAGATGCCATTTCAGCTCAGTCAACTTATTACACGCCTTGCGGATCGAGTCTGCGGACGCACCGTCAAAAAGAGCGTACAGCTGCTCCGCGCTGACTATACTTAACTGACCGCGTGAGAAAAGAATACGGGTCACGTCCTTCTGACGCTTGAAATCGGTCGATAAGTGTTTGATATAGCGAATACGAGCGTCCGCCGCGTGATACGCCGAAACGATCATCTTCACCCGGTCCATGGTAAACGGTTCGAGTTTTTCTTTCCAGTCCGGTTCCGATGCGAAGGTGAACAGCTTTTTATCCTCAGCCGGTTTCGGCTTGTATTTTGCCGTTTCCTGACCGAGCATATATGCGTAATACGGAAGGCGCTCCATATTGGAGCTGACTTCATCCCAGTCAACGTCTTCTATGAAATCTTCGATATCTTTTTCCTTCGTCTGCTCATACCATTTGCGGTCTCTGTTGTCCTTTGAGATCGTTTTGTATTTAAGGAACACGCTCTTTTTCGTGTGCCTGCCGTAAAGATATTCGGTCAGATCGGGCTTGATGCCGCTTTTTGCCGAGTCTATTTCCAGTCCCGTAAGAATGGCGAGCGCCTCGGTATCCATGCGGCTCTCGTCGCGTTTTTCATCCTCGTTGTTTTCGTCGTAGGCGACGATACCGAGACGCAGCGCCGTATTGCTGATCTGTCCCACATGGGAGGAAAAGGTGCTTTTCACGGCTTCCGCGCGGGCGTTCCAGTCCTCCGCATCGGCGATCAGCGGTTCCGCCGCAGGAATTTTGAGAACGGGCAGAGATTTTCCGTTATCATAACCTTTCTTTACGCAGTCGTTTACAAGCGGATCGGCGACCGTTCTGACAAGATCGCCGTCGTAATCCGCGCCGCCGAGCCGTTCGGGAATGAGCGAGCGCGAATCGACCATAAGAACGTAATACAAATGAGAAAGATACTTCTTCCGTATTGCTCCTACCGTCGCCATAGGATATACGAACGCTTCTTCATTTCTCGCTATATGCGGACTGCGCAGGAGCGTATAATACGGCTGTTCCTTGAAAACCGGCGACGGCGCATATATTTCGTTGCCGTGCAGTTCTTCCGCCGCAAGCGTCCGATAAGCCTCGCCTTCGCCGACAGACGTTTTGACGATATACGCAAGCAGACGGATCAGATCGTCCGAGAGATACCGCGTATCGCCCGCGACGAGCAGCTTGCCGACGGCGTATTTGTTCCGAATGCTCTCTGCATTATCGGAGAGTTCTTTTGTAAATACGGACTCTTCAATATAGAGCGGATTTTTCTTTAACAGCTCCGCGCGCTGATGGCGGCGGTTGTTTAGTTTCAGTTCGCCGTTCGACAGGTCCTTAAGAAAGTATGAAAGCCGCGCTTCGGCATCTGCGCAGAAATTGTAATAGGCGACCTCCGTCGTTTTCGTCAGCCAGTGGCGCGGATCGGTTTCGGGAGATTTATCCCAACCGAGCGGAAGATCAGCCGGTCTGAATTCCTCTTCGGTAAGCGCAAGCGTGTTGAGGAACTGATAGTTCAGTTCAGTAAAGCTCTCACGTTCCGCTTTGTCCGAACCGGAGATATACAGCGCGTGGTCATACTTACGGCAACGCTCAAGATACTCCGCCCACGTCAGCCCGTTTTCGGTCATCCACCCGAAGCCCTTGAACATACTCTTGGTGAGGATCATCTGCACGTCGTTTACGTCGTGCTCTACACCCCAGATGTCTTTGATTTTCGGCACTCCGAGCTCGGAAAACAGCCCCCGGAGGTCGATTTCGTGGACTACCCCCTTGATATACGGCAGTCGGATCTGAAAAGAGTGATGTGCGCCGGAGGGATCGAGAGAATACGCGAATTCCTTTGAAATGATACCCTCGCCGTCGAATTCGAGGACTTCCACGTCGGCGGTCTTTTCCACGCGGGTATATTTCCGCACAGGCTCGTCGCTTCCGTCGTCCTCGACCGTGACGATATTTGCGTCCTTTACGACGCTTTTCGGGTTATCTATGACGATTATCTTCTTTTCTGAAAGCAGGCGCGGATCTTTGATCCTCTCGCCGCTCGTGTACAAAAGCGCGTTGTAAGCGTAGAGTTTAGCGAGCTGACAGTTTCCGATCTTCATTCCGAGCATCATACGCTCGCGCAGCGGCTCATAGAGGTCTTCTCTGACAAAAGACAGGACGCTGTGACGGCTCATATTCGCCGAACGCTCGAAGGCGAGATACTTTGCATAACCGCGTCCGAGATTGAGCGTGATCCCGTCCTTGCCGAGCATACATTCCGCTTTGTTGACGGCATAGACCGGGCGGGAATAACCCTTTTCATCAAAGGTGCCGGAGAAATCAATATATATGAGCGCATCCTTCAGCTTGTCGCAGTCAGGCTCGGCATGATAGTTCTCTCCGTAGAGGACGCACATCGCCTGATGATAGATCGCGCAGTCGTCCTGCTTCGTTTCTTCGACAAGATATTCTTTGGACGGATCAGTCGCGTCAAAAGAAAACCGCCACGCGCCGTACTCTCCCACGGCGGAAGCGATTATACTCAATGCCGATATTTCACGTATAACGTACTGTTGCAGAGGCATACCGTTTCCTTCTTCAAAATTCGATAAGTCAGTATAGCATAAAAGTCCGAAAAATTCAATATCCAATTGTAAATAACTGCCCCCACTTTTGAAAAAATCGTGGGCGGCTTTTTTAATTCAAGGAGGTGATGCCTATGAGGGTATCCGGCTGAAAAGCCAAACAAACCGACAGCGAGGATAAGACATAACCAATTCAAATCAGACAGCCCGGAGAGACGGGCAGGAGGTAAAACTAAATGAAACAATTCAAAGACAGATTTATCATCGGCATCGATCACGGTTACGGCAATATCAAGACCGCTAACCACATTTTTAAAACGGGCGTCGTGGTAAGCGACACGGAACCCATATTCGGGACGAACGTCCTGTTTTACAACGGCAGGTATTATCTGATCGGCGAGGGGCATAAAGAGTTCAACGCGGACAAGATCACCGACGAGGAGTATTTCATTCTTACGCTTGCCGGTATCGCTATGGAACTGAACAGCTACGGGCTGACGGAAGCAAACGTGTATATTGCGGCGGGACTGCCCTTAAAATGGGTATCGCAGCAGAAAAAAGCGTTCTCGGACTATCTTTTGAGGGCATCGGACGTCAGATTTGCGTTTAATCGCAAGAATTACCACGTTCGCATCACAGGCGTAAACATCTTTCCGCAGGGCTTTGCCGCCATTCAGGATACGGCAGCGGCGATGAAAGGAATGACCGTTCTTTGCGACATCGGAAACGGTACGATGAATGTTCTCTTTATGAAAGAAGGAAAACCCGACCCGCTGAAGCTGTACACCGAAAAGCTCGGAACCCAGCAGTGCGTCATCGCGGCGAAGACGGCGATCCAGGACAAGTATCACGTCAATATCGACGAGTCGATCATCGAGGACGTGCTGAGAACGGGGAGCGCGGACATTGACGAAAACTGGCTGAATCTGATAAAGGCGACGGCGAAAGAGTACGTCAAAAAGCTCTTTGATATTCTCAGGCGTTACGATTACGAGCCGTCGCTGATGCGTCTGTACGTTGTCGGCGGAGGCGGTTGTCTGGTCCGCAATTTCGCGGAATACGATGAAAACCGTGTAACGATCAACAGCGACATCCGCGCAACGGCAAAGGGATATGAGTCGTGGGCGTATCGTCTTCTCGAAAAGGCTGATGCAAAATGAGCGTAAAGTTCATCAAGATCAGGCTGAATACGGACAGCCCTCTTGATAAAGAAGTTCTTGAAGCGCTGAAAGGTGTGAGCGGTCAGAACAACTTTATCAAAAAAGCAATTCTCACGTATGCCGGTAAGGGCGGCGATGAACTAATGGCGGAGAAAATCGCTTCATCTGTTATTGAAAAGTTGAAAAGCTTTCCTGTTTTATCCGTCGCCGAACCGGTACAATCTGATTCCGTCATTGATGAACAGACCGCCGCCAAGAGCGCTGATATAGCCGATGATTTTCTTGAAAGCTTGTAAAAGTAACAGTCACTATGGCACCCAATTCGGAAATGAAAACATGAGAATGACTGCTACTATGACCCCCACTGATGATTATGAAAACAATGACATTTATCATAAAAGCGATGCACCCTGTCGGGAAATCCCTCCATTCCTGCGGCTCCGCCGTTGTCGTGGTATGCGCCACACAGGAACAATGGAGATAGCCCTTACGGGGTGTGTCGCACACCGTAACAAGCAGGGAAAACGTACTGCACCGTTTTCCCGGGCGGAGAAAGTTTTCCCCGCTCTCAAGGGGACACCCCCTGACCCCCGTGCAGAATAATTGATGAAAAGAGGTAATCGTTATTAAAGGAAGACAACCGAAAGACCCAAGACCCACTATCACGTTCCGGCTCGACGAGTCGGAGAAGAAAAGGATCTTTCATCTCGCCGAGAAATGCGGGCTGTGCGTGACTGAGTACCTGATCCTGCGCGGTACCGGCTATGACCCGATCGTCGTTCCGTATGACGCGGTGTTCGCGCTGATCAAGCGGCTTGACGATCTGATCGACAAAGATATATCACCCGAAGTGAACGAAGAGGCGATGACGGTTTTGAAAGCCGTTACCGCCTCTCTTGTTTATCCGGTAAAGGAAGGAGGCGGTGTTTCGGGGTCCCCGCAAAATCAAAGATTTTGTGGGGAAAAGGAGCATCCGCGAAATAGAGAAGCTTTTGGCGCTTGCGACAAAAGCGAAAGAATGGAGCGTGATGCGACGTGGCAACCACAGGACTATGGCCGGTCAAAAACCGGCTGAAGGAAGTGATCGAATACGCCGAGAACCCGGACAAAACGACGGCACAGGAATATCTTGACGATGATTTATACAACGCGATCCGGTACGTTGAAAACGACGACAAGACTGACAGACAGATATACGTTGACACGATCAACTGCTCCAAGCGCAACGCTTATGGAGAAATGGTCGCCGTGCAAAAGCGCTTTGGCAGTCGCGGAGATATCGTCGCGTGGCACGGCTATCAAAGCTTCGTCACAGGCGAAGTCACGCCGGAAGAAGCGTTCGAGATCGGCAAGGAGACCGCGCGGCGTATGTGGGGAGACAAATATCAGATCGTCGTTACCGTTCATCTGAACACAGACAACATGCACTGCCATTTCGTCGTAAACCCGATCTCCTTCAAGGACGGCAGCCGCTTTCAAAGCAAGATCTACAATCACCGCCGTCTGCGCGAGATCTCCGACGAGGTCTGCCGGGAACGCGGTAAGTCCGTTTTGGAGAACAGTCGGTTTTACAGGACAAAAAGCAAAGGTATGTACTGGGCTGAAAAGCGCGGCGCGACGACGCACCGGGATATGCTCAAACGCGACGTCGAATACTGTCTGTCCGTATCATACACCAAAGAGACGTTTATCAAACAACTACGCGGTCTCGGCTATGAGATCGATATGACAAGAATGTCGGTAAAAGCCAAGGGGTGGGAGCGCGCCGTCAGACTTTCCGGTCTCGGCTTTACGCCCGACGTGATCGCCAGGAAGCTGAATGAACACTATGCGCAGGAATGGGCGTTCGTCCGGGACGTTTGGAACACGCATCTGCCTAAGAAGACAAAATCCGTTTTACTTTCATCTATCGCTCACGAACTCGGATACCAAATCGAACACAGTCACGACGTCGCGGAGATCTATATCGACCTTTTGTTCCTTATCATCATCGAAGCCCTCCGCGCCGTCAAGGAGATCAAAAACGCCGTCATCATTTCAGTCGATCTAAGGCATCAGGTTAAAGACTTACAGCAATTGATTTACGACCACAATTTTCTGCGGGAAGCTGATATCCACACGCTCCCGCAGCTTGACAGATATATCGAAGACACAAAGACACAAATACAAGAACTTGAACGCGAGCGTTCGCTACTCCGCAATAAGATTCGACGGGAGACCGATCCCACCGTTCTTACGGATAACAGAACACAGCGTTCGGAAATAACCAAAAAGCACATCGAGCCGTTACGGAAGAACTTGAAAAGGGCGCAGAAGATCAAAGAGAAATCTCCGTATCTGTATGATCTTTTAAAAGACGAATTACAGAGAGAGGCACCGTTTGTAAAGATCACCCGCGACGGTCACGTTGTAATGAAAGACGCTCCCGAATGGGGAGCAAGATAAGAAAGAGAGGTAAAAGTATAATATATGAAATCTACAAAACCCAAGGCGCCGGTGATGATACCGGTAGAAAACATCGTCCCCTTTGACGGGCATCCGTACAAGGTTATGGACGACGACAGCATGAACGAACTGACTGAGAGCGTACAGGATAACGGCATTATGGAGCCATTGACCGTGAGACCGCTCGAAAACACAGACAATTATGAAATAATCTCAGGACACCGCCGTTATCACGCGGCAAAGAAGGCAGGGCTTACCGAAGTTCCTGCCTTTATTCGTGCCGTCAGCCGGGACGAGGCGGCGATCATGCTCGTGGACAGCAATCTGCATCGCGAGCGCATCCTGCCATCGGAGAAAGCGTTTGCGTATAAGTTGAAAATGGACGCACTGACTCATCAGGGCGCTTCTCGCCAACTTGGCAAGAAGTGGAGCGTCGATCAGGTCGCGGAATCTGCCAACGAGAGCGCACGGCAGGTACACCGCTATATTCGCCTTACAAATCTCATCCCCGAACTGCTTGATATGATGGACGAAGGCAAGACCGCTTTCTCGGTCGGCGTCGAACTGTCATTCCTCGACGATCAGCTTCAGTACGACGTTCTTAACGCCTGTGAGGAAAACGACAACACGCCGTCCTACGCGCAGGCGGTGCGTATGCACAAGGCGCACACCGCGGGAAAACTCGACCGCGACGGCATAGAGGATATTATGTGCGAGGAAAAGGCGAATCAGCGCCCGAAGGTCACGATCCCACTTGAACGGTTGAGAGGCAGAATCCCCGGCAGTTATTCCGTACAGCAACAGCAGGACTTTATTATCAAAGCGATCGATCATTATTACCGCTTTTTACAGCGTCAGCGCGAAGCCAGATAAGGGAGGTGAAACGAATGAAGATAGGAAGAAAGCAAACTATCGGAAACATCCAATTTATCGTTGAATCCAATTTCAAAAATGGCGACGCCAAAAGCGCGAAGCAGAGATTATCGGAGATCATGATCCGCAAAGCAAGCGAAGCTCTGCGTTATTTGAATCAGGCAAAGGCGGCGGAAGCACAGAAATGAGCCGCACATTTAACAAAACAACGTCAGTCGATATAATAGAGTTGACTCTGTTTGACTGACCGAAAGGAGGATTTATGAATCAGTCAACAAAAACAGCAAATTCATTTTTAACAGAGCAAAAAACAGCTGCCATATACTGCAGATTATCACGTGACGACGA
>JAEEGJ010010701.1_pt1 | contig 23723 bp, 22 predicted proteins | sample 8958761 | NCBI WGS metagenome assembly JAEEGJ01 (sample SAMN16246546, study PRJNA631951) | gut metagenome | biome: gut microbiome; feature: rumen; material: RS-attached | host: Bos | place: Iran: Karaj | collected 2018-10 | reverse complement strand
CGGGTACTACATAAACACGAGCGACAGCTGATTTACGTCTTCCAAGGGCGTGTTTCTGTTCCATGTGCTCTGTTTAGATTTCGTTAAACTTAATGGTTTTGGGGTTCTGTGCCTGCTGCTTGTGCTCAGGACCTGCGTAGATGTACAGGTTGTTGATGAGCTTGTCGCCGAGACGGGTCTTCGGCAGCATTCCGCGCACAGACATGCGGATGAGTTCCTCGGGGCGGGAAGCCATGATGTCGCGGGGAGTGGTGAAGCGCTGGCCACCCGGATAGCCGGTGTAGCGAACGTAAACGCGGTCGGTCATCTTCTTGCCGGTAAGACGGATCTTGTCGGCGTTGACGATGATGACGTTGTCACCACAGTCCACATGCGGGGTGTAGCCGGGCTTGTTCTTGCCACGCAGCACGAGAGCCACGCGGGAAGCCAGGCGACCGAGCACGAGGTCGGTTGCATCAATGACGAGCCACTCCTTGTTCACAGTTGCCTTGTTCAGGGAGACTGTTTTGTAGCTAAGTGTGTCCACTGTCTTGATTATTAATGGTTTAACATAAAAGTTGCGATCCCCCTATAATCAGAGGGACCGCAAAGGTAGGAATTTTTCGGCAATTTACCAAAAATTATAGCCCATAAACGCCTTCGGAGGCAGGCGCCTCGTCCCCCCATCGTTCTGCCACATAGTCCAATGTGGCAAGAATTTCGGCCGGGTCCTTGGATGTCACCAGTTTGATCCGGGTATCCTTGAAATCCCGCAGTCCCTTGAAATAGCAGGACAGGTGACGGCGCATCTCATAGACACCGGTGACAGGGCCCTTCAGGTCCAGGGACAATTGGAAGTGGCGCTTGGCAAGGGCTACCCGCGCAGCCACGGGCATCGGGGGCAGTTCCTCGCCGGTATCCAGCAGATGCCGGATTTCCGTAAATATCCAGGGATGGCCGAAGGAAGCACGCCCCACCATGATGCCGTCCACCCCGTAGCGGTCGAAGGCCTCCTTTGCCTTCTGCGCACTGTTGATGTCTCCATTACCTAATATAGGTATATGCATGCGGGGATTCTCCTTGACGGCGCCGATAAGGGTCCAGTCCGCCTCCCCTTTGTACATCTGGCAGCGGGTACGGCCGTGGATGGTGAGGGCGGCAACGCCCACGTCCTGCAGCCGTTCGGCCAGTTCCACGATGATTTTGGAGTTGTCGTCCCAGCCCAGGCGGGTTTTGACGGTAACCGGCTTGTCGGGGACCGCCTTTACGATGGCCTCGGTGATGGCCACCAGTTTGTCGGGTTCGCGCATCATGCCGCTGCCCGCTCCCCTGCCGGCGATTTTAGACACCGGGCAGCCGAAGTTGATGTCGATGATGTCCGCCCCGTGGCCTCCGGCCAGGGCGGCGGCATTGTCGGCCATGCGGGCGGCGTCCACCATGGCGTCGGGAAGGCTGCCGTAGATTTGTACGGCTACCGGGGACTCCTCTTCCAGGGTATGCATCTTGGCGATGGTCTTCTGGACGTCACGCACCAGGCCGTCGGAACTGACGAACTCCGTGGTAACCATGGCCGCCCCTGCTTCCCGGCACAAAATGCGGAAGCTGGCATCCGTAACATCCTCCATGGGGGCCAGGGTAACCGGGCGCTCTCCCAGATCGACTTCTCCGATTTTCATGGCGCAAAGTTAGTGAAATTACCCCAAAAAGTAGTATATTTGCAAAATTTTTAAAAAGTCTATGGAAAGACATATCAATACAATCGGCGTACTTACGTCCGGCGGTGACGCACCGGGCATGAACGCCGCCATCCGGGCCGTCGTGCGCAGCGCCCGGGCTCATGACATCAATGTCATCGGCGTAATGCGCGGGTACTTCGGTCTCATCGAGAAAGAGTTCATCAAACTCACTTCCTCCAGCGTTTCCAACACCATCCAGCGCGGCGGAACCATCCTCAAGACGGCCCGCTGCACGGCCTTCCTCACCTCCGAGGGCCGCAAGAAAGCTTACGACAACATGGTGGAAGCCGGCATCGACGCCCTCGTGGTCATCGGCGGCAACGGTTCCCTGACCGGCGCCCAGCTCTTCGCCCGCGAGTACGACCTGCCCATCATCGGCCTGCCGGGCACCATCGACAATGACCTCTACGGCACGGACTCCACCATCGGCTACGACACGGCCCTGAACACCATTGTGGACTGCGTGGATAAGATCCGCGACACCGCCAACTCCCACGACCGCATCTTCTTCATCGAGGTTATGGGACGCGACGCCGGCTTCCTGGCACAGAACAGCGCCATCGCCTCCGGCGCAGAGGCCGCCATCATCCCCGAAGGCAAGACCGACGTGGACCAGCTTGCCGAGTTCATCGAACGCGGCAAGCGCAAGAGCAAGAACAGCGCTATCGTGCTGGTGAGCGAAGCCCAGAAAGACGGAGTGGGCGGCGCCCTTTATTACGCCGACCGCATCCAGAAAGAGTATCCTCAGTTCGACGCCCGTGTCACCATCCTGGGTCACCTGCAGCGCGGCGGTTCTCCTACCGCCTACGACCGCATCCTGGCCTCCCGCATGGGATACGCCGCCATCGAGGCGCTCATGGAAGGACAGCGCAACGTGATGATCGGCATCAAGAACGACGAAATCGTTTACGTGCCTATCTCCCGCGCCATCAAGATGGACAAGCCCATCAACAAGGAACTGATTTCCGTCCTTAACGTTCTTTCGATGTAAGGGACTCGAGAAGAGTTTCCGTAAACTCCTGATCTTCCTCCGGCGTGAGGAAGGTTGCCTGAATGGGCAGGAAAAACAGACGCTCACGGATTTGATGGGGTACATGCTTACAATCCCGCAGACGCTGAGCGTCTTTTTCTGTAGTCATGATACAGGCCGTAGGGTTGGCCTTGACCGCAGCGGCGATGGAACGGATGTCGCCGGAAGAGAAACGGTGATGGTCCGGGAATTCCAGTTTCTGGACCAGTTTGTAGGAATCTGACAGATACATGCGCAGCGACGCATTGTTCGCGATTCCGGAAACCAGCACCAGACGGTGTGAATAGATGTAGTGCGCATCCGCTTCCGGGAAAACCGGCTCCGGCGGGCAGTAGCTGATGGTGGAGAAGAAGAGTTTCTGGTTGTCGGCAAGATGGAGGCGGTCCCTCCACTGCTGGCGTTCGTACTCGTCCAGCTCGGCCGGGCACTTGGAGACGATGACCACTTCCGCCTTGCGGATGCGGGAGGGGAAATCCCTCAAATGGCCCAGCGGCATGAGCCGGTCCTCAAAGATGGGCCGATTGTAATCCACCAGCACGATATTGAGCGTCGCCTCCAGCCTACGGTACTGGAAGGCGTCGTCCAGGATAATCAGATCCACGCCGCTGAGCTGTTCGCAGCCATGGACGCGGTTCTTGTCAACGGCGACGGTAACCGTGGGGAACTTGCGGGCCATCTGCAGAGGCTCGTCTCCCATCTGCCGGGCCGACGCATCCGACCCCGCATACTGGAAGCCATGACTCTTGCGCTTGTACCCGCGGGAAAGAACGGCCAGCTGGCTGCGGCCCCACTCGGCGCTGGCGAGCAGTTTCCTGAGAATCATCTCGGTGTGGGGCGTCTTGCCCGTGCCGCCCACGGTGATATTTCCCACGCAGATGGTGGGCACCTTGGCTTTATATGTCTTTTTAAAGCCTTTGTCGTACGCCCAGTGGCGGAGGGCCAGTGCCAGAGAGTAAATCATACTTTAAGTTCTTTATCTTTCCAAAACATTATTCTGCACACGTACGGACTCGTCGTGGATGGCGGTCATAATGGCCGTGATGGCCTGTGCGGAGATGCCCATCGCCTCGGCGCGGGAGACCATGTCGGCGAGGAGCTGTTCCCATCGGCCCGCCTGAAGGATGGCGACGTTGTGCTCTTTCTTGTAACGGCCGATGGCCTGGCTCACGCCCATGCGGTCCCTCAGCAGTTTCAGGAGATTCTCGTCGATGACGTCGATACGGGCACGGAGGGCGTCGATGCCTTCCCTGTAGGCCTCGTTGTCGGAAGTATTTTCACGAATGATGAGTTTCTCCAGCAGTTCCTTCAGGGCGGCGGGAGTAAGTTGCTGGGCGGCGTCGGACCAGGCGGCGTCCGGGTTGCAGTGGCTCTCCACCATAAGGCCGTCCAGCCCCAGGTCCATGGCCCGCTGGGAGAGTTCCTGGAGATAGGCGCGCTTCCCGGCCATGTGGGACGGATCCGCGAAGAAGGCCATCTGGGGATAGCGGGTGCGCAGTTCGATGGCAATCTTCCAGCCCGGATCGTTGCGATAAGGAATGCTGGCCGATGTCGAGAAGCCGCGGTGGATGACGCCCAGCTTCTTCAGACCGGCCCGGTTCAGGCGCTCCAGGGCACCTATCCACAGGTCCAGGTCCGGGTTCACGGGATTCTTGACCAGCACGGGGATGTCGGTGCCTTCGAGGGCATCGGCAATCTCCTGCATCAGGAAGGGGTTGGCCGATGTGCGGGCGCCCACCCAGATCATGTCCACACCGTACTTGATGCACTCCAGCACATGCTTTTCGGAGGCAACCTCGGTGCACACCTTCATGCCCAGTTCCTGCTTGACGCGTCGCAGCCACTTCAGGCCCTGCGTGCCCACGCCCTCGAAGGAGCCCGGGTGCGTACGGGGTTTCCAGATTCCGGCACGGTAAACGTGGATGCCAAAATCATTCAGGCCTCTGGCCGTCTCCATCACCTGCTCTTCGGTCTCTGCGGAGCAGGGGCCGGCGATGCACATGGGACGCGGAAGGGTAAAGAACCCCCATTCTGTTCCGGGTATGATATCTAATTCGTGTGCCATATCATTGTCATTCTGAGCGCTAGCGAAGAATCTTCTTGATCTTGTTGGCTTCTGTAATGAGCTCCCTGATCTTATCTTCGTCGTAAGAAGCTACCGCTTCGCGGAAGGCTTTCATTTTCTCTATATAGGTGTCCATCACCTGCAGCACATTGTCGTGGTTCTGGGTGAGGATGGGGACCCACATGTCCGCATTGGATTTCGCAAGGCGCACGGTGCTGGAAAAGCCGCCGCTGGCCAGGTCGAAAATATGCTTCTCGTCCTTTTCCTTGTCCAGCACAGTGAGCGCCAGGGCGAAGGAAGTGACGTGGGAGAGATGGGAGACGTAGGCCGTATGGACATCGTGAGAGTCTGAGTTCATGTAGACAATCCGCATATTAAGCGTCTTATACATTTCCTCCACTTCCCGTACGGCCGACGCATCCGACTCTTCCTGATCGGCAATAATGCAAGCGCGACCGTCAAAGAGCCCAGGCATCGCAGCCCAGGGCCCGCAATGCTCTGTCCCGGCCATAGGATGTGTCGCGACATATCGTTTGCGGCAAGGATGGTATTTTAGCCGTTCCGCTATCTGGGCCTTTGTAGAACAAACGTCGATGACAACCTTTTCCGTATAATTCCCTTCCTTGAACATATCAAGGATTCTCTGCAACATATCTGTCGCCGCACTGACCGGAACGGAAACCACAATAAGGTCACTCTCCGAAACGCACTCCTCAAGGGAAACCTCCCGGTCTACCAGCCCCAAGCGGCATGCAGCACTGGCATTGAGCGGATTCCGGTCTGTCCCTACTAATTTGGAGGCATATCCCCGGGCGCGCAAATCCACGGCCATAGACCCACCGATAAGCCCCAGGCCCACAATTCCTACAGTACTCATCTTTCCATTCTAAAAAATCGCAAACGCAAAAATAATAAAAATAATGGTTCCAACATCATGCCCATCGTTTTGGCTTTGAGATAAAATAAATATTTTTTATTTTTGTAGATATGAATAGTGTATCTAACCGAATGAGGCGTCTGTCACCCCCCATGACATTCGCGATGAATCAATTAAGCAATGATTTAAAGGCCCAAGGGATTGATGTTGTGAACATGAGTCTGGGAGAGCCTGACTTTGACACCCCCGAGCATATCAAGGACGCAGCCATTAGCGCCATCCACCATAATTTCTCGCATTACACTCCCGTTGCCGGCCTTCTATCGGTAAAGAAAGCTATCGCCGCCAAACTCCAGAAAGAAAACAAACTGGATTATCAAGCGGATGAAATCCTTGTTTCCAACGGAGCCAAACAGAGCATCTGCAATGTTATCATGGCCCTTGTGGACCAGGGTGACGAAGTGATCGTCCCAGCCCCGTATTGGGTCAGCTACCCGCAGATGGTTTTATTAGCAGGGGGAAACCCTGTGTATATCGAGACCAACATGGAGCAGGGCTTCAAGATGAGCCCCGAGCAGTTGGAAAAAGCCATCACTCCACAGACTAAACTAATCATCCTTTGCTCCCCGAGCAACCCGACCGGAGCCGTCTACTCGCAGAACGAATTAGATGCCCTGGCCAAGGTTATCACCCAACACGAAGGCCTGTTTGTCCTTTCAGACGAGATTTACGAGCACCTTAACTACGTGGGAAATCACGCCTCCATCGCCACCTGTGACGGCATGCGGGAGCGCACTATCATCGTCAACGGGGTATCGAAGGCCTATGCCATGACCGGATGGAGAATTGGGTTTATCGCCGCCCCCCAATGGATTATTTCAGCCTGCAACCTTCTCCAGGGCCAGTACACCAGTGGCCCCTGCGCCGTGAGCCAGAAGGCGGCGGAAGAGGCATGGGAAGGTTCCCAGGAGTGCGTTGAGACAATGCGCCAGGCTTTCAAACGCAGAAGGGACCTTCTTGTAGATATGATCCGTGCCATTCCCGGGCTGGAAGTAAGTGCCCCTGAAGGAGCATTTTACCTATTCCCTAAATGTTCCGCCTATTTTGGAAAGACTGACGGGAACAGAGTCATCAAATCTTCTACAGATTTCTCCCTTTACCTTCTTGAGGTGGGACATGTGGCCACCGTATGTGGAGACGCCTTCGGAGCGCCAGACTATTTCCGCCTTTCCTACGCAACCTCTGAGGAAAGGATTACGGAGGCCGCCAAACGAATTGCAAAGGCGCTAGCATCTTTGAAATAAGCATAAAACACCGAAGCCATGCCTGTTAAGATTGGATATCAAGGTTTAGAGGGCAGTTTCTCCGAGGCAGCCGCCAAAGAAGTTGCCAAGGATTGCGGCTTGAAAGATGTTGAGTACATCCCCCTCGAAACCGCCTCAGCCGTAATTCATAATCTGCATCGTGGCACCATTGATTATGCCCTAGTGGCCACACGAAACAGCATTGGTGGAAATGTAGAAGAGACCATGAGGGAGATACGAGACTCCCAGCTTCAGCTGAAAAGAGCCCACGTCATGCCCATCCATCAATGTCTCTTCAAGCAGAATCCGGATGTCTCAAACGCGGACATCACCCACATCGCATCTCATGAGCAGGCGCTGCGGCAAACCGAGCAGTTCAGAAAAAAAACCTTCCCTTTGGCCGAAACAATCGAAGAGAAAGATACGGCCCGTGCTGCCATGAAACTATCAAGCGGCGAATTGGATTCCTCTCACTGCGCCGTCATTTGTTCCTATGAAGCGGGTATAAATCATGGTCTGTGCCTCATTCAGAAGAATATCGAGGACAAGAAGGACAATGAGACTGAGTTCCGCCTTTTCCGGCTTCCGCAGGCAGACCTGGTCACAGAGGAGGCATTTGACGATGCCATTACAAGAGACAGTCTCGTCACAGAGTATCTTGGGAAGTTTGCCATCATAGTCGTTCTGGCCCTGGCTCTCTGGGGGCTTAGTTATATAGATGGAACTCCTTTGGTTAAGATTTCCACCCTGACGGGTTACCTACTTGCCGTTTACGTCATATACAAGAGAGTAAGAAATGCCCTTAGTATCCGCGCCATCAAGGGTTATTGGAAATATTACTCGAAACCGGACAACAATGTAGACGAACGCCAGCAATACCACATCCCTCGTGTGGTGGAAATCCGCCATACAGAAGATCACTTCCGCCTTCATATCTACACCAGCATGAAAGGGAAGGGACAGATTAGCGTAATCGGAGAACCCGGATACGTTTTCGAGACCGGAAGATCACGCGGAAAGTTCACATACGAATACAGGGCGATGGAACGCGACAGGGTGGATGTCTCCGGCTTCGTCATCCTCAACTGGTATAAGAAGCATCCCTGGTCTGTCATCAATAAGATGAACGGAGATTATTGTGGGATCAAAAGCAAAGAAATTGGATCTTTCACCTTCTACAGGATCTCCCAAGAGGAATTCAACGATATCCAGCAAAGTGAGTTCCTTACAAAGTAGGATGATCTTGTCGGAACAGATCGAGTCTTTCTTCCAATAAGGACATCATGGGCTCCGTCATCTGGCTGGAGCAACAACGGACGCCGGCTAGTTCGGCACCGGTACTACCCAAAGGGATTGTGCTAATCCCATAGTATAGCAGTTCCATCACCAGTTCCTCGCTGGAGTATGCGCCATAGCCTATGGTAAAGAAAAAGCCATCTCCGATTTCCCGGTCCTCATCCAAGCCATACACAATTTCGAATCCATTCTTCTGGAAGAGGGATTTCATCTTTCTGGCACGGGATGCGTAGAGTGACATGTCGGCAGAAAAATCCAGAGCGCCATCACAGGCAGCATTAAGCATGGCAGCATACGCATACTGTGCCGAGGTAGAGCAGCCGCTTGTCAGCAATTCAAGCATACTATTCACCAGCGTCGCACCAAAAACACCGGAATTGTGATAACGCTCGGTCAAAGCAGGGGAAACAGTTTCAAAGAGCGGCTCCCCTACACACAAAAGCGCCATGCGCTGCCCCGCATAACTAAATATTTTCGAAGAAGACAAGAGCAATATATAATTGCCGGTATAACTGGCAATTGTAGGAATGTATGGTTCCTGATTTGGTGTTCCATATTGAACCCGTGAATCCATACCAAAGTAGGCGAGATCTTCAATGACTACCACGTCATAGGCTGCCGCCACCTCGGCAATAATCTGCAGTTCGCGTTCCGAGAAACAAAGCCAGGCCGGATTGCTGGGGTTAGCATACAGCAGGGCGGCCACGTTCCCTTCGGACAGAATGGCTTCAAGTTTATCACGAAGAGCGTTTCCCCTGAAACGATAAATGTCAAAAGAACGCCATCGAGCACCGGTAATTGCCAATTGGGCTTTCTGGATGGGGAATCCCGGATCGAGAAAAAGAATGGTATCCTTTCCGGGCTTCATCTGGGTGCAGATCGTCGATGCGATGAAAGAGCCCTCAACCGACCCGGCCGTAGGGATGCAGAATCGGGGATCCACTTCCACATTCAAAAATGCTTTCAAGAAGCGGCTTCCCGCCTTTTTCAACACATCGATCCCCTCTGAAGGAGGATATATGGAAACGACACCCGACTCCAAGGCCTTTATCTCGGCCTGAATACCAACCCAGTTGGGAGGTAGTCCGGGAGAGCCCTGATCCATCTTGACAAAGGGTATACCATACTCGTGTTCCAAAGACTGTGCAAGGGACAGTATCTCTGCTATACCGGCATGAGCAACAGAAGCGATATTCAAACGCTTTGCCTGCAACGCCACCTGTGAATCAGAAAAGAGTCTCATCACGCCATTCCCTTATAAATTCCTAATATATCCAGATTAGCGATAAGCGGCCTAACGGCGGACAACGCAAGAAGGTAACGTTGGAAATCCCCGAAGCGGATATCAATGTAGAAGAAATACTCCCAGGGACAACCCGGGATGGGTAGGGACTGGATACGCGTAAGATTCATATCGTAAAAAGACAAGATGGTAAGAATCTGCGCAAGGGCTCCCGACTTGTGCGGAAGGGTAAAGCACCAGGATGCCTTGTCTGGGTTTTCCGCCTTATAACTCCTGTCCAAAACGAAAAAACGAGTCAAGTTTTCGCTGTAGGATTCGATGTTACTTGCCAGTATTTCCAAATCATACATCTTGGCAGCCAGTAAGGAAGCGACCGCACCAACTCCTTCCAGTTTTTCCGAAACAATCTCCTGAACTGCAGCCACCGTACTGGATGCCTTAGTAAGTTTCATCCAAGGACAGGTTGTTTTAAAGAAGTTACGCGTTTGATTCAACGCCATCTCATGGGAACGTACCTCTCGGATCGAGTCTAATTTCTGCCCGGGAAGAGCCATTAAAAACTGATGGATAGGAATAAGCACTTCCCCCGCCACCTGGTATCTTCCGGCATGAATCAACTCCCAATTACGGATAAGCCCCCCGGAAAGCGTATTCTCTACAGCAATGACGACAGCGTCTACCTCTCCCGAATCATAGGCTTCCAGCATTTGTTCAAAACTATCATAACCTATTACTGTCGAAAGGCTGCTGCCGTAAAAAGCCAAGGCAGCTTCCTCATGGAAGCTGCCCCGTTGTCCTAAAATGGCTACTTTATCAGGCATTAAACGGTAAGAATATCCTTTTCCTTGGCGGCGATCATCTCATCCACCAGCTTTACGAACTTGTCGGTGACTTTCTGGAGTTCGTCCTCGCCTTCCTTCTCGCCGTCCTCGCTGAGGCCGTCGTTCTTCTGGGCTTTCTTGAGGAGGTCGATTCCATCGCGGCGGGCGTTGCGGATAGTTACCTTGGAAGTCTCACCCTGGGCCTTTGCCTTCTTGATGAGTTCCTTGCGGCGGTCTTCCGTAAGGGCCGGAACCATGCAGCGGATGATTTCGCCGTTGTTGGAAGGAGTGAGGCCGATGTTGGCGTCAATGATAGCTTTCTCGATCTTGGCGATGAGGGAGCGCTCCCAGGGCTGGATGGCGATGGTCTTGGCATCCGGCGTGGTAACGGAAGCTACCTGGTTGACGGGGGTGGGGGTACCGTAGTAGTCCACGAGTACGGGGTTCAGGAGTGTGGGAGAAGCCTTGCCTACACGGTAGTTCTTGAGGTCTTCTTCCAGAAAGTCCACGGCGCCCTGCATTTTTGCAGACTGGGCCTCTACTATTTCTTTAGCTTGCGGTAACATAAATCTTCTTTTTTGCGTATTTGCAAAGATAATAATTTTATTTGGAGAAATACCGTTTTTTTCTGTATGTTTGCAGCACCACAACACATAATTCATTATGCTTAAAAAACTTCGAATCGCCCTGGCAGTGATCTTCTGGCTGGGAGTCACGCTCCTGCTCCTGGATTTCACCGGAACGCTGCACGCGTACCTGGGCTGGATGGCCAGAGTGCAGTTCCTGCCGGCCGTGCTGGCACTCAACGCAGGCGTCATCGCAGGCCTTATCCTGCTCACCCTGGTCTTCGGCCGGGTGTACTGTTCGGTCATCTGTCCGCTGGGGGTTTTTCAGGACGGCATCGCGTGGCTCAGGGCTCACCGCAGCAAGAAAGCGTACGCGTTCCGCAAAGAGAACAAATGGCTGCGCTACGGTATCTGGGTCCTGTTCGTCGTCGCCCTGGTCGCCGGCATCAACGTCATCGTTTCCCTGCTGGCGCCGTACAGTTCATATGGCAGAATCGTACAGAACCTGTTCCAGCCGGTTTACCTCTGGGGGAACAACCTGCTGGCCTGGATCGCCGAGCGCGCCGGAAGCTATGCCTTCTACGAGAAGGAGGTCTGGCTGCGCAGCCTTCCCACCTTCATCGTTGCCGCCGTCACCTTCGTAGTGATTGCCGTGCTCGCCTTCCGGGGCGGGCGCACATACTGCAACGACATCTGTCCGGTGGGCACCACGCTCAGCTTCTTCTCGCGCTTTGCCATGTTCCGCCCCGTGATTGACGAAAGCCAATGCGTACGCTGCCACAGCTGCGAACACAAATGCAAGGCCCAGTGCATCGAAATCACCAAGGAACACGTCGGCATCGACTACAGCCGCTGCGTGGACTGCTTCAACTGCATCGACACCTGTCCCAAGGGCGGAATCAAATACCGTTTCGCCTGGGGCAAGAAAGATTCTTCGCCTTCGGCTCAGAATGACAAGGCTGACACGGGCCGACGGGCATTCATGAGCGGAGCGGCGGTGGCGCTCGGTGCGGCCGCGCTGAAGGGCGTGGAGGCCAAAGCCCAGTCCCTGACAAAGGTGGACGGCGGCTTCGCGGCCGTCCTTCCCAAGCAGGCCCCGGAGCGCGAGGTTCCCCTTACGCCCCCGGGTTCCATCGGCCCGAAAGATTTTTACCGGCACTGCACGGCTTGCCAGCTCTGCGTGGCGGAATGCCCGAATAACGTGCTGCGTCCCTCCGACAACCTGGAACACCTGATGCAGCCCCAGATGAGCTACGAGAAAGGCTTCTGCCGGCCGGAGTGTACCCGATGCAGCGAGCTCTGCCCCAGCGGTGCCATCCGGCGCATCACCCGCGAGGAAAAGACGCAGTACCACATAGGCACGGCCCGCGTGAACCCGGAGCTCTGCTTCATGGCTACCGGCAAGACCACCTGCGGCAAGTGCGTCCAGGCGTGCCCGTCCGGCGCCATCAAACTCGTTCCCTTCGGAGAGCACCGCATCCCCGCCATTGCCGAAGAGGTATGTACGGGTTGCGGCGCCTGCGAGTATCTGTGCCCGGTGCGTCCCATCAGCGCCATTACCGTGAATGGTAAACATCAACATGTATAGCCATGGATAGAAGAGATTTCATCAAGATAAGCGGCGCGGCAGCCCTGGCGGCGGCCTGTGCGCCGAAAGATGCGCGAAAAAAGTCGGGCGTGACGGAGGAAGGCCCCGAACAGATGGTGTACCGGAAGAACCCGAAGAACGGGGACGAGGTTTCCCTGCTGGGGTTCGGTTGCATGCGCTGGCCCATGGTCAAGGATGCAGGGGGGAAAGACGTGATTGACCAGGAGGCCGTTAACGAGATGGTGGATTACGCCATCGCCCACGGCGTCAACTACTTCGATACCTCCCCCGCCTACCTGCAGGGACAGAGCGAGAAAGCGGCCGGCATCGCCCTCAGCCGCCATCCGCGCAGCAGTTACTACATCGCCACCAAGTTGTCCAACTTCGGAGACCAGTCCAAGAAGGCCTCCATCCAGATGTACCGGAACTCCTTCCTGCAGCTCAACACCGACTACTTCGACTACTACCTGCTCCATTCCATCGGCCGCGGCGGAAAGGACGCCTTCAACCAGCGGTATGTGGACAACGGCATGCTGGATTTCCTGCTCGGGGAGAAAGAAGCCGGACGTATCCGCAACCTGGGTTTCTCCTTCCACGGCGCCCGGCACGAATTCGACTACTTCATGGAGCTGCACGACAGCGGCCAGATCCAGTGGGACTTCGTGCAGATTGAAATGAATTACGTGGACTGGACGCATGCCGACGGTGTGCGCAACGTCAACGCCGACTACCTCTACGCCCAGTTGGACAAGCGCGGGATTCCCATCACAATCATGGAACCCCTGCTGGGAGGCCGCCTGGCCAACGTTCCGGCCGGTATCGCGCGCCAGATGAAGGAACGGGAACCGCTCAAGAGCATCGCTTCCTGGGCCTTCCGCTTCTGCGGCACGTATCCGCGCGTGCTCTGTACCCTTTCCGGCATGACCGGCATGGATCCTCTCAAGGACAACATCCAGACCTTCTGCCATTTCAAGCCGCTTTCGGAAGAGGAACTCTCGTTCCTGGAGCAGATGGCCGTCCAGATGAAAGAGTATCCGCTGGTCAACTGCACAGACTGCAAGTACTGTATGCCCTGCCCCTGGGGAATTGACATCCCGGGCACGTTCCAGCACTACAACCGCGCCGTCACAGAGGGGACCTATGCCCAGAGCAGGGAGCAGAAGGACTATGCCCGACTCAAGAAGGCCTACCTCGTAAGCTACGACCGCGCCGTTCCTTCCGTCCGCCAGGCCGACCATTGCATCGCCTGCGGCGAATGCCTGAGCCACTGCCCCCAGAGTATAGCAATACCGGGCCAACTCCGAAGAATCGCCCGGTATATCGAGAACTTGAAGCAGGATCTGCTCTAGTATTTGATTACTCTTACCCGGTGGGTTGCCCCGCCGTATTCCAATACCGCCGTGTAACGGCCGGGTGCCAGCGCCGAGACGTCCAGAATAATGGGGTCGAAGGCGCTGGCCTCCGTTTCTTCCTTGTGGACAAGGGAGCCGGAGGAGGCATACAGTGAGAGTTTCAGCGGCACCAGCGACTCGGTTTCGATGCTGATGACGGCTTCCGTGGAAGCGACCTCCGGGGAAACGCGGACAGGCTGTTTCGGGTCTATGACGGCAACGCGGAAGGTTGTGACGGCGCTCTCGCCCATGAAGTCCGTGGCCGTGACGGTGATGGTGGCTATGCCGGGAGTGATGGGCGCAAGCTTGATCTGCCCGTTGGAGACAGTGGCGCGGACGCACAGGGCATCTCCACGGTCGGCGTAGAGGCTGAGCTCCTCGCCGTCTTCATCGGCAAAAATACCATCCAGCGACACGGAGGACACTTTCTGCAGGCCGCTCATGAGCACGTCGCTTACCTTGCCGGCCACAGTGGGGGCGTGGTTGGGAAGGAGCGTGTAGGTGAGCTCTGCATCGGCCGTACGGACGCCGTCGCTCACGGTGACGATGGCCTTGTAGGTGCCGGGGCGGGCCTTCCAGCCGCTGATCAGAAGCTGGTTGCCGTTCTTGTCCAGGGTGAGCGCATCCGAGCCGGGCTTGCAGCTGAGGGTGATATTGTCGCCGTCGGGGTCGTAGGCTTCGATGCCTACGCGTACCATCTCGTGGGCCTTCACGCTCACTTCAGTCTCCTTGAGGGTAATCACGGGCGGGTTCTGAACAACGGTTCCGCCGCCCTCTCCCGTATAACCGTTGGCAAGCGCCCAGCTGAAGGACGCCGCCGCATCCAGCTTCCGGCCGATGGGCTTGTTGCCGCCGATGGCAGCGCCCAGACCTCCGAAAAGGATCTTCTTGGCATCATCGGCCGTAAAGCCTTCCTTGCCGAAATAGGAGATGATGAGGGCCGCGACGCCGCTCACGTGCGGGCAGGCCATCGAAGTGCCTACCCATCCGGGGCCACCGTAGCCCGTACCGTCCTCGACGACTTTGGGAAGCGTGCTCCAGACGTAGGCGGAACCATCTCCGCCGGGAGCGGCGATGTCCACCCAGTCACCATAGTTGGAGTAGCTGGCCTTGCCGGCCGTCCCGCCATAGGAGCCTACGGCAATGATGGGCTCGTAGGAAGAGATGATATCCCACTTGATATTGTCGTTCCCCGCGGCAAAGATGACCAGGCCTCCCTTCATCGGGGAAGAGGGCAGCTGATTCCCGTTGTCGTCGCAGCCGGCATAGCGGATGAAGTAATCGACGGCCGCCTTGATTACCGGGCACGAATTATCGATGTTATAGCTCATCCACTCGCTCATGGGCGTTTCATCATAGGAAAATCCCCAGCTGTTCTGGGAGATGAGCGCGCCGTTGTCGGCGCCGTACTTGATGGCGCGGGCGGTTTCCGGATCATCGGCAGAAGCGTCATAGCCGGAGAAGATGGCGCTGGACATGAGCCGGACGCCGCCTGCTCCCTTGGCGGCATTGCCGCCTGCCACGCCACAGAGGCCCTTTCCGTTGTTGTTCACGGCGGAAATGGTGCCTGCCACATGCGTACCGTGGCCGATGTCTCCATCCACCCAATTCCAGCCGACATATCCGCCTTCCGGACGGATGGTCAGGTCCCAGGAATCGCGGGCAAAGTTGTAACCCGTATGGCCGGATGCATCTTTCCAAAGATTGTCTTTCAGGTCTTCGTGGGTGGGATCGACGGGCTCGTCAACAACGTCCACGATGACTTTGCTGCTGCCGGTGGTATATTCCTGCCACACTTCCTGAACATGGATATTGCTGTTCGACGTGGAAACGAACTCCCACTGTCTGCTCAGGTAGGGGTCGTTGAAGACAGCGCGCTTCTCAAACCGGTGATGGGGCGTGACGGAAACCACGCCCGGCATTTCGGAAAGGCTTACGACCGCTTTGGTCATGGGAGCCTGGTCCGAAAAGACCACCTCGTAAAAACGGTGGAGTCCGGCCCGGCGCGTGCGTCCCTCGTAAGGTCCGGCGTCCGGGAAAACGCGTTTCAGGGAGACGGCGCCCAGTTCGGATAGGACGGCGTTCACCTCGGCCGACTTGGTGAACGGCGTGCCTTCAGCAGCCTGGAGGCCCTCCTCGACGAAGGCTGCCATCTCTTCCGTAAACTGGATGGTGGCCTGTCCGGGGACGGTATATGAAGATGCCACAGGCTCCGATTCGCTCGGAGCCTGGGTATCTTCAGTAGGGCCTTTCGCCGTACACGCTACAGCCAGAAGGGCTGCAAGCGGGTATTTAGCGAAGCTTCTTATAGCCATAACGTGCTTCCTCGCCCAGCTCGATCTCAATGCGCATGAGACGGTTGTACTTGGCGATACGGTCGGTACGGCTGAGGGAACCGGTCTTGATCTGGCCGCTGTTGGTAGCGACGGCGATGTCGGCGATGGTGGTGTCCTCAGTCTCACCGGAACGGTGGCTGGTAACGGTGGTGTAACCGTGACGGTGGGCCATCTCGATAGCGTCCAGGGTCTCGGTGAGGGAACCGATCTGGTTCACCTTGATGAGGATGGAGTTACCGGCACCCATCTCGATACCCTTCTGCAGGTACTTCACGTTGGTCACGAAGAGGTCGTCACCTACGAGCTGGCACTTGTCACCAATGGCCTTGGTGAGCTTCACCCAGCCTTCCCAGTCTTCCTCGGACAGACCGTCCTCGATGGAGTCGATAGGGTACTTGCTGATGAGCTGCTTGAGGTAGTTGATCTGCTGGTCGGTGGTGAGCTTGCGGCCGCGAGGGTCTTTCTTCTTACCGTCCTTGAGCTGCTTGTAGTCATAGTAGAACTTACCGTCCTCCTTGAAGCAGAACTCGGAAGCAGCGCAGTCCATAGCGATGGTCACGTCCTTACCAGGTACGTAGCCGGCGCCTTCGATAGCGGCGATGATGCAGTCAAGAGCGTCGTTGATGCCCTTGAGAGCGGGAGCGAAACCACCCTCGTCACCCACGGCGGTGGACAGGCCACGGCCCTTGAGTACTTTCTGCAGAGCGTGGAATACCTCGGCACCCATACGGACGGCCTCAGCCTCATTGGCGGCGCCGATGGGACGGATCATAAACTCCTGGAAAGCGATGGGAGCGTCGGAGTGGGCGCCACCATTGATGATGTTCATCATAGGAACCGGGAGAACATAGGCGTTGGTGCCACCCAGGTAACGGTACAGGGGCATGCCCAGCTCAGCGGCAGCAGCCTTGGCAACGGCCAGGGAAACGCCCAGGATGGCGTTGGCGCCCAGCTTGCTCTTGGTAGCGGTGCCGTCCAGCTCGATCATGGCCTTATCGATGGCGCGCTGCTGAGTAGCGTCCATGCCGATGATTTCGGGAGCAATCACCTTGTTCACATTGTCAACGGCCTTGAGAACGCCCTTACCGCCGTAGCGCTTCTTGTCTCCATCGCGGAGCTCGAGGGCTTCATTCTCACCGGTGGATGCGCCAGAGGGAACGGCAGCAACACCAACAAAACCGGAATCAAGGGTAACTTCAACTTCGATGGTAGGATTTCCGCGGGAATCCAGGATCTCTCTACCGAATACGGATACGATCTGCATAATGTTATAGTATTAAAAAATTTGCGTCACATCTTGGATGCGGCGCAAATTTACGAATTTTTTAGCAGAAAAGGAAGATTTAGCGGAGGGTTTCGTCCTTTTCCAGCAGGTATTCGGCAATTTGGACGGCGTTGAGGGCCGCGCCCTTGCGAATTTGGTCTCCGGTGAGCCAAAGGGTGATGCCGTTGTCATCGGCCAGGTCCTTGCGGATGCGGCCCACATAGACATCGTCTTTTCCAGCCGATTCGATGGGCATGGGGTACACGTAGTTCTGGGGATCGTCCACCAGGGTCACGCCCGGAGCGCCTTCCAGGGCTTTCCGGATATCGGCCACGTCCAGCGGCTTTTCCGTCTCCAGCCACACCGACTCGGAGTGGGAACGGAGGGAGGAAACGCGGACACATGTGGCCGATGTGCGAACATCGCTGTGCATAATCTTGCGCGTTTCGTTGAACATTTTCATCTCCTCCTTGGTGTAGTCGTTCTCCGTCATCTTGTCAATCTGGGGAATCACGTTGTAGGCCAGCTGGTGGGGGAACTTGCTCACGGTCTTCACCTCACCGGTCTCCACTATCTCGCGGTACTGCTGCTCCAGCTCGGCCATAGCGGCTGCACCGGCGCCGCTGGCGCTCTGGTAGGAGCTCACGTGAATGCGGCGGATGTGGCTCAGCTGCTCGATGGGCTTGAGAACCACTACCATTAAGATAGTAGTGCAATTGGGGTTGGCAATGATGCCGCGGGGGCGCACCAGGGCATCCTCAGCGTTGCATTCCGGTACCACCAGGGGAACGTCTTCGTCCATACGGAAGGCGCTGGAATTGTCAATCATCACGCATCCGTACTTGGTGATATCCTCTGCGAACTCCTTGGAAGTTCCGGCTCCGGCCGAGGTAAAGGCAATGTCGATGTCCTTGAAATCGTCGTTGTGCTGAAGCAGTTTCACTTCATACTCCTTTCCCCGGAACTCATACTTTCTTCCCGCAGAACGCTCGGACCCGAAAAGTACAAGATCGTCCATAGGGAAATCCCTTTGGGCCAGAATGCGGAGGAACTCCTGTCCTACGGCTCCGCTTGCTCCTACAATGGCTACTTTCATTTTTAAAAACTAATTAAACCAGGCTTCCGATCAGCTTCTCGCGGTCTCCGTAGAGCATATCGATGACCGGAATCTCAATAGTGGTATAGCAGCCCGGCTGCTGCTTCATAGAAGCGCGCGCCACATTCACCAGAATCTGGGCGGTCAGGGCCGGATTGTTGATTTTCATATTAAACTCAAAGAACTGGTTGTGCGTCTTTCCGCTCACGCCGTTTCTGACCAGATTCACGCCGTGGGCCACGTTGTTGATGGCGTTCACGCTCTCTACCGGAATCACGTGGGTCTCGTCGTGGGCAAAATAGGGGTCAGAGGTAATGGCTTCCGTCACGTATTCCAGACGGGCACCCTCTTCCAGCTCCACATACACCATACGGCGGTGAATGCCTTCTCCGGTGGGGATGGTCATAGAAAGGGCATCCTTCACGCCGGCCTTGGAACGGGCACACACGGAATGTCCCATAGAGCGTCCAGGGCCGAAGTTGGTATAGGAAAGGCCGCTGGGGGCCATACTTTCCATCAGGGCACGGACAATGGAATCGGAACCCGGATCCCAGCCGGCCGAAATAATGGCAACAGCTCCATTCTCCTTAGCCAGAGGCAACAGGGCCCTGCGATACTCTACTATAGAGGTATGGATATCAAACGAATCCACGGTGTTAATGCCCAGGGCCAGATACTTCTTGGCGTACTCCTCACAAAGGCGGGAAGGCGTGGCAAGGATGGCCACATCCACCTTTCCCAGTTCCCGGATGTCCGAAACCACCGGATAAGGAGCCAGCTCCGGGAAACCTTCCCTGGAGGGCACCCGGCGGACCACTCCCGCACAAACCATATCGGGAGAAGTCTCAATAGCTTCCAATGTATATTGACCAATGTTGCCGTAGCCAACAATGGCTACTCTGATTTTTTCCATAATCTTTACAAATTTACAATAATTCACTAAACTCGTGAACTCCTTGGAGTCCTTCTGTCATCAAAGCAGCCACCACAGCTCCTTTGGCCAGTCCCTCGCGGGAAAACGCTTCGTGTTTAAGCGTGAGTTCATCACAGTCCGATTTTAGGGTAAGTGTATGGATACCGGGCACCTCTCCCTCACGAACCGAAGAGATGACCGGCTTTTCTCCCAGGGCCTTCTCCACCAGATTTCCCAGCGTGATGGCGGTGCCGGAAGGGGCATCCAGCTTGTGGATATGGTGGATTTCCTCAATGGAAGGCTCATAGCCGGCGCCTCTGAGAAGGGCCGAAGCCTTGGCGGCAGCCGCAAAAAGGGCATTCACGCCCAGGGAGAAGTTGGAGGCATAGATAAGAGGGGTGCCGGCCTCTTCGAAGGCGCGGCGGACATCGGCCTGGATATCATTCCAGCCCGTAGTGCCCACCACCGCGGCTTTGAAATGCCGGGCAATGAAGGCGTAGTTGGCTCGGAAGGCCTCCGGGGTTGTGAAATCTATGCAGACACATTCGCGGGCCACATCCGGATCGGTGGCCGTAATGTTCTCGCTGGCTTCTACCAGCTGGATGCCCCTGTTTTGGAGCTCCTTCTCTATCATATGTCCCATACGGCCGTAGCCGCTGATAATCACTTTGATCATGCCCACAATTGATTCAGGGTTTGTTGTATCAGGGCTTCCGTCGATTCCTGGGCCGTTACCAGCGGCAGACGGAGGCTGTTTTCCATAAGTCCCAGCTGGGCCATAGCCACTTTGCCGGGGATGGGGTTGGGTTCTACAAAGAGGTTTTTGAACAGGGTGCTCATCCGCTCGTTAAGTTCTTCGGCCCTCTTCCAATCCCCGCTCTGGGTGGCGTGTACAAACAGCGCCATCTCCATAGGGGCCACGTTGGAAGCTACCGACACTACGCCGTGGCCACCCATACGCATCACGGCCAGGGTGTCGTCGTCGTTGCCGGACAGCACGCTGAAACCGGCCGGGGCACCTTGGATAATCTTCTGGATCTGGGCCCGGTTTCCGGAGGCCTCTTTCACAGCCACGATATTGGGCACATCGTGGGCCAGGGCCAGCGTGGTTTCGGCCTCGCAGTTGGTTCCCGTCCGGCCCGGTACATTATAGAGGATCACCGGCTTGTCCGTAGCTTCGGCCAGGGTCTTAAAATACTGGTAGATGCCGCGCTGCGGAGGTTTGTTGTAGAAAGGCACTACCACCAGATAGGCATCGGCCTCCTTGAGCAGTTCCATATTGGCCAGCGTGCCGTGCACACTGTTGGTGCCCACGCCCACCACCACCGGGTGACCGGCGGCGTGCTCTTTTACGGTATGGAAGACCAGGAGCCTCTCTTCGTTGGACAGGGTGGGCGTTTCTCCCGTCGTTCCCAGGGGAACCAGGAAATCGATGCCCGCCTGCACCTGGCGTTTTGTAGTGGCAACAAGGGCCTCTACGTCAACCTCTCCGTGGCGGAAAGGGGTAAACATAGCCGTTCCACAGCCTTTTAACAAAGTATCCATTATCCAAAGAGCGTTTGACTTAAAGAACGAAGCGTAGCCACTTTGTCTTCTTCCCTTACCAGAAGGGAGATGTTGTAGTTGCTGCCGCCGTAGGAAACCATTCTCACCGGAATGTCTTTGAGGGCGTTCATAACCTTGGACTCAAAGCCGCAGTTGGCCCAGTCCATATCTCCCACCACGCACACGATGCACATATCCAGGTCCACCGACACGGTGCCGTACTTCTTGAGGTCGTGCACAATCTCGCTGAGGTAGCGGGTGTCGTCAATGGTCAGGGATACGCCCACCTCCGAGGTGCAGATCATATCAATGGGAGTGCGGTAGGTCTCAAAGATTTCAAAGACTTTGCGCAGGAAACCGTGGGCCAGCAGCATTCGGGACGATTTGATTTTGATGGCCACAATATTGTCTTTGGCGGCCACGGCTTTGATGACGCCCGTATCCGGAACGCTGTCAATCAGGGTTCCCGGAGCTTCCGGTTCCATAGTATTCAGAAGGCGCACCGGGATGTTGGCATACCGGGCGGGGAGGATGCAGGTGGGGTGCAGGATTTTGGCTCCAAAATACGCCAGCTCGGCAGCCTCGTCAAAATGAAGGTGCCGCACGGCCGAGGTCTTCTCCACAACGCGGGGATCGTTGTTATGGAGGCCGTCAATGTCGGTCCAGATCTGGATTTCCTGGGCACCGGTTACAGCGCCAATGATACAGGCCGAATAGTCCGAGCCGCCGCGCTTGAGGTTGTCTACCTCGTCGCGTGCGTTCATACAGATGTAGCCCTGGGTGATGTACAGATCGGCCCCTTTTTCTTTTTCAAGAAGCTTGCTCAGAAGCCCTTTGATGGCTTCCAGGTCGGGCTCTCCCTGGGCGTCGGTTCTCATAAAGGAGAGGGCCGGCAGGAGCCTGACGTTCACGCCCTGCTCTTCCAGATAGGTGGTCATCAGGAAGGTGGACATCAGCTCTCCCTGCGACAGGATAATCCGCTCCTGAATATCGCCAAAGGGCTCTTTGGTGATATCCGAGAGGGTGTTGAAAATGCCGTCAATGTATGTCTGGGCCTTCTCTTTGCTTTCCTGCTTGGAAAGGAGCTCCCTGATAACACCATTATACTTTGCGTGCAGGGAAGCAATGGTATCCCTTGCTCCGTCCTGGTTACGACTGTACAGATAGCCGGCAATCTCTACCAGCGTATTGGTGGTACCGGACATAGCCGACAAAACCACGATATCCTTCTTTCCGGCGGTGATAAGGCGTGCGACCTCTTTGAAACGCTGGGCGCTTCCCACAGAGGTTCCGCCGAATTTTAGCACTTTCATTGTGAATATATTTAGAATACACTACTGAACTAAACCGATGCAAAGGAACACAGAATAAATGAGATATGCAAACTTTTTAAGAAATTTTTGTATAAATTGTTAATTTATTCGCAAATATTCATTTTTATTCACTATCTTTGTACCGCAAAAAGAGAAAACTATGCAGAACATCAAATCCCGTCAGTCGGCCCTGCTGGAAATTGTGGGCAAAGAAAACATCTTCAGTCAGGAAGAACTCATTGAGAAAATGAGCGAGCGAGGCATCGCCACCACCCAGGCCACGCTCTCGCGCGACCTTAAGGCCCTGCATATCCGCAAACTCCCGGGAGAGGGATACAGACTTCCCCAGACCGTAACCAAAGAGGCGGCCTCTCCTTCCGTTGTCAACGGTATCATCCGGGTGGAAATCTCCTTCCCTCTGGCCGTGATACGGACCTTGGAAGGTTATGCGGCTGCCGTGGCTACCTACCTGGACCAGCACCCCACCGATTCCATTCTGGGCACCCTCGCCGGAGACGACACGGTACTCCTGGGCCTGCGCCAGGGCTACACGCCCAAGCAGGTACTGGCCGCCCTGGAGCAATGTATGCCCGGTATCTGCAGCCGGGCCACCTTCCCTCCTCTGGGATAAAAAAACCGGAGCGGGTCTCACGACTCGCTCCGGGGGCTACAGATCATATCAATATTATGTTTTAACAAATCTGTATTCTCTGTAACTATATCTCAAATAAGCACAAAAAGCCGCATCTACAAGAGATGACAGTTGTGATTGGCAAAAGTGAAATCAACTAACCAATGCAAAGATTGGAAACATATTTCAATTTTGCAAATGCACAAAAGGAGCATAATCCGCTAATAATTAACTCGTTTTGGATTTATTAAATCATTTAATACGATCCGTAAAAATTTTTACTGACAGATTGTAAGAAAACATGACCTCAAAATTACAATCTGAAATTCTGCTCTTTTTGCCCATTTTTATCAAAATTTCACCTATATCCTCCAAATCCTCCATCCTCCGGATATTTTTTTTCGGGGCGAGACCCGAAAAACCCATTTCCTCCGGATTCCACAAGGCCTACGCACAAAAGTATATAACGAAAGAAGCCCGAGTCTTTTGGACTCGAGCTTCTCGAAAAACCGCGGCGAATTACTCTCCCAACTGGTAGGTCAGTACCATCATCGCGGGTGAGCTTAACTTCTCTGTTCGGAATGGGAAGAGGTGGTTCCTCACCGCTATAACCACGGCAATATATTACTTGAGAGAACAGACTATCGGCTCAGTCGCCAGATAGTATCGCTTTTCGATTTGATTCTTTAGGCTTATCTTTCTTCTCAGGAAAGTTTATCGGGCAATTAGTAC
>JAEEGJ010010700.1_pt1 | contig 23725 bp, 21 predicted proteins | sample 8958761 | NCBI WGS metagenome assembly JAEEGJ01 (sample SAMN16246546, study PRJNA631951) | gut metagenome | biome: gut microbiome; feature: rumen; material: RS-attached | host: Bos | place: Iran: Karaj | collected 2018-10 | reverse complement strand
TTGAAGAATTGGAAGGTGATATTTATTATTATTTGATACTGCGAAATACTATTGGTGCACCAACCATATTTATGAGAAAGGATATTTTTAATAAAATTGGTGGATTCGATGAGTCTTTTCCAACTATAGAAGACTGGGATTTTGCTATAAAGGCATCGAAATTAGGGAAAATCTCATATGTTAATGAAGCGTTGATGGATGTATATCACTGTGATAAGGGAGTTAATGCTACATCTGCCAATTCTTATATATGCAGATGTAGAATGATAGCTGACAATATGGATGAACTCCAAAGCGCAGGAATATTTGATATCGTTGTTAATGATATGTTTTCTAGAGCACCAAATAATACTGTTCTAGATTTTATTAAAAATAATTTAATTGTGGCTATTGCAGAAAAAAAAGGGAATTAAGTAGCGGTATAATTTGATTATAGTTTGGTTATAAATTATAATTATAACCAAATGTTTATATAGGAGGCTTATTGATGAGACAGGAAACAAAATGTATAGAAGGCGGTTATACACCAGGCAATGGTGAGCCAAGACTCATGCCTATAGTACAGAGCACAACATTCAAGTATGACACAAGTGAAGATATGGCTAAGCTTTTTGACTTGGAAGCGTCTGGTTATTTCTACACAAGACTTCAGAATCCAACCAATGACCTTGTAGCAGCTAAGATATGCGAACTTGAAGGCGGTACAGCAGCTATGCTTACTTCTTCGGGCCAGGCAGCTTCATTCTTCTCAGTATTTAACCTTGCTAATGCAGGGGACCACGTTATAGCTTCATCAGCTATCTATGGTGGTACATATAACTTATTTAACGTAACTATGAGAAAGATGGGAATCGAGTTTACCTTCGTTGATCCTGATTGTTCAGCAGAAGAACTTGAAGCAGCGTTCAAACCTAATACTAAGGTTGTATTTGGTGAGACAATTGCTAACCCTTCACTTATAGTATTTGACTTTGAGAAGTTCTCTACAGCTGCTCATAAGCACGGAGTTCCTCTTATTGTTGACAATACATTTGCAACACCAATTAACTGCAGACCTTTCGAGTGGGGAGCAGATATCGTAATCCACTCTACTACAAAGTATATGGATGGTCACGACGCAACAGTTGGCGGAGCTATCGTTGATAGCGGTAAGTTCGACTGGATGGCACATGCTGACAAATTCCCAGGACTTTGTACACCGGATGATTCATATCATGGAATTACATATGCTGAGAAGTTTGGTAAGGAAGGTGCATTTATAACTAAGTGTACAGCTCAGCTTATGAGAGACCTTGGTTCTATACCTTCACCTCATAACAGCTACATCCTTAACCTTGGACTTGAGTCCCTTGCAGTTCGTGTTCAGAGACACTGCGAGAATGCTACAAAGGTTGCCAAGTTCCTTTCAGAAAATCCTAATGTAGAATTTGTTACATATCCGGGACTTGAAGGTGACAAGTATTATGAGAGAGCTAAGAAGTATCTCCCTAACGGTTCATGTGGTGTTATCTCATTTGGTGTTAAGGGCGGAAGAACAGGTGCAGAGGCATTTATGAAGAAGCTTAAACTTGCTATTATAGCAACACACGTTGCAGATGCTCATACATGCGTGCTTCATCCTGCATCATCAACACATCGTCAGCTTACAGATGATGAGCTTAGAGCATGCGGTATCAGTCCTGATATGGTTAGACTTTCAGTTGGTATCGAGAATGTGGATGATATTATAGAAGATCTTGCTCAGGCACTTGCATAAGAGATAGATTTTGAGAAAAATAAAACTGCTTCCTGATTTTGGGAAGCAGTTTTTTATATGTGTTTTAAAATGCTTTTTGTTATGCCGTGTATGTGGGGATAACTGTATTTGTTTTATTATATAGAGCCTGTCTTATTTATTTCTAAGTGATATCTCTATAAGCTTTTCGCAAAGAGATGGGTAATCGATGCCTACGGCAGCAGCTTCCATAGGAAGAAGTGATGTAGGAGTCATACCTGGAAGTGTATTAGCCTCGAGGCAGAAGATGTCACCTTTTTCATTCATCATAAAATCGATTCTTGCATAGTTCTTAATCTTAAGAACCTTGTAAGCTTCTTCAGCTGTACGCTGGATTTCAAGTGTTTTATCTTCAGGTAAAACTGCAGGGCAGATATCATTGGTCTGGCCTGCCTGATATTTGTTGGCAAAGTCGTAGAAACCTACCTTAGGAGCTATTTCTACGATTGGAAGTGCTTTGCCATCAACTACGCCGCAGGTAAACTCTCTACCCCTGATAAACTCTTCAACAACAACCTTGTCATCGAATTTCTTAGCTTCATTAAGTGCATGGTCTACTTCGGCTCTGTCTTTACAGATATATGTTCCAACTGATGAACCACCAGTGCTAACCTTTACAACTATAGGGTAGCCTATTTCCTTGAATTCTTCATCAAGGTTCATATCATAACCTTTAGCATTAGGTATACCTGCCATGTTAAAGAACTTCTTTGTGATACCCTTGTCCATACAGATGGCACTTGATATGTAATCTGTACCTGTGTATGGGATGCCGTAGAGATCTAAAGTAGCCTGTATACGTCCGTCTTCGCCATTAGCACCATGAAGTCCCATAAATACCACGTCAGCCTTCTGACAAATCTCGATTACATTAGGACCAAAGAAGCACTTGCCACCGTCTTTTCTAAGTGCTTTGAACTTTTCTATATCTGGCTCATTTGCAGCTATAGCTTCGATTCCAGCAGCCCAGTCTCTTGTATCGTCGAAGATCTTATCCACGTCTACATTCTCAACTCCAAGATAAACATCTATAAGAACAACCTTGTGTCCTTTTGTTTTAAGAGCTTCGTATACGCCCTTACCTGTTATAAGTGATACCTCTCGCTCAGTGCTTGTGCCACCTGCAAGAACAACTATATTCATAGATTTCATAATTCAACCAGCTTTCTAGTTTAATATGGAGCAAAGCTCCATCTATGAGTATACCACAAAGGCAGGAGCCAAGCGAGTATAAACGCTCGCTTGGCTCCTGCCTTTGTGTTATAATATCCCTATGCGTTTAGACAAGTTTTTGGCTGATTGTGATATAGCTACAAGAAGCGAATTAAAGAAGATAATTAAGGCTGGCAGGGTTAAAGTTAATGATGAAATCGCTAAAGACCCAGCTATGAAGATTAACGAGGGTAGTGACAGCGTAACCTTAGACGGGGCTCCTGTTACCTATGAAAAGATGCGTTATTTTATGTTTAATAAGCCAGCAGGCTGTGTAAGCGCAACAAGAGATAAGCTAAGCGAAACAGTTATAGCCTATCTTAAAGAAGAGAATATTAAGGGCTTATTCCCAGTAGGACGACTGGATAAGGATACAGAAGGACTCCTTCTTATAACTAACGATGGTCCTCTCTGCCATGACCTGTTATCCCCTAAGAAACATGTGGACAAGACCTATATAGTTATAGCCGATAAAGCATTATCAGATAAAGATATAGAACTGATGGAGAAGGGCATAGACATAGGAGATGATAAGCCTTGCCTTCCAGCATCTCTTGGTAAGATTGCTTATGATAGTCAGCCTATGGCCTATATCTTAGATGCACATAAAGATGATCTTTCTGAAGATGGAGAAGAAGTATTTAATGGTTCTTATCCAGCTTATTCTATAACTATACATGAAGGAAGATTTCATCAGATAAAGCGTATGTTTGAGGCCTGTGGTTCAAGGGTGCTATATCTTAAGCGTATCAGTATGGGTAAACTTAAGTTAGACGATAATCTTGCTCCAGGTGAATATAAGAAGATTAATCTTGAGGATATTATATAGTTCATTATGTGAACTAATAAGGATACTATAGATATGAATATAGCTATCATAGGCGGAGGTATGTCAGGTATAGTAGCTGCCATAACCGCCAGTAAAAACAAGAATAACAACATAACTATATATGAAAGACAGAAGGATATTGCATCCAAGATTCTTATTACAGGTAACGGTAAATGCAATATCTGTAACAGTAGGGTGTCAGAGAAAGGGCATTATAGTTCATTTGAAACTGATAGATTAGATACCCTTTCGAAGAATTTTGATCCAAAGAAACTTATAGACTTCTTTAAAGGACTTGGTCTTAGCCTTAAAGAAAGAGATGGCTACTACTATCCTGTAAGTAATCAGGCTAGATCAGTATATGCTGTACTTTATAATGCCCTTAAGAAAGCTTCTGTAAAGGTTATTACAGACAAGTATATAGATAAGATATCAAAGAGTGATGGCGGCTATACCATAGACGGCAAAAACTATGATGCAGTAGTTCTTGCTGTTGGAGGAAGAGCAGGTATCTATAAGGAGAATGCCTTCTCAGGAAGAGAACTCATTAAAAGTTTGGAACTTAAGTCATCAAGAACTTTCCCAGCTTTAACTGGTGCTGTTTGCGTCGGCGACTATAAGACTCTTAAGGGAGTAAGAGTTGATGCAGGTGTAAGTCTTTACGCTGACGATAAACTTATTGCAAAAGATACAGGTGAGCTTCAGTTTGCGGACTATGGTTTGTCTGGAATACCTGTTTTCAATCTATCAAGCCATGTGCCATACGACTATAAGGAAGCCTATTTTGAACTGGATTTATTCCCTGAAAATACAGAGGAAGAATTAAAAAATATGCTGTCAGATATTAAGGCTATGTATCCAAAATACAGAGCTATTAATGCCTTGGCAGGATTTACCAATATTAATATATTAAAGTATGCATTATCTATGGCAGGAATCCATGAAGATAAGCTTATGGAGAATGTTGCTGATAAAGATTTAGAAAGTCTTGCACTATGGTGCAAAAAATCTAAGCATCCTATGGAAAGACTTAGAGATTATAAGAATGCTCAGATTATGGCAGGAGGAATCCTACTTTCTGAGATAGATGATAATTATATGTGCATCCACCATAAGAACCTCTATATTACAGGAGAGGCACTGGACCTTAATGGTGAATGCGGAGGATATAACCTGTACTTTGCTTTTGAAAGCGGGTATGAGGTAGGCCAAAAACTGGCAAAATAATATAAAACTAGATAAGGGTACATATGGCAGAAAATAGTTCACTACTTGAACAATATAAGAAAGAATTACATATGCAAACTCATCCTTATGAGATGTGGATCAAGCGTAATGAAAGAAAAGATTCTATTGCAGCAAGTCCAGGACCATCAGAGGATGCAGAAGCTATTGTTGCAGAATATTTTGAAACTCATCCTGATGTAGATATTTGCTACGGTGATGAGGACTATCTTGATAAGGATGGCAATAGAACAGAGCCTTGGTTTAAACCTGACTTTTCATATGACACATTTATGTCATTTAACTATTTTGGCAATGCTGTAGTCTTAAGAGATTCATTTGCCAGGATGAAGTATCTAAGAGGTGTAACAGGTGAGAAACTATATAAGGAGCTTACCAGTATAGTTACTCCAGATATGAAAGTTGGTCATATCGATAAGATTCTTTATCATAATCCTCACTATAAATTATCTGAGGATCATAAGTATGTTTATCCAAAATATGATGCGGCTCCAGATACATTGGTTTCTATAATTATTCCTTCTAAGGATCATCCAGAACTATTAGAGAACTGCCTTGGTACTTTGGATAAATTAATACAGTCAGAGCACCGTATACTATTTGAAATTATAATAGTTGATAATGGTTCTAACGAAGAAAACAAAGCCAAAGTTACTAAGCTTTGTGACAAATATAAGGCTAAATACTTATACGAAGAAGAAGAGTTTAACTTCTCGCGTATGTGTAATAAGGGTGCAAAAGAAGCTAAGGGTGATGTGCTTTTCTTCTTAAATGATGACGTAACAGTTCATGGAGAAGATTCTCTTTATAACATAGCAGCCCATGCTCTTAAAAAGCACGTAGGTGCAGTAGGCGTTAAGTTATACTACCCAGGTGGCTTTAAGATTCAGCACTGCGGTATAACCAATATGGGTGTTGGCCCAGCCCACAAGCTAGGCGGTCTTGAAGATGATAGAAATCTTATAGACTACTATCATGGTAGAAACAAGGCAGTATACAATGTTATAGCTGTAACGGGTGCTGCACTTGCAGTTGAGAAAAAGAAGTTTGATAATATCGGCGGATTCTGCGAAGAACTAGCTGTAGCGTATAATGATGTTGATTTATGCTTCTCTCTTTATGAGGAAGGTTATGTAAGCGTTGTAAGAAATGATATTGCTTACATCCATCATGAATCAGTAAGCCGTGGAAGCGATGAAACAGGAAGCAAGCAGGCTCGCCTCTTAGAAGAAAGAGAGATTTTATACGCAAGGCATCCAGCATTTGACGGATATGACCCATTCTATAGCAAGCACCTAGTGCAGAACCGTTTAGATGGTGAATATAACGTTGAATATGTTTACCCTCATGAGGACAACAGCCTACTTTCAGATGTTACAGAAATAAGCGCACCATCTGATAATTCTTACGGCCTGGAGAGAAAGGCACTAAGAAAGGGGCCTAAGGCTCTTGTATTTATTGATGTTATAAGACAACTTGATAATGAATATATTTACGTAGAAGGCTGGAGTAGCTTAACAGACCAGGATAATTATATGTACGACAGATATCTGCTTATGACAGATGGCAACAAATGCTATCAGATAAGTGTATTTGATAAGTACAGAGAAGATATAGCCAGAGCGATAAAAATCCAGAAATATCCTTACCTTACAGGATTCACAGCAAGGATTCAGGGATATACCATGCTACTTAGCAAGGCTAAATTTGGTATGATGTTTGTCCACAAGGAAACTGGCAAAAAAACTATAGTTTATTCGAATTAGGAGACAGCAATGAGCGAGTCAGAAAATAAGGATATAGAATATTATAAGAAGGCTCTTGAAGAAGAAAGATATAAGAATGTTCTTTTATCTAGTAAGCTTGCAGGAGCAGTTGCAGAGGTCAATGCTAAAGAGGCCCAGATAAAGAGGATTAAAAACAATCCTATGTGGAAGGCTTCTAAGCCACTTAGATCCTGCATGCATTTTGCTATAAGACAAAAAGACCGCATAAAGAATCAGGGTGGCCTTAAGGGAATGGCCCGCAAGCTTTCTTCTAAGAAGGTAGAACTTAGAGCCAGAAAGCAGCACGGTACTCTTAGTTTTCCAAATGAGGAACAGGCTAAGAAGCAGAGGGAAAGAGTATTTGATAAGGATGTAACTTTCTCCATTCTTGTACCTCTTTACAATACACCACTTAACTTCTTAGATGACATGATTAAGTCAGTTATTAACCAGACTTATCAGAAGTGGGAACTTTGTCTTGCAGATGGAAGTGATGACAAGCACAGCGAAGTAGGGGCTAGATGCCAGGAATATGTATCTAAGGATAGCCGTATCAAGTATATGAAACTTGAGAAGAACCTTGGTATATCTGGTAACACCAATGAATGCGTGAAGATGGCAACAGGTAACTATATTGCTTTATTTGACCATGATGATGTTATTCATCCTTCAGTACTTTATTATTACATGGAAGCAATCTGCGATAAGGATGCTGATTATATCTACTGCGATGAGTGTACCTTCCATGGAAACTCTATCGACAATATGATAACTCTGCATTTTAAGCCGGATTATTCTCCAGACAACCTTATTGCTAATAACTATATCTGCCATTTCTCAGTATTTTCTAGAGAACTTCTTATGAGGATGGCAGCAGCTGAGGGTATAGGACCTGATGGAGACCCTATTTTATTTAGGAGTCAGTTTGATGGAAGTCAGGATCACGATATGATTCTTAGACTTACTTCTATGGCTAACCATGTGGTACATATACCAAGACTTCTTTACTACTGGAGATCTCATAAGGGTAGCGTGGCAGCAGATATCAATGCTAAGTCATATGCTATAGATGCAGCTAAGGGTGCTGTTGCAGACCATCTTAGAAGAATTGGTTATAACCATTTCGAGATAGAGTCTACCAGAGCATTTGAAACAATATTTAGAATAAAGTATCCGATAATAAAGGATGAGAAGATATCTATTATTATTGCTAATAAGGACCATATAGATGATCTGAAAAGATGTATAACATCTATTCTTGAGATGTCTACATATTCTAATTATGAAATTATCATCGCTGAGAATAATTCTACTGATCCTAAAACATTTGCTTACTATAAGCAGCTTGAAAACTATGACAATATTAAGGTTGTAACATATAAGGATAAGTTTAATTATTCTAAGGTTAATAACTTTGCAGCAGGCTTTGCTACAGGAGAGTATATCCTTCTTCTTAACAATGATACACAGGTTATTACTGTTAACTGGATGGAAGAACTTCTCATGTATGCAGCAAGAAAAGACGTTGGAGCAGTAGGTGCCAAGCTTTATTATCCTGACTATACTATTCAGCATGCTGGTATCGTTCTTGGGCTTGGTGCTCATAGAACTGCTGGACACAGCCACTATAAGGTTAATAAAGAAAATCTTGGTTATATGGGAAGACTTTGCTATGCCCAGGATGTTAGTGCTGTAACAGGAGCATGTCTCTTAGTTAAGAAGTCACTTTGGGATGAAGTAGGCGGCCTTGATGAGGAATTTGCAGTAGCTCTTAATGATGTAGACTTCTGCCTTAAGCTTCGTCAAAAGGGATACTGGAATATATGGACACCATTTGCAGAGTTATTCCACTTTGAATCTAATTCAAGAGGTTCTGATTTAGATGGTGAGTCTGCTAAGCGTTATCAGGCAGAGTGCGATAAGTTTAGAGAAAGATATGGAAAGATTATAGATGATGGAGATCCATTCTATAACGTAAACTTCTCTCTTGATAGAAGTGATTACACACTTAAGGACAATGCTATAAAGATATAATGCGAATACTTTTTGTACACTCTCTTACAATTCAAAGAGATGATATTCTCTGGGGGATAATCGAGCTGGGGATAGATGTTGAGTCGTCTACTACCCTGGTTGATCTTGATGCGGTAGAAGAGGATAAGGTAGAAAGTTTGGTGGCGGAACTGGCAGGTTATGATCTGGCATTTTCTCAGAACTTTTCTGCAACCCTTGCAGAGGCTTGTCATATTGCAGGAAAGCCATATCTTAGCTGGACTTATGATTCACCATTAGTTGCTCTTTATAGAAAGGAAGCAGCTTATGAAACAAGCTATCCATTCCATTTTGATAAGAAGCAGTGTCAGAGACTTAAGGCTGCAGGAGTAACTAATATAAGGCATATGCCTCTTCCTGCTAATATTAGAAAGTATGAATCTTATGGATTTGTGCCACCTAGTGCATTTAAGTTTGATATATCTTTTATTGGCCAGATATATGAATCGGAATTTTTTAACCTGGTAAAAAAAGGGGCGCCAGATTTTATGGTTTCCCATCTTGAAAATATACTAGGAAGCATGACATGCAACTATAGGGAAGGTTCTATATTTGGAAGACTTTATCCTAATGAGGTTGATGCTTTATTTGAAGTTATAAATAAGAAAGGCTTTGATGATCACCTTTTTGATAAGGCGTATATGATTGAAAATTTGTTATTTGCCAATGAACTTTCAGGCAGAGACAGAGTATCTATCCTTAATGGGGCAGAAGATTTAGATGTTAATCTAATAACTCATAATCCCGATAGATATAAGGACCTATTAAAGTGCAAGCTTCATCCTCCTGTATGCAGAGAGGACATGTATAAGATATTCGCCTCATCTAAGATTAATTTAAATATTACTCTTAGGTCTATAGAAAGTGGTATCCCTCAAAGGGTTATAGATATTATGACTGCTGGTGGATTTGTCATAACGAATTATCAGGAAGAGGTATCAGAACTATTTGATGAAGATAAAGAGATAGTTACATTTAGCTGTCTGGATGAATATAGGGATAAGGCTCATTACTACATTGCTCATGAAGAGGAAAGAACTGCAATAGCGGCAGCAGGCTTAAAGAAGGTAAGAGAAGAGTATAATATTACAAAACTTGTAGAAAAGATGCTTACCCAGGTAGGACTTTTATAGATATATTATGGAAAAGATAGAACTTACATATAAGTGCGGTCTATCCAGAAAAGATGGAACCCTTATACCAAATGATGAATATTATATGACCCTTGAAGAACAGATTCAGGGTATGCCTGGAGACAGGGTTCTTCTACTCGATAAGGATTATGTATTTGCAGTTGCTCTTTATTTTCCAAGAAGATTAAAGAAGTTAATCTATGAATATGGCTATGCTAAAGAGGCTAACTGGACTATATATTCCAGAAATGTTGATGACGAAAGCTTCTCGGACGCAGATTTTGTTATAAGAAAAGACAGATATTTTAGAGTGGTGGTTATAAGGAGAGATGGCAGACCACTTACTGAAGCAGATAGAAAAAAAGCAGATTCCATAGTTGCATATGAACCTATGGAGGAAAAAAGACCGGGGACTATAGTCAGACCTTGGTTTAGAAGAGAGTTAGAAAAGAAATCAGCTGAGATAGAAAAGATACAAAAGTCTTTTAAGAATCCGCTCACTTTACTATTAGTTGCAGATTCTCACTATACAGTTAATGGAACATGGGATGATACAGCTACCAATGTTAATGAGATGGCTAAGGTTGTTCACTATGATGGAATAGTTCATCTAGGTGACCTTACAGATGGTATGCTATCTAAAGGGCTTACTGAGAAGTATGCTAAGAAGATTATCTCAGACCTAAGAAATACCGGTTGCCCAGTATATGTCACGATAGGTAATCATGACAATAACTATTTTAAGAATCCATTACATGTATACTCTAAAGAAGAGATGAGAGATGTGTATGAGATTCCAAAGTGCTCGAAGGATTACCTGGATTATTATATAGATATAAAAGACAAGGGAATAAGACTTATATTTGTTGAGTCATTTAACAATAACCGCTTCTTTAGATACGGTTATGATATGGCCCAGCTTATGTGGCTTAAGAAGGCTATTAAATCTGCTAAGAAAGGGACAAAGTTCCTTATCTTTACTCACGATACTCCAGATGGCAGATATGACTGCATAAGCGTTCATACACTTAATGGCAAGGCATTTATAAAGATATTAGAACACTATAATGGACTTAATGGATATAAAATACTTGGTTTATTCTATGGCCATACCCATGCAGACTTTGTATCTAAGGATTATGAATTTCCTATGGTATCAGTTAATTCCTGCAAGCTTGAATTTTTCAAGAAGTTCAAGCCACGTGGAGCAGTTCGCTGGTACAAGCAGGAAAACAGTGTCAGACAGGACAGCTGGGACACACTTATTCTTGAACCTGAAACCGGAAGAATGGAATTAGTAAGATTCGGGGCCGGTGAAAATAGACATATTAATTAAAGGGTAAAAAAGGAGAAGAAAGTTATGAAGAAATTTATGAAAGAATTTAAGGAATTCGCACTTAAGGGCAATGTAATGGATCTTGCAGTCGGTGTTATTATCGGTGCTGCTTTCCAGAACATCGTTACAGCACTTACAGGTGACTTTATATCACCACTTATTGCTGCTATTACAGGTAAGACAGGCGAAGATGGTACAGTTGTTATTGGTGGTACATTTACAATTAACGGTGCAGTATTCAACTATGGTGACTTTATATCTTCTGTAGTTAACTTCCTTATTATGGCATTTATCCTCTTCCTTCTTATAAGAGGTATAAACAGACTTATGACAGTTGGTAAGAAGAAAGAAGATGGTACAGCAGCTACTAAAAAGTGTCCATACTGCGTAAGCGTTATAGATATTGCAGCTAAGAGATGCCCTAACTGTACAACTATTCTTGATGAAGAACTTCAGAAAGAACTTAATGAAGCTGCAAAATAAGGCTGATAAATTTGTTTTAAGTTTACATAACTGGCCTAGAGTTTACATAATTTTTAGGCCAGTAAAAAATTTTTTAAAAAATTTTATAAATTATGCTAAACATTTTGAATAAATGTCCGATAACTATTACAGAAATGTAAAAAATAGTTATCCAGGGAAGGAGGACATGAGTATGAGAATTGAGGCATATTCACAGATTCAGCAGCTGTACAATGCTTCAAAACCTGCTACAAAACAGACAAGTACTGTAACTGGATCAAGCTTTAGAGACAAACTTAATATCTCAAGCACTGGGAAAGATTTACAGGTGGCTAAAGATGCCCTTAGTAAGACTCCAGATGTAAGAATGGATAAAGTTAATGAGCTCAAAGCTGCAATAGCTAATGGTACATATGATGTTAGCGGGGAAGATTTTGCTGATAAACTTTTAGAAAAGTTTTCACAGACACTCGCTTAATATAGACACATGGCTATGCTAAGCGTGGTGTCTGTGGCGGTAAAACGCCCAGGCACCATTTTTTAATCAGGAGTACTAATTTACATGGCAAGTTTGATGGAAACTATAATTGATGTACTTGTAAAGGAAGAGGAGGCATATCGCCTTCTTATTGAACTTTCCAAGAAGAAAACACCAATTATTATTAAAAACGATCTTGATGGACTAGCTAGGATAACAGAAGAAGAACAGAATGTTGTATCCGAGATACAGAAGTTTGAAAAACTTCGTATGCAGACTATGAAGGATATAGCTGATGTTACAAATCATACAGGTCAGGAACTTAAGCTTCCAGACTTAATAGATATGATGTCATCAAGACCATCTGAGCAGGGACAGCTTAGAGAGATTCATGACAAACTCAAGGTTACCCTTGATAACATGAAGAGAATTAATGAACAGAACAGAGAGTTATTACAGAACTCTATAGATATGGTTAATTTTGAAATTAATCTCCTGCAGGCTGCTAGGCGTGCGCCAGAGACTGCGGATTATGATAGAGGAGCCTATAGTACTGGAAGTATTATGGGAAGTGGAACGAAAACATTCGATTCTAAATCGTAAGTATACTCGGAGGGGCATAGATGTCACTTTTTGCGGATTTATATGTAGGTACAAGTGGATTACAGGGCAGTCAGGAAGCTCTTAATGTAACTGCTCATAACATTACCAATACTGATACAACGGGTTATGTTAGACAACAGGTAAGCTACGGTACAAGAGAATACAATAGAATATCCATGAGTCAAACCGGTGTTGCTATGAAGCAGACCGGTCTTGGTGTATATATAAGCGAGGTACGCCAGGTACGTGATCAGTTTGTAGACGCGTCTTTTAGAAGGGAAGAAGGAAGACGTGGCTTTTATGATGCCTCTTATGCAGCAATAGAAGAGATAGAAGAAGTATTTGGTGAACTTGATGGAGCTAATTTCTATGAGTCTATGAACAACATGTGGACTGCTATAGAAGAACTTGTAAAAGATCCTTCAAGTGAAGTTTGCCAGTCTATGTTCGTACAGTATGCCCAGAGCTTCTGCGAAGCATCTGGCAACGTTTATCAGGACCTGTCTGATTATCAGGACAAGCTCAATGTTACTGTCAGAAATGATGTTGACAGAATTAATGAGATTGGTCATAAGATTTTTGAACTAAACAACAGTATAAGACCTATAGAAGCTGGTGGCGTTGAACATGCCAATGACCTTAAGGACCAAAGAAATCAGCTACTTGATGAATTAGCAAAGCTTGCCAATATTACCTATGATACAGATTATTATGGCAATGTGCTTGTAAAACTTGAGCAGCATGACTTTGTTCAGATGAACAGAGTAAATGAGATGGCTTACACAGTAGATGAGTCAGGTTTCTATTCAGTATTCTGGCCAGACAGTGCTAAGTTTACCAGAGCAGAAAACGGGGACAAGATATATGATGCTACTACAGCACCAGTTTATAATTTTGACACACCTATCTCATCTGCAATAGATACAGATCTTGGAGAACTTAAGAGTGTTCTTCTTGCAAGAGGCGACCACAGAGCAAACTGGACAGACCTTCTTAATGAAGATGATTACGATGATATAAAAGAGTCGGTTATGATGAATGTTATGTCAGAGTTCGATGCTCTTGTACATAACGTAGTTACAGCAGTAAACGATGTACTTGCTTCAAATTCAGAAGTTTCAAGCAAATATCTTGTAGATGAAGATGGCAATCCGCTTCAGCTCTTCCACAGAATCGGATGTGCTGATACAAGTGTTCCAGAATTTATATCAGGTGCAGATATAAGCGATGCTGGTGTAGGAACAACAAAATATTCAAGATCCTATAAAGATGGTTTCTGTTATGTAACAGAAGTTGCAACAGGTAAGGAGCTTGGTATCTATACAAAGAACAGCAACGGAGACTATCTTGCAGAGTCAGGTATGTGGTTCTCAGCAGCTAATATAGTTGTTAACCAGGATCTTCTTCAGTATCCAACACATCTTGGATTCATTAAGGAAGATGGCAATGTGGATTATAAAACAGTTACTATGCTTGAGGATGCATTTAACGTAAAGAAGTACACATTAAATCCAACGCTTACTAATCCTCTTTCACTTACAGAATATTATGCTAACCTGGTTGGACAGATTGCCAACTCAGGTAATGTATATAAGCAGCTTAAAGAAAACCAGGACCTTACGGTAGAGAATATCGAAGCTACCAGACAGGGACAGATTGGTGTATCTACAGACGAAGAACTTGCCAACATGATTAGATTCCAGAATGCATACAATGCGGCAAGTAGATTTATCAACGTTATTGATGAATGCACAGAACACATTATCAATACTATGGCTAGATAATAAAGGAGGGCATATATGTCATCTACTTTCTTAGGATTAAATACAGCATATACAGGCTTACAGGCATCCAATGCCGCTCTTAATACAACTGCAAACAATGTATCCAATGCCGAGACAAAGGGATATAGCAGACAGGTTGTTACAAACCAGGCAGCAGAAGCTATACGTTCATTTACAACATATGGCTGTGTTGGTGCGGGTGTTGAAACTATAGCCATAGAGCGTGTTAGAGATAATTTCTATGATGAGAAATATTGGAATAACAACTCTAAACTTGGTGAGTATGACTCTAAAAGATACTATATGAACTCTATCGAGAACTACTTCTCAGATGATACCAAGGTTAAAGGTTTCAGTTCTATATTTGATGAATATACAAACGGTCTCGCAGAGCTTGCTAAGAACCCTAATGATACTACTGTTAAGCAGCAGGCAGTTGGTTTTGCAGGCAATCTTACTACATATTTCAATGATATGTATATCAATCTCCAAAAACTTCAGGACGATGTTAACCAGGAAATAAAAGTATATATAGACAGAATTAATTCTGTGGCTCAGGAAGTTGCTGCTCTTAACAAACAGATTAATATCATCGAGATGAATACTGGCGCTATGGCTAATGAGCTTAGGGACCAGAGAGACCTTCTTATCGACGAGCTTTCATCTATAGCTATAGTAGATGTTGAAGAAACAGAAATAATAGATACTAATAACGAGGCAAGAGATACAGGTGGTACAAGATATTTCGTTAAGGTTTGCGGCCAGACTATCGTTGATGGTAACAACTATAACGAGCTTATCTGTGTTCCTCGTCAGAATTATGAAGCGGTAAACCAGACAGATAAGGATGGCTTATACGATGTTTACTTTAAGGTAGGCGACGAGTGGACCAATGAAGACTACAGAGCTAAGGGTGATAAGCTTAACCTTTATGCAGGTACAGTTGGTGGAAAACTTGGCGGACTTATTGCTATGAGAGATGGTAACAACGGAGAAAGTTTCAAAGGTACTGTTGAAGCTGTCGATGTTTCAAATCAGAAGGTAACAGTTTCGGTTAATAAAGATTATCTTATAGATCTTAACAAGGTTAACCTTACTACTACAGGCGGTATTATTAAGCTTGGTAATAACGAGTTCTATTTCAAGGACTGGACATATACATATGATGAGGACACAGGAAAGTGTACTTATACATTTGACCTTGATAAGGATCTGAATAAAACTAATACAGCTAACTTATCACTTGCTACTAAGAAGGTAAGTGCTTCAGTAGGTTCATCAATTGCATATCAGGGTATTCCTTACTATATGTCACAGATGAATGAGTGGGTTAGATTATATGCAAGATCAGCTAACAATATTGAAAAAGATGGTGTCTTAGACGATGGTACACCAGGACGCAATATGTTTGTTGCTGAAGATATATCAGGAGGTGAATATACATTTGCCAACTCTTACGAGAAAACAGGAATAGCTGGTAATGTAATTACTATAGGCAACAAAGATGATTCTTATTATCAGATGACTGCAGGAAACTTAAAGATTGCTAAGGATATTGTTAAAGATCCAGGCCTTATGACTACAAGAAGTTCTCAGTATGTTGGATCTGATTCAAATGATATCTTATTAAGACTAAAAAATCTTGGAACAAATGCCGATATAAATAATGGCGGAATGAGTTTCAGAGGTTGTAGCGCTGATCAGTTCCTGGTAACTATTCTTTCTGACGTAGCACTTAATACACAGAGAGCACAGGACTTTACTGATAGCTATACATATTTAAAAACCTCTATTGAAAATCAGAGGTTGTCAGTAAGCGGCGTTGATAACGATGAAGAGGCAGTAAACCTTACAAAGTTCCAACAACAGTATAATCTGGCTTCCAAGATGATACAGGTACTGTCTGAGGTCTATGACAGACTTATCCTTCAGACCGGTGTATAGAAGATAAGATAATAACGGATTATGATTCTTTCTTCGAATAAAAGAAAGGAATATGCGTATGAGAATAACTAATAAAGTAATGCAGAACAATGCATTATCAAATATTAATAACAACAAAGTTTTACAGGATACTCTTAATACACAGCTTTCAACAGGAAAGAAGATTTATAAGCCATCTGAAGATCCGGTTACAGCTATAAGAGCTCTTAGACTTCGTAGTGACGTCAGCCAGGTAACTCAGTTCTATAAGAAGAATGTTCCTGATGCTAACAGCTGGCTTGAACTTACAGAATCATCTGTTAAGACTGTTATGGAAGTTGTTAAGAATATGGTTACCCAGTGCGAAAAGGGTTCTAACGATACTCTTACAACCGGTGACAGACAAATTATTATTAACAGCTTAAAGCAGCTTAAGGATGAGGTTTATTCTACTGGTAACTCTGACTATGCAGGAAGATATATCTTCACTGGATATAGAACAGAGACTCCTCTTACATTCGAAGAAAATTCCGACAGAGCATTTAAGATAAAAGAATTCTTTGATAAGGATTCTATTACTCAGGAAACATATATAGGTACTACTAATAGTAATTTTGTATCTCTTGGTGATTTAACAGAAACATCATATGAGGGTACTTATCAGATGGAAGAGCAACAGATTACCTCTTCAACATATTACAGAATAAGACTTGCATATGATGATTTATCTAGTGTAGGAACTCCTGTTATTAAAGATTCAAGCGGAACAGAGATTGTGCCAGCTGTTACTAGATATACTGATAAAGAGACTGCATATGAAGCTATTGGACAAACTACATCTGATCAAATTATTTATCTTGAGTCAACAGGAGAATTAATAATATCAGATGCTCTTTATTATGATATTAAATCTAGGGATTGTACTATAGAGGTTTCATATGAGAAGAACAATTGGAATAGGGGAGACCTTATGCCACAGCATTACTTCTACTGTGAAGAAACAACAAAAGAAGGTAATGTTATAAAGTATAACGACGAAGATGAAGATGGAGATGGAGTTCCAGATATCTACAAGAATGGTCTTCTTGATCAGTCTATTGAATATCAGGTTGGTTTTGACCAGAGTGCAAGAGTTAATACCACAGCTGGTGAGATATTCAAGCACGGTGTAACAAGAGATGTTAAAGAGATAATTGATCTTGCCAATCAGCTTGATGGTGCAGAGGCAATTCAGTCTAAACTTGCTGGTATGCTTAAGGATACAAGTTATACAGATGCTCAGAAAGAATCCATCCAGCAGGATAAGGATGCTGCAGATAAGGCGGTATCACTTCTTAAGGATCAGCTTCAGAAGAAGTTCTCAAAGAGCATAACATATATGCAGTCATATCTTGACTCAGCAAACGAAGCTCTTACTATGGTTGGTAACAGATCTTCAAGAGTTAAGCTTGTAGAAAACCGACTATCAAGCCAGACAACAACATTCAAGACACTTCAGTCTGAGAATGAAGATGCAGATGCAACTGAAGTTGCAGTTCAGCTTTCAAGTGCTCAGGTAAGCTATCAGGCAGCCCTTATGGCTACCAGCGACATGATAAAAGAAACACTTCTTAATTATCTGTAATAAGTAGAAAAAATAGGATATTTGAGATAAAATTATAATAGACGTTAAGGGGAAGGTTTGTGGCCTTTTCTGAAAGAAAGGACAGGGTATTAGAATGGTAATTAACACAAGAATATTTGGGGAAGTTACGATAAGTGATGACAAGATGCTTCATTTCCCTAAGGGAATAGTAGGTTTTCCTGATCTTCAGGATTTTGCACTTATTTTTGATGTGGAAGCTGGTGACAGCAATGGCATTAAGTGGCTCCAGTCAGTACAGGAACCTAATTTTGCCATGCCTGTAATCGACCCTCTCACAGTATGTGAAGAATACAATCCTGAAGTTGATGATGAACTTCTTAAAACAATAGGCGGATTAGATAATGTACTTGTACTTGTTACAATAACAGTACCTGCTGATATTAAGAAGATGAGCGTTAATCTTAAGGCTCCATTTATTATCAATGTTGAAGAGAGAAAAGCTTGCCAGATTATCTTAGATCAGGATCTTCCTGTTAAGCATTATATCTATGACATATTACAGGCAAGAAAAGAACAGATGACAAAGGCAGGTGAGTAGCATGTTAGCATTATCAAGAAAAAAAGGCGAAGCCATATTTATAAACAATGATATAGAGATTACAGTACTTGATATTAGAGGAGACCAGGTAAAGCTAGGCATAGCTGCTCCAAAGGAGATCCCAGTATATCGTAAAGAAGTATATGTACAGATTCAGGAAAGCAACAAAGAGGCTATGACACAGCAGTCTCCTGATACATTCAAAAATTTATTTTAACTAGGTATTAAGTATTTAGAAACAGATACCGATATAAAGATTAAGAATAATTTCAGGCTGTTAAGAACCGGTCTTAACGGCCTACCTTTATCCACATGGAGGTGATTAAGATGGCAATTGAACCATTATCAAGCGCGATGACCTTTCAGGCACAGCCAGTACAGGCACAGTCACAGAATGTAAGCAAGGCATCAGAGACCACGGAAGGTCAGACACTAGAACAAGTAGTTAGTCAGGTAGACAAAGATACACTGGCTGTAAAGAAGAGCGAGGAAAAAGCTGATAGCAATCAGGATAGCAATCAGAAAGAAGACGCTCCTTCAAAAGACATAATCAAAGCTGCTATGCAGGAGCTTAATAAGAAAGCTACCAGTGTATCGGCTGAATTTGGTATTCACGAGAAGACCAATAGAATAACCATTAAGATGGTTGATAAGAAAACTAAAAAAGTTATTAAGGAACTGCCACCAGAAAAGACTCTTGATATGATCGCAAAGATTTGGGAGATGGCAGGCCTTATTGTCGATGAGAAGAGATAAGGAGGTGTGTAGATATGTCATCTAATATGGTAAGAATTACCGGTATGAATTCTGGTCTTGATACAGAAGCTATTATCGGTGCATACACATCTAAGGCTCAGAAGAAGGTTCAGGATGCTAAGAACGCAAAGACAAAGAATACCTGGACTCAGGATGCTTGGAAGTCTCTTAATAGCAAGATATATAGTTTTTATTCTGGAACACTTGCAAAAGACAGAATGAGCGGCGCATATGCCAAGATTAAGTCTACTACTAGCAATAGCTGCCTATCAGTTATAGCAGGTAGTGGTGCTGCTAAAGGCGTTCAGACTGCTAAGATTATATCTACTGCTTCTGCAGGATATCTTACAGGATCAGAGATTAATGTTGGTTCTGATAAAGACAATCTTATGACTGCCCTTGATATAAGTGAAGGAAGCCAGATTAAGTTTAAAGATGGTGAAGGAAAGGAAACAACCATCCAGATAGGTGGTTCTAGTTCTGACTCAGATACTAAGGTTGTATCAACTATGGGTGAACTTGTAGATGCACTTAAAGGATGTGGTGTCAACGCCAATTACGACGCTGGAAATAAGAGAATATTCCTTTCTGCAAAGTCTACAGGTGAGGGCAATGACTTTTCTATTACAGATGGTGGTCAGGGTGCACTTAAAAAACTTGGACTTCTTACAAAGGAAGAGGGCGGTAAAGCTGTTAAGGTTAAGGCATCAAGTGCTCAGCTTGAACTTAATGGCGTAACATTTAAATCAGATACTAATTCATTCTCAATTAACGGTTCTACATATACCGTAAGTGGTGTACCATCAAATCCTGATGAGAATATAACTATAACAACAGATACTGACTTTGACGGTATTTATGATGTTGTTAAGGATATGATTAAAGAGTATAACGACCTTATGAATGAGATGACTAAGCTCTACAATGCAGATTCTGCTAAGGGCTATGAACCTCTTTCAGATGATCAGAAAGAACAGATGTCAGAGAAAGAGATTGAGGCATGGGAGAATAAGATAAAAGATTCTCTACTCAGAAATGACAGCAATCTCTATGATGTTATGAATGTTATGACTACTACTTCTATCAAGGGATTTGAAGTGAATGGCAAGACTATGTACCTTTCTGATTTTGGTATTGCTACTATGAGCTACTTTGAGGCTGAGAAGGACGAGAGAAATGCTCTTCATATTGATGGTAACCCAGATGATACTAATACAGCTTCAAAAGAAGATAAGCTTAAAACTATGATAGCTCAGGATCCAGAAGCTGTTATGTCATTCTTCTCACAGCTTTCTGGAGACATGTATAAAGGAATGTATGAGAAGATGGGAAGCTCATCTCTCAGCAGTATCTATAAGGTATATAACGATAAACAGCTTAAGACTGAAGCAACAGAGTGGGATAAGAAGATAAAAGAGTTAGAAGATAAGGTAACAGCTATGGAAGATAAGTATTATGCCAAGTTTGCTACCATGGAAAAACTTCTTTCAAGTATTGATTCCAAGAACTCAGCTATCTCAGGTATGTTTGGCGGCTGATAATAGATTCTAGTATCGGAGGATTATTTAGATGAGTTTTGCAAATCCATATGCTCAGTATAAAAACAGTAAGATTTTAACTGCTTCACCTGCAGAACTTACACTTATGCTTTACGAAGGAGCTATCAAATTCGGAAACATAGCTATAGAAGCTATCGAAAACAAAGAAATTGAAAAGGCTCATAACAATATAATAAGAGTTCAGAAAATCATAGATGAATTCAGAGCTACTCTTAATAGAAAGTATGAAGTAGCAGAAGAGTTTGATAAAATTTACAGATATCTTCTAAGACGTCTTCTTGAAGCTAATGCAACAAAAGATGTTGAGATTATGAAAGAGGTTGTTGAACACCTTCGTTCTATGAGAGATAACTGGAAAGAAGTTATGAAGAAGGTAAAAGAAGAGCGTGAGGGCGCAGTATGACATCTAATTATATTGAAAGCCTTGAAAGCAGTCTGCTTGTAAAGTGTGACAAGCTTGATCAGCTCATAGCATTATCAGAGCAGCAAAAAGATATAGTTAGCTCAGAGATAATAGAATGGGAAAAATTCGACAAAATTGTTGATGAAAAATCTGCAATTATTGATGAGCTGGATAAGCTAGATAGCGGCTTCGATATAGTGTATAATAATATAAAGGCTGATATAGAGAAAAATAAGGATGCTTACAAATCTCATGTTGTGAAGATGCAGAAACTTATTAAAGAAGTTACTGAAAGAAGCACCAAGCTTATGGCTCTTGAACAGCGTAATAAGAATACTATAGAGCAGGCATTTGCAAAGGAAAGAAAGCAGATTGCTTCTAACAAGATGACTAACAAGATAGCAACTGGGTACTATAATAGCATGAATAAGATTAACTATATAGACCCACAGCTTATGGATACCAAGAAGTAATTTGAGGTAGACAAAAGAAAAATAAAAAAAATCAAAAAAATTTATTTTAGGTATTAAGTATCGGAAAATTATTCCGATATATATAATACAAGGGAAGTAATTCCCAGTTACTACATAACAGGTTGCAAGGATGCAACCATCAAAAAAACATTTTCAAGGAGGAAAAAATTATGGTAGTACAGCACAATTTAACAGCAATGAACAGTAACAGAATGTTAGGCATCACAGCAGGCGCTCAGGCAAAGTCAACTGAGAAGTTGTCTTCAGGTTACAAGATTAACCGTGCAGCAGATGATGCAGCAGGACTTGCAATCTCTGAAAAGATGAGACGTCAGGTTAAGGGCTTAACACAGGCTAGTGCAAACGCACAGGATGGTATCTCTTGCGTACAGACAGCAGAAGGTGCTCTTGCAGAAGTACATGATATGTTACAGAGAATGAATACACTTGCTATTCAGGCTTCTAACGACACAATGACAACTGCAGATAGAGGATACCTTGATTCAGAAGTACAGGCTCTTAAGTCAGAAATCGATCGTGTTGCTTCAACAACAACATTCAACGAGCAGAACTTACTTAACGGCGACTTCAAGAACAAGAATCTTCAGGTTGGTGCAGAAGCTGGTCAGTTCATTAAGATGGACATCGACAAGATGAGCTCATCTGGTATCGGCGTTAACAATGTTGCAATCTCTGGTTCAACAAATGCTAATGCTCAGACAGCAATCGCTTCTATTAAGACTGCTCTTGCTTCAGTTTCTAAGCAGAGATCTGATCTCGGTGCTGTTCAGAACAGACTCGAGCACACAATTAAGAACCTCGACAACGTAGTTGAGAACACAACAGCAGCTGAATCTGCTATCCGTGACACAGATATGGCTACAGAGATGGTTAGATTCTCTAATAACCAGATTCTTCGTCAGGCAGGTACATCAATGCTTGCACAGGCTAACCAGTCTAACCAGAGTGTACTTTCACTTCTTGGCTAATTTTCAAACTGGTTAACTTAATTAAAACTACCACTAAAGGGCTACTCGTAAGAGTAGCCCTTTTACTTTGTATAGAACATTACACGCTATAAACAAGGCATAAGTTTTGATATAATAAGGATGATAATAGTATTTTAATATTAGAATATAGGTTATTAAGCTGGAATTGAAAGATACAAAAGGGGAATATGACAAGTTAATATTCGACAATTCTTATTTTGAAGATGAAGTAATAGGAGGCTTCTATGTACCATCTCTTATGAAGAGGTGCTGGGCGGTACAGATGGAAGTCCTTTTTCAGTTCACGAGGATATGTGAGAAGCATAATATTGAGTATTTTGCTGAATGGGGAACATTAATATCAGCAGTACGTCACGGGGATATGATTCCTTGGGATGATGATATGGATGTCACCATGAAAAGGGAAGAGTATGAGAAGTTTAGAAACTATGCTGAGAAAGAACTTCCAGAAGGATATTTCTTTACTGACTTTGAAACTACTCGTTCTTGCTGGCAATTTATAGTCAATCTTACTTCTAGTGAGAGAATGAACTTTTCTAAAGAGTATATGGATGCTCATTATGGTTTTCCATATAAAGCAGGTCTTGATATTTATATCTTAGATAATTATTCAGATGATAAAGAGGAAGCCAAAAAACAATCTAATCTAATTAAGAATATTCTTAACTCTGCGGATCTTATTTATGATGGGCAAATTGCAGATAAGGATATAGAGAAAACTGTCTTAAAATTGTCTGCTGAGTC
>JAEEGJ010010699.1_pt1 | contig 23727 bp, 21 predicted proteins | sample 8958761 | NCBI WGS metagenome assembly JAEEGJ01 (sample SAMN16246546, study PRJNA631951) | gut metagenome | biome: gut microbiome; feature: rumen; material: RS-attached | host: Bos | place: Iran: Karaj | collected 2018-10 | reverse complement strand
ACGCCGAGTATGATAATAGCCTAAAAGGCCACATACCATAAGCGTGAGCATTTGTCTGTCCATTATCCCTGACTAAACTTTTTCCGATGTTTTTGAATTAGGATAACTTCTATCTAAATGCTCTGTCCTCATTCGCCCCTTTTAGGAGCAGAACGATTCCGATTGCAAAAATAAGAAAACTATCCCATTCCACAAAAGATATTTGCGTTTTTTAAGTGTTTTTGATTGATTATCGAATTACATCTACTATTTCAGGAAAGGCAAGAATCCACTTAATGCGCAATATAATACGCTTATTATCAGATTGTTATATGAAGATATCTTGAAATAAAAAAAGCTTGGACTTACGCTAATTATTTACTATCTTTGCCACCGAAAATTCAAATTATAAAAACAATTATGAAGCGTTTACTTATTATTCAGTTGCTTTTCTCGTTCTCTGTTGCTATTTTTGCACAACAGAGTTACACAATCAGGTTCAATAAGAATGATTTCAGCTACAACATTACAAATGGTATTCTAAAAATTTCGTCATCAAATCCTGAAGCCTTATTCACTGATGATCATTCAGCTCCTGCTCTTCCGTATTTTTCATATAGAATTATACGTCTTTCAGAGACAGACTCAGTAAGATATCATATTAATTATTGCAACCAATATTAAATATTTATAATATATGAATAAGAAGACTATATTCACATTATGCATTTTGTTTATAATCTTGTTTGTTACAGGAACATTGCTCGCTTTCACCAATGCGAGATCATACCAAAGAACTATCGAAAGAACTCTCGTAGGTGAATGGTGCGATAGTGACAAATCAGAGGGTGTGCCCAATCAATATGGCATCACAGAGTTTTATTCGAATAGGATCACGGGGTCGGTTCTACTGATCACTTATTGAGACAAATGAGATGAGAATGAAAACAGTAATGAATCATAGTCAATATGGCGGACTCCTGAAAATGATCTGGAGAACCGACCGTGATTTCTGCCTCAGAATAACAAAAACAAAAAATATGAAGAAAGAACTACTTATCTTGATTGGTGTCTTGCTGATTATCATTTCAACAGGATGTAGTAAGGATGATAATTCCAAGAATCTTAGTAACAATACGGAATCATATTTCTCCAAAGTGCAAGACACGCAATGCTATACTATTCGAATAAATGGAATTGACGAAAATGGCATTGTCAGTGGAAGTATCATTAACAAACCTGAAGAGTCTTGTTTTACAGGATATTGTGTCATCCTATTTGACAAATCAGATTTATTAGGTCAAACTATAGATTCTGGTGACGAAATAAATGTAATGATACTTTCTTTTAAAGAAGTTCCTGTAGAAGGTTATACAACTGGTGAGACTCATTTCTATTATTGTAAAGTAAACATATTTAAATCGTAGAGTCATGAAAAAATAATATCTGTTTTTCTTTTGTTTTTAATAGTAGATAGTGGCATTCATGCCCAACAGGGTTATTGGTTTCAGAAACATTTTATAGAATTGGAGTCTAATAATTCCTCACAATATTATGTCCAATTAATTGGTGAGGATACTCCTAAAGAAGAGAGAATATCCATTATAAAAGAACTGGTAGAATGCAATAGCGTATTACCCGTTAGTAAAGATGGTTATTTAATAAAAGCGACAGAGCGTCCACTCAATCAAAAATTATATGTTTCAGATTTATATCATAGTTCTCTCTCTGACCATATAATAATTCTGCCGTCTCTTTCATTTGAAATGATTGACAATTGCTCTGCCTCTGATATTTTAAAAAAGTATTCTGGGATTCTTACTTTAAAAGCAATTGAAGGTAATGTATATCGATTAGGATGCAACTTATCAACATCAAAAGAGATTCTAGAAATCGCATCTCAAATATATCAAGACAAAAATGTGAAATGGTGCGAACCTGTCAAAATGTCTAGTTGGCGTACTTACAATCAGAAGTATTCTCAACAATATTATTTAAAGAATACAGGACAAGGAAATGGACTGGCTGGAATTGATATAAATGTTGAACCTGCATGGAATCTGGTATCAGGGAGTTCAAATATAACGGTGGCAGTTATAGATGAAGGCATTGATTTTGACCATGAAGATATGGCTAATTGTGTTTTGAGTGGTTATACGGTAGGAAATCCAACGGGATATGGGGCCCCTCAAGCAAATAATGTATATGAGAAAGGTCATGGTGTTGCTTGTGCAGGTATTATCGCTGCAGAAGACAACACAATAGGAATAAAAGGTGTTGCCAGTGGTGTAAAATTGTTACCTGTAAATATAGTGCCTAATAGCGGTTATTATGATTATCTGGGTCAACTTCATCAGGGCTTTGCTAGTGATACAGAGATAGCAAAGGCCATTGTGTGGGCTAGCAGCAGAGCAGATATTCTAAGTTGTTCTTGGGGAGGCGGAGCATACAGTCAAGATATTGTGAACGCAATTGATACAGCAAGAATATTCGGAAGAAATGGAAAAGGTTGCGTTGTTGTATTTGCTTCAGGTAACAATGGACAAAATTATGTCAGTTTCCCTGCATGTACAAATGGTGTTGTCGCTGTTGGTGCTATAGATAATACGGGAAGTATATGGTCTTATAGTCAGAGAGGGCCTGAATTAGGTTTGGTGGCACCTAGTGGAGACGGGAATTCAACCAGCGACATTGTGACGACAGATAGAATGGGGATCCTTGGGTATCAGACTTCTGGTGATTGGAATTATTATGATCATTTTTCTGGAACGTCTGCCGCTTGCCCACAAGTAGCAGGTGTGGCTGCTTTGATATTGTCCATGCGACCAGATTTGACAGAAAGTGTGGTTCGTAACATTTTATATTCAACAGCACGTGATCTAGGAGTAACAGGAAGGGATGAGACCTACGGTTATGGACTGGTGGATGCATACGCCGCACTAAAGGTTGTTAATTGTTCCATTTTGGGAAAGACCGTCCTTTGCGACACTGCAAACTATGTAATTAACGGTTTGCCATCAGGTTATACTATTAACTGGGCTATTAATAATAATAACTTCAGCATTACCCCCTCCAGTTATCAGTGTTTTGTAACGTATACAGGAATACAGGAATATAATGATGCGAACCTAACCGCAACTATAAAGTGGAATGGAATAACAATAAAGACACTTACCAAGCGCATTGTGATGCACGGAACTGGCCTGCTCGTCACAGGATGGCAGGAGGGCGGTTCTTATTCCCCCAACGGCATATATCCTGATATAGAGTTTACCATTCCTGAAGACAATGGATTACTTCTTTCGAGGACAAAACCAGAAAGACCTAATATGGATAATATCTTCGGTAAAGACAGAGAGTCGCTTCCGATAATCTTCACAAGAGACCTCACACCCGTAGGTCCTGGCGTGCCACCTGCTGATCTATGCGGATATGGCATCACTGAAATATATGGTGGTAATATGGTGAATCTTTACTCCGAACGTTTCGACGGTATGAACCTTAGCTTCTCTGGCCCTGTTAATCCAACATATCTCTATCGAAGTGATATTAGCGGTCATGTCGAATTCAATATACCATATCAGAATGATATATACTATACCACTCTTTATGCTCAAAGTGATGACCATTGTCATGATTTCTGTCTGATGTTCAAGGTAAAACCCCTGCCCGGTGCTGCATCCGGTGATGATGAAATATGGGTGGAGCTCTCTGGCTCAATGTTGTATATTACTTTTATGGAGGTTGGTGAACCGATTGGTAATGGACAATATTACCTGCCATCCTACAACGTCACCATCAGCAAAATCCCTTCAGGAACTCAGGTTTATTCAAACACCTTCCCTGGGAACCAGAACTCATTCTCGGTGAATACCAGCAGCTGGACTTCAGGCATATACTCCATCAGGATTGTCCAAGGTAACAATGTCTACACCAAGTCCATTTATTTATAATAGCTTTATGGTATCGAAAAGTAAAGGGCTGACGGTTAATGAAACATAATTTGTGTAAAAACTTGTAGAATGAATTGCATTTGTCGAATTATCTTTTTATATTTGCGAATCTTTTATGAAGCAAAAATGAAGAGTGCTGAACTGTATTTTGATGAATGTGATAAGATGTATGAGCTATCGCAGATCCTGACTGATATTGATTGGGAAGATGCTGGTAGATTATATACGAAATCATATTGGGAATTGCAATATTATCTTGCAAAGCAAAATTCCTACTCTTTCAGACTCGGATCAAATTTGCTTGAAGAGATTGTTGCTTGCCTTCTTGGTGGGTATGGATTAAAAGCCGAAATGGGATTATTGGCGTTTCATCGAATGAGAAATCTTCATCTGATACGTCCAGATGTTAGCCTGCCGGAAATAGAAAGAGCCATATCACGGCCATTCAGATTGAATGGGAGAAAAGTACATTATCGATTTCCTCATCAAAAAGCAAAATACATCTACTCTTTTTTACAAAGAAATGATATTGAAGAATTTGAAAGCGCGTATGGCAGTAAACTCAGGAATAAACTGATGTCGGTGAATGGGATTGGCCCGAAAACAGCTTCCTGGATAGCCCGGAATTACGGTAATTGTGAGGATGTGGCTATTGTTGATATCCATATTTACCGGGCAGGAAGGTTGGCTGGCTTTATAGACCGCAGTTGGGATATACAAAGAGACTATTTCAAAATAGAGGAAAGTTTCTTGGAGTTTTGTCATTCTATTAATGCCAGCCCATCCAAAATGGACTCTATTATGTGGAGCCAAATGAAAGCATCAAGCCGAAGGGCTATTGAATTGTTGAACTTAAAAAGTATCTGATTATGTCTGGATTATCTGGTGGCGGTATAGCACCTCGCCCTATAGACGGAGGAGCAGATTATTGTATGAATCTGGTTATTAAAACAAATCTGTCATCTGTAAATGAGGAGGTTCTAAATGAGGTGGTTAAGGGTGAAACCTTGCCCGTAGTAGCAGAGGGTATTGAAGGCCCTGTAAGAGTATTGAAAAATGGAATGATTCTGGGTACTGTATTGAGTGGCCTTTTATTGGAACTGATTAACTGTATTAACAATGGTACAGAATATGGGGCAACTATATTGAAAATTGATGGTGCCGTATGTCAGGTGAAAATCGCTGCAGTGAAGTAAGTATTGTAGGGGGAACTTATAGAGAGATCTGCTTTTGGCCTGCATGGAACTCTGTTTTTGGCTCAGGGTGGAGAGCAGTACGTGTTTATCGTACGCTTAGTCCTGATGCCAATATTTCGTTTTTTTCTACGGGAGGTGAAGATATTCAGAAGATGATTAAAGTCTATTCGTGCTCAGAACCACTTGAGCCGTATATAACGCTCACCCCATCATCTATTAGTTTTTACTATGACCATCCATTATCCCGGCCTGTTATACAGAGGACAAAAGACGATGCTTCTAATATCGTAGCGAAGGGGAGATGTGTGATCGGTTTTGGAATGATAGAAGCAACCACTCAGATTGAAGGTGAATATGTTGTATATGATCCGCAATCGCCTTCTAATCCTTTATCATTCAGAGAGCAAGGTGGCAAGGCTGAACATTTGGCCTTAGTCATGAACGAATCAGAGGCAAAGTCGCTGACTGGGAAGGATGACTTGAAGCAGATACGCGATATATTATTTCGAAAAGAACATTGTGAAAGCCTCGTCATTAAGTGTGGTGCAAAGGGCGCTGTCGTTTTTCATTCTGAAGAAGATACAGGAACGATTGTTCCCGCTTTTAAGACTTCTCATGTATGGCCTATTGGCAGCGGTGATGTTTTTACCACTGTATTTGCCTATTATTGGTTTAATGGAACAAGACCAGAAGAATCAGCATGGAAAGCCAGCCAAGCAGCCGCGATTTATTGTGAAACGACCGCGTATGAGGATATTGCGAGGATATTGACAGAGGGTGGAGAATATGTACCGATAGTTCCTCAAAAGCAAGGAATGGTCTATTTAGCCGGCCCATTCTTTACACTAAGCGAGAAAATGTTTATTGCTGAGTGTAGAAATCTTCTTACAGCCATGGGCGTTCATGTATTTTCTCCTTTTCACGATGTCGGGGAAGGGAAAGCAGAAGAAGTTGCACCCAAAGATATTGTGGCTCTCAATGACTGTGATTGCGTTTTTGCTATCGTCGACGGTTTGGATTCGGGAACTTTATTTGAGATAGGATATGCTGTCGCTCAAGGAAAAAGAGTCGTCGCTTATGTTGAGAATGAAACAGAGGGCGCATTGAAAATGCTGACGGGAACAGGATGCGACGTAGAGAAAGATTTTACTACAGCAATATATAAAACTTGTTGGTATGCAAAGGAATAAAAAAGCGATACTTCTGTCTGGTGGTATGGATTCAATTGCATTGTCATACTGGTTAAGACCGGAAATTGCAATCACATTGGACTATGGCCAAAAAGCAGCAGAAGCTGAAATTAAGGTGGCCACACATATAGCGAAGATTCTCGGGATGGAACATCATATTATTAGAGTTGACTGTTCTAGCCTTGGAAGTGGAGACCTTGTCGGGTCTGCTCCCGTAAATGATGCTCCTGTTTCTGAATGGTGGCCCTATAGAAACCAGATGTTGGTTACCTTAGCATTGATGAAAGCCATCCAGTTAGGAGTCTGCGAAATGATGGTTGGTTCGGTGAAAACAGATGGTCAACATACAGATGGAACCAAGGAGTTTTATAGTAAATTATCAGATGTGGTTGCCATGCAGGAGGGAAACATAAAAGTCACTGCTCCTGCGATAGATATGACGACTATGGAACTGGTGAAAAAATCTGGAGTTCCTGAGAATATACTATTATTCGCACATTCCTGTCATACTTCTAATCAACCTTGCGGAAAATGTCATGGTTGCATGAAATATATATATGTTAAGAACCAATTAGGTATATTATAGATGAGCGGCCCATCCATACGAGAAAGACATTTGGATTATACTCCGTTCGTATATCCATGTTTGGAGAGGATAACTCTTCCAGATGTTGTTTCTTCTGAGCGTAAGAAAGACTTTCTTGACGTATTAAGGGAGCGCAGGTCGGTAAAACAACTAGGAGGATGTACTTTGGAGAAGCTATCGGAAATAATGTACCATGCCGTTAAGCCCTATACGATTTGTAGAGATGATTATGATATGATCGTGTATCGTTCTGCATCCCCTTCTGCCGGTGGACGGCATCCAATAGACATCCTTATTGGACTACCAGGAAATGAAAGCAGACGTCTTTATTTGTACGAGCCTCTATCGCATTCACTACTTCTGTTGGATATTCCTATCGATTTGCAACAAGATTTCTTCAATGATATCAGCCAGACATTGCCATTAGGTGAAAGTATTTTGGTTTGGTTCTCCATTCAATTTATGCGGACGGCCTCGAAATATACTGACTATGAGAGTCTTATCTGGAGAGATGCCGGATCCCTGCTTTGTTGCTTACAACAAGTGGCGAAATATGTGGGATTGGACTCATGCCCTATTGGCTATTTAGCAGAGGAAACGTTTGGAAGGTTGTTTAATTGTAAATCTCTCATCTCAGGCGGTGGAATGATTCTTGGTTCAAAAATATAATATATTATGATAGATTCAGTTATAATTGAAGGTTATAAGTCAATTCGTTCACAGGAGGTCAAGTTACAATCCATGAATATCCTCTTGGGAGGAAATGGCGTTGGGAAAAGCAACTTCTTGTCAGTATTTGATTTTTTCAGGAAGATAGTCCAATCACGGGATTATGAATATGCACATGCGCCAGAAGCCTCAAGGCTCTTATACATGGGAAGGAAAGTTACGGACAAAATACGCTTGAGCTTCATGTATTCTGATAGTTGGCTGAACTCTATGACAATAGATCTGAAGGATGTTGACAACAGACTTCGGGTCAGAGGACTTGATATTGATGAAAACGAAAAAGCCATATCCGATTCAACAAAGGGAAAGGATTACAATATAGAAAGACTGCGCAAATTGGTGGATCAGTATTGGATTCACCATTTTCAGGATACTGGCGCGAAATCATCTTATAGAACATCCAGTCTGGTTGATGATAATCGATTCTTGCGTGCAGACGGATCCAACTTGGCATCTTTTCTTTACCGCATTCGGGTGAAAGAGCCTCATCTGTTCCGAAAAATTGAGGATTATATACACGAGGTAACACCATCTTTCGGTTGCTTTGATTTGAGACCTGATGCGATAGACGAGAACAATATTCGATTGTTATGGCATCCTGATGGAGGAGATGTGCTGTTTGATGAGTATCAATTGTCAGATGGTTCATTAAGAATGATGTCTCTCGTGACACTTTTACTTCAGTCGCAACTGCCAGAACTGATTATTATCGACGAACCAGAAATAGGACTTCATCCGACTGCAATTTCCATTTTAGCAGACTTATTGAAGACGGCTGCAGAAAAGACACAAGTAATCATCTCAACACAATCCATAGATCTCATTAACTATTTCACGCCAGAGGATATCATCGTTGCCGATTTCAAAAACGCACAGTCTCTTTTCAAACGACTAAGCACAAATGAATTACACCAGTGGATAGATGAGTATACGCTAGGCGAGATGTGGGAGAAAAATCTTTTCGGAGGTCAGCCTTATTGATATGAATATGCCACGATTGATTTTTATTGTAGAAGGTGACAGCGAACAGAGGTTCATCAATGAACACCTTGTCAGTTACTTGGCTCTCAAGTATCCTGGTGTGCCTATGCACGCCCAAAAGATAACGACAAATCGGAAGAAAAACGTGAAGGGCGGAAATGTTAATTATGAATTGCTTAAGAATGAAATAAAACGGACTTTTGCCCAAGGAGGCGTGATGATTACGACTTTCCTGGATTTCTTCAGACTTCCGACAGATTATCCTGGATATACACAAGATGTGAAACAGATAGACCAAATAGAAGATGCCATCAGAACAGATTGTAATAGTATAATACCACCGACATCGTTTTTGCCTTATATCCAGAAGCATGAATTTGAAACGTTGATGTTTGCGAATGCTGCAGGGTTCTCGAGTGTTGTTGATACAGCGGAATTGAATGAGATATTGAATGTGCTGAAGCAATTCTCAACTCCGGAAGACATCAATGGCTCTCCAGAAACTGCACCTTCGAAACGGTTATTGTCTATCTTTAAATATAAGAAGGTGGCTGATAGTGCACTCGTCCTGAAAGATGTGGATATAGATCTACTTAGAAGGCGTTGTCCAAGATTCAACGAGTGGGTAGCTCGATTGGAGGGTGCATTGGAATGCGGGCATTTTTGATTCACGAATGGCATAAAAACGCAGAGAATATCCACAACCCGAATCATTACTATTTCAATTATCGCCAGCCGGCTTTCCTGCGCAAATAGTTAACATTCAGCCAAATACAGTCATCATATTTGGCGGAAATCCCCCCTTTTTGCCCAAAATTGAAATAAGCAAAATTATTCAGTTATCAATTTTTTGTTTTATCTTTGCCGGGTAATAAAAAAAATTGAAACATGAAAAAGTCGTATGTTATTAGTTTAGGAGCTATTAGCCTGATTGCTGACATTATCACATTAACGTCAGCTTTCAAATGGGTTTTGACAAACTGGTTGGGTGTTTCTGAAGAAACAGCCACCAGTATTAATACTTGGGTACTCATTGGAGGTATCCTATTGCTGCTCTTTGTATTGTACCTTATTTATAAAATGGTAAAAGATAAGCTTATTGATGCTGGTACTCATGGTATTGCATGTGAAATTGTTCCCTATTATCGCTACAAGGTTAGAAATCGGATGAATACAATGTTGAGATTATTGCATTGTAACTTATACCATACACTGCTGGATTCAAAGAATCGTATTCAGATCCAGAAACTACAACGAGATGAGGAACAGCGTAACAATCCATTATCCGCTAATGATATCAGGCCTCAGATTATAGATATGCTAAGGAACTTTCATCGTACGTTGTACGATGTTTTCAGGCTAGACCTTTCGATCAGCTTCTATTTGTCGGGAACAGAAAATAATAATACTGTTTTAACAAGATGTTTATTCATGCAAAGCTTAAAAGAACAAAACCGGGGTGAAAATCGACAGCAGAATTACAAATATATCATTCAGCCTTCTGCCGGGCAATCACTTGATGATTATGCATTAAATGCCAGTAATTATATCCGCCAACATCCAAATAGCACCTATATGAAAAACAGCATCTTTGATTATGTTCTAACGACAAATAATCCATCATGGATGTCGAATGATTTAAGTGTCGACGAGGCGAATAGCAAGTTTTACACATCCAGCCGGTATTATAGACAAAGATACAAGTCCATGGCTGTATTTGCTATTATCCCGCCAAATAACGCCAATAACCGTGAAAACGCCATCAAAGGATTGTTGACGTTTGATTCATGTAATACCCGGATTTTCTCTGAAGAAGAATGTACAATGCTGATGGGATTGATGGCACACCAGCTTTATGAATTATTGGCCTGTTTAAACTGAAATTGTCATGAACAAAAAATATAACAAAGCACCTTATAAAGGAATCTCAAGAACGCATGTTGTGAATCTAGGTGCCTATCTCAGAAAAAACAAACGTGTTGTTATGGCAATCACCGAGGTAAAAAGCGAGAATAAAACAACAGTGTATAGAGTTAAGATGCCGCCCGTAAAGAGAATCGGGAAGAACTATATTGAGCTATCTGAATTGACGGATTTTAAGCCAGAAGTCATCATGGCATCACCAGAGATAAAAAGATATGAAGTAAGTCCGCAGTTATTAAAACTAGCGCGACTGATGGAGAGAATTCCAATTGCTACGATACAAAGAATTGGACGAGATATCTCGGATATCTGATTATAAGGCCGTCAAGGTATATATAAGCCATTCATTACCATGCTGCTATATGTTAAAAACTTGAAATACAAAATGTTTGGACAAGTGCAACTATATTCCAGTCTTTGCCCCCCGAAATCAAAACTTATGTTTAATCATTTAAAAAGGAAAAAGTATGAAAAAGATTCTTTTAAGTCTGCTGCTTATATTAGCATCAACAACAACATTTGCACAACTGAAGGTGTTTAATAATGGACATGCCACCATTGGTACTACGACACAGATTAATGAATCTGAAGTTACTGTAGGTGAAGATTTTATATATTCCTATCCCTCTGGCTATAATTTCGCTCTGCATTCCAGAGCGTCTTCCGGTTCATATTGCATTGCCGTAAAAGGTACAACATATGCACCAACAGGTGCAACGTCCATTGGAGTCCAAGGCATTGCCAATGGAGGTCAAAGTGGTTATATATACGGCGTGTTCGGAGGAATTAACAATTACGACAAAAATGGTGCAGGCATTCTCGGAACTTTGACCCAACATACAAACATAAATGTGCCAGGTCGATATGCAGGATATTTCTATGGACCTGTTATGGCGACAGACGACGTGATTGCTCCCAGCTTTATCACTCTCGACGATGACCGACTCAAAGACAATGTTACTGTTTTGAGCGAAACAAGGCAGAGCGCATTAGGAGATATACTTAACATGAATGTCATCAGGTACAACTATATAGATAACCCTCAAGACGAAAAAAGCGACTCGGCTTTAGCGGAAAACCTATCTGTAAACGCAAATAAGGAGATACACTACGGCCTTTCTGCACAGGAACTCCAAAAAATATGCCCTGATTTGGTTAAAGAAGGACAAGATGGCTATTTGGGAATAAAATATGTGGAATTGGTTCCCATTCTTATTCGTTCAATCCAAGAAATGAAACAGGAACTGGACGAGGTGAAGAACCAAGGCAATGCCAGAATGACGAGATCTGAGTCAAATAATGAAAAGAATACGACTATCGCTTCTACAAGTGCAAATATCCTTTATCAGAATTCACCGAATCCATTCAAGGAGAAGACGATGATCCGCTTCAAACTTGCTAAGGATGTGCAGGATGCCTCCATCTGCTTCTTTGACATGAATGGCCGACTGCTCAAAAAAATACCCGTTTCATCGGGTATGGAAAGCGTTTCCATCGGCGGATATGAATTCGGTGAGGGCATGTTCCTCTACTCTCTGATTGTTAACGGACAGGAAATTGACACGAAGAAAATGGTGATAACAAAGTAAACTGATTGTTAATTATCACAATATTCGTTAATAAAAATATATTTATGATAGGTTTTTTCTAATTTTGTAAGTAATTAGCAACAAGAGAAAAACATGAAGAATATATGTCAATTATTAATAATATGCCTACTCTTGTTCATTGGACAGAGGGCACATGGGGAAAGTGTAATTAAAAAAGTGCACTTCTCTCAAATGGAATTGAAGTGTGACACTATAACTTGTGAAGATGGGCAGGTTTATAATCTTTTATCATATTCGGGAACTGGGAATGATTATTATAACCCAGGGGCCCCCTCACTCCCTATAAAATATGTATCAATTCCTCTCCCATATACTGCCGATGACATTTCGTTAAGCATACGAAAAATCAATACCTCCTCATACGATATAAGCAAAAGGCTATTACCCTGCCAAGAGTCAGAAGCTATATTCCTCGGAAAGATCCAGAAAACATTTATACCTTGTGATAGCCGTATTTATGAAGCCATTTCGCCTTATCCTTCCGAACAGGCTAGAATTTCGGAAATCTCATGTGCTGGGTATGGGGACAGGCATGTTGTCGTGGCTATATATCCCATAATTTATAAACCTGCAGAAAATTGTTATGAATTTTCTGAGGATATAGAGCTTACCCTTACATATAAGCACTCCTCAAAAAGGGCAGAAGCCCTGGCTCATAAAACACGAACAATTGACATAGGAATCCCGTTTTATGAGTATTGTGTAATTACAAGCCAAAGCTTAAAGAATGCTTTTAACCGTTTGATTGCCTGGAAACGAGAGAGGGGACTTAATGCGGGTGTTGTATGTAAGGAAGAGATTTTCGACAACCAACATATTGTAGGAGACACTGTATCTTCCATAAATGATGAAGCAGGAAAGATAAGACAATACCTACAATATGCATACGCTTCGGGTGTCACAAAATATGTTTTGTTTGGAGGGAACTACACAGTTTTACCCATACGATATGGAACTGGCAAAAACAATCGCTGGACCCTATTTGAATCCAATGATTTTAAAATTCCATCAGATTTATATTTTAGTGAATTAAATTCCAATTGGAAAACGGACGATGATATTTTTTATGGAGAACCAAATGATAATATGGACTATGGATCGGAATTATACGTAGGACGTATATTGTGTACTAATTCAGAGGAAATACGAAATTATACAGATAAACTTCTAAGGTATGAAATGAATCCTGGGAATGAAGATTACTCATACCTGAAAAAAGCCTTATATACACAGTCGGATCGAATGCAATATGAGCATGAACAAGATACAATTGCAGCTCAACTTCAGTCTATTTTTCCTATAGATACTATTTTCTCAGAAATGCCCTCAGCTTATGCCGAGAATCCAACATCACCATACGGGAATGACGTAATAGCAGAGATGAATAAACACTATGGCTATGTGAGTTGGGGTGGACACGGACATCCGAATAAAATAACGGTTAAATCAAATGGAGATGCAAATACTCTTCATTATGCAATCACATCTGTACAAGGAAACATCCCTAATGTAGTTCAAGAGTCTGCGAATGGACTGAATAATCTTACTAATAAAGACTATCCTATGATTGCATATTCTATGTCATGTACAATAACCCCCTTTGACATTTATAATAGCTATTCGGAATTTCCTAACATTGGACAGTCCTTTACATTAGGGAAGGACTATGGCGGCCCTGTACTTGTTGGTAACACGAGATATGGATGGATCAGATTCTCTGTGGGAATGCAAGCGCTATTCAACGAATGCCTATTTGTTAACCCCATGGTTGGGTATGCACAGAACTATGCAAAATTGAATTATAATTCTGAGGATTATTATAGTCATTATTTGCGTCATAGTTCAAACATTATAGGATGCCCTAATATTCGGATTTGGACAGACATCCCCAAACTCTTCTCAGCAACCCTTTCGTATAATTCCAATAATTATGTTATCTCAGCAAGCAATTCTATTACGGATGCAGCGATTGGCATTCGTGATATCACTCAAACAAATGAAGTAATAGATAACATAAGTTTCAATCCTTCTCAAGGACCAAAGACACTAACAAATGTAGAGAACAGACTTATCACCTTAACAGGCAAAAATTGTCTGCCCCAGATTATGCCGCTGACTATTCAGAATGCTACACTTCACGGCACGCACCATACTATTGTTAAGGATGTGACATGTGGAAAGGATGTTAGAGCAGGGACTCAAGGAGATGTCATTTTTGATCAGGATTCTGATTATACCTTTGAAATCAAAGGGAAGTTTGAACTGACAAGTGATGTCGAAATAAAACAAGGAGCACAATTGAAGGTTATACCATCAGAAATAAACTATTAAAAGATACAATGATGAAAAAACCAATATTGTTTTTGTTGTTCTTGGCAGTGCAGACAGTCCTTTTCGCTCAAGAGTATTACCCCGAAGGAACCAGATGGAAGGAAATCAGGCTTGACACCTTGAAATATGATAGCTGGTATTCAAAGGTTGGCAATGAATGGGTACCGAATTTCGAGACGATAGAGTACTATGTGCAAGGGGAATATCTAGATAGGGGCAGATTTTACAAGAAAGTATTTACAAACGGCCCCGAATGGGCAGACTCTCTCACGCTTATGATACAGGAAGGCGAGCAAGTGGAATACAACGAACATGATGGAATTTGGGTATCAGTGTTAATGCACGATTATAATGGAAAACCTTTTGTGATGTGCCCAGGAGAGGCATACCAGTTTGATTGGAGCGTTGGAAAAGAAATATATTATGAGGATATTTGTTGCCAAAATTTGGCTTCATTTCCTCTTCGTTTCTATTACGGCATAATAGATGGAATAAAGGAAGGGAACTTCGGAGGTGTAAGACCACTGAAATACGTTGACTTGAATGGCAAAGCCCCTGACAATCAAAGTAGGGACAGAGACACGAATGGCGGTCGTATTATTCAAGGAATAGGCATTACGGAATGGAATGACGGAGAATGCTTATTCGGACCACCAAACCCGTATTTTGCAATAGGCAAGGAAACTGAGGAACGCCACTATCGTTCAATGCTTGTACATTTTGAACGTAATGGTGAGGTGCTCTATGACATCTGGCCAAAGGAAGGAACAACCAACGAGATTAAGTCAATAAGAAAAGAGGAAAAAACTATCGCCAATACTCTCTACGACCTCCAAGGTCGCAATTTGCAGCAAGCACCACTGAAAGGTGTCTATATTCATAAAGGCAAGAAAATAATAAGCAAATAAAAAATTATAGGGGGATGGTAAACTCCTGATAATAATCAGACCCCAATTGGCTGGATCTCAACAGAAAACTATATTAGGGCTGCGATAGGATGATGCATTGGAATGCGGACACTTATGATTGTAGAAGGAGATGCAGTAAAAAATAATCGGTTACAACGATAAAAAATGCTAAATTCTTGTAATATTGTTGGATTTTCACTATTTTTGCAAGCAAATTGCATTAATATGGGTATATGGAACTGAAGGATTCGATGATATTGGCTATTAAGCTGAAGAACTTCAAGTCGTATAGGGATGAGGCTGAGTTTTCTTTTTATGCTCTGCCTAATTCAGAGTTGTCAGGCAATTATGCAGAAATGGCTCTTGAAGGTGGCGGCGAGATAAAGGCATTACATAGTGCTGTCATTCTGGGTGCAAATGCATCTGGAAAAAGTAATGTAGTTTGGGCATTTCGTGCTTTAAGTCATCTGGTAAGGATGTCACGCACGTTTGAAAGGAATCATAAGATAAATGCTTATGATGCTTTTGCCTTTGATGAAAGATTTGAAAAAAAGCCTGTTGCCATAAGTGTTGAACTCGTGGTAAAAGGTCGGAAATATATTTATGAAATAGAATATAACAATGTCGTTCATCAAGAAATCCTTTATGTTGAATCCGGGAATATGATTCCATCTATCGTTTTCAAAAGGGATGTTCGGGAGGGAGAACCTCTTCATCATGTAATGATTAAAGAAGGGTGGCAACACCCTAATCCAGAATGGGCGTCCATGGAAATCGTTGCCAATCACCTGATATTATCTGAGATATCTTCTAAACAAGCTTATGAACTGAATGATGTTTATGAAACGCTAGCTTATATTAATGCATTTATTCATCCTGTTAACATGAATACACTTAATGATAAGATTGCGCCTATGATTATAAAATCAAGCAGTTCAGAAGTGTTTCAAAGGCTTGTCAGAATGATCATGGTGGCAGATTTAGGCATTCGGGATATTTCGATGATCAGACATGAAGATGATGAGTTCCAATTCCCAGATTTTGTTTCAGAAAGTCAAAAGAGAAAGATGATTGAAGATAACAGATGGGAGTTCCAAATGTATCATAAATATTATAATCATGAGCATGAAGCAAGCAATAGACCTTGGGACTTGAAGAGTGAGTCGATGGGAACCCAACATCTATTTGGATTAGGTGCTGTTATTCTCGATACGTTGGAGATGGGCAGTCTTCTGGTTTATGATGAACTGAATATGGCTTTGCATCCAGATATTACGCGACTGTTAGTTAATCTATTCCAAAATCCAGAAACCAATCCTAACCACGCTCAATTGCTGTTTACCACTCACGATGCTTCTGTGATAGGAGAATCCTTGATGAGATGCGATCAGGTTTGGTTGGCGGAAAAGGATGGAGATGGTTGTTCTCATCTGTTTTCTATTCAGGACTTCGAGGATGTTCCTATTGTTCCACCAATGGAACATTGGTATAGGTCAGGAAGGTTTGGAGCGCTTCCAAATATCAATAATATTCACTACATCTTTTCTGGAGAGGTTAAAGAATGAGCCAAAGACAGAAACGGTCTTTCAAAAACAGTGTGGTAATCGTATGTGAAGGGACAGATACAGAATATCAGTACTTCACAGAGTTGGCTGTTGATGTGAGGCAAAAGCAACCCGAGCGTTTTGGACGAATAAAAATCGTGCCAACTCCAGAAGAGAAGGCTGCAAGCGATGAAAGACGAAGGGTGCATAAGCGTAGAATGAGGCAAGGGACAACACCCCTTATGCTATATTATGTAAAAGAAGAAACGTCTAAGACCGAATATGATAAGAATCGCAGTCAGCCGGCCCGATATGTAAGAGAAGCCCAACTCTTTATGTTGGAGGATGGATATACAGAGGCATGGGTGGTTTTTGATAAGGACGTTCATCCTGGGCACAAAAGAGCTTGGGAACTTGCCCAGTCTAGCCCAGCTATTAATATCGCTTTTTCTTCTTATTCTTTTGAAGAGTGGCTCCTTTGTCATTTTGAAAAGAATGGGCATGCATATCACCGCTCGCTTTGTAAAAGGAAAGATTGTGGTATGAACGGGGCTGGATGTAATGGGCGAGACTGTTTGATAGGAAGACTAAGAGGTAAAGGATATATTCCTAATTTTGTCAAAACACAAGCAAACCTTTATTCGGGATTGTTATCTACCCGATTGGAAAAAGCTTTTATAAATGCTGCTTGGCTGAAAAAAGTTTGTTCCACTCCAATCATATACGATAAAAATCCGTATACTGATGTGGATAAACTAGTACTTCATCTTCTTGATATAAACGTGAGATACGATTGGATTAAGATTGGAGATGTATTTAAATACGAAGGGTGTAACTTTGTTGTGAATATTGACCAAGACGAATTTGTTATTGCTTACGATAAAACAAAGTCTGTCATTGTGACTCCCCCAATGTTTTCATATTGCACAGAAGACGGTCAGCCAGTAAATACGGTATTAGTTGCAAATCTGGCTTTTACACCAGATCGGAATGAGAAAAGGATAAGAATTGACAAGCATTTCCACTACCTGCGCTTGCAAGAACATCTGGGTTTAAAGGTCCAAAGAGTCCTACTGTTTGAACTGCCATTCTTCTGTCCGTGATAGCCAGACGTTTTATAGGCTATAACTCATTTTTATCAATAATCGTTATTTCATTTTTGTCTTTCTCAAAACTGATCGCATAGTGCTTGTTATCAAACACTTACGACACGCATAAAGCATAATAACAATCTATTTCCCAAAAAATTGAAATAGGGGAAAATATGCATTTATGAATATTTTACATATCTTTGTCGCTGAAAAATAATTATCATTTTAACAATTAAAATTTTACCACTATGATTCCTTATAACTATGCAGAAGAAGAGGTTTATGCCTTTATTAAATCCTGTTGTTCGAAAGGCGAGGATGCACAATTCATGCCTTGGGACATTAAGCAAAATCAAAAAAGTCTCCCACTTATCCCCGATATTTATGTACCTAATGGATGTCGTAAACTAAAAATCAAACCAAAGACATGCATTGAGGTAAAGGCAAATCTGTATTATGATACGTTATCGCGCCTCCAAGAAATGTATGATATCATACATAGTCATTTGGAGGGCGACGGCTTCCATCTGATGCTTGTCACAATGGAGAAAGTCGATTCCTCCCAAGCTTCATATCAAGGATTGAGTGGCAGGGACATTGATATTGTGTACTTCAAGGATTGGCTTAAAGGTGTTGCAACAGACCCCAAAACTACTGAGGCTACTATCAGTAATCTTTTATCAGCTGACTTGAAAAGTGCACAGAAAGCATTTCGCTCTGGTCCAAACACCTTCTTTCTTGGAGCTGGCATCAGTTGTAGCGAAGGCTTACCTGGATGGAAAGACCTATTAATGGCCATTATGTCAAAAGCAACTAGAACCAAAATCGGTGATGATGAGTTTGATGCATTGTTCAAGGCAAATGGAAGTTCGTCAATCATTATGGGTCGTTACATACGCAGACTATATAATGATAATAAGGTACAGTTGAGGAATGCCATACATGACTGTCTGTATAAAAACAAGAACTACGGGGAGATAAAATCAGACACAATCAAAATGATCTGTGAACTGGTTAGAAACAACAAACAAAAGGTGAAAAGCATCATCACATATAACTACGATGATCTGATAGAACAACAATTAGCAAACATCGGCGTTCCTTCTAGTTCAGTATTCGGAACTCATGAACCAGATGGTAGGTTCCCTGTTTACCATGTACATGGCATACTTGATCAAAAAGGTTTGAAATCATCCAATATTGTATTGGCTGAGGACGACTATCACGAGCAATATCGCAGGGCGTTCATGTGGTCGAACGTAGAACAGTTACACGCCCTTCAGAACAACAACTGCTTCTTTATTGGTCTCTCTATGACCGATCCTAACCTACGTCGTCTGCTTGATTTCACTAAAAGCGAGACTAACGATAAGAATCAGAGGGATTCTCACTGCTTTGTATTTCTAATGAAAGACAGCATGGCAGGAGACGTGAAAGGCAATAGGAAGCATTTTTTAGAAGAGCAAAAGTATATGCTTGAAAACCTTGGAGTAAGGGTCATCTGGTATGATAGTCACAATGAATTGCCAAAACTAATAGATAGCCTCCAGAAACCATAGAAACTTCATTGAACGGAAATCGAACTCAAGTTATATTAATCGTTAAAGCGTGGGGGCAAACCGTTTTATTTTTTTCTCGGGAGATACATACTCGGATCCTATAACATCATATTGAAATGCGCCTGTAATTTCAGAATAGTAGAAAAAAGGCTATTTTTAACGCTAAGCTGTTTATTATCAATATGTTATGTGAAGCAAATTTGAAATAGTAATTACTTGTTTTTTTACAATCTTATTTATATCTTTGCCCACAGAAATACTAAAACGGTAAAGATATGAAGAAAGGACTATTATTTATCATGATGCTTTGTTTCACCTTACAGGGAAACACGCAGGAGCTTGGCATGTGTACTTATGATGCTGCTGGCAATCGTTTATTACGATCAACCTATTCCCAATTTGAAAATAGAGGTAACAACTCGCAATTAATGTCAGAAAGAGATGGTCGAATCGATATGGCCAACGAACGGCTGGACAATCACACTATACATGTCACTTATCATTCAACAACATGTACATTAACAATTGAGGTGCTTGGAATGAATGATACTGATCATTGTACTGCCTATGTATATAATCTGACAGGTCAGATTGTCTATAACCAGGATATTGTTATTTCCCCAACAGAGATAGACTTGTCCAATAAAAACAATGGAGTTTATATACTATGTTTGTCACTGAATGGAGAAAACAGGTGTTGGAAAATAATTAAAAAGTAAAATAACGATTATAAATATTACAGCTATGAATAAGATTACCAGATTCATTTTTATTATCTGTCTACTGGCAATGGCTGTTCCTATGACAGTCTATTCACAGAGTATTAATACAAATCTAGCAGTAGGAACACCCGAGGGTAGCTTTGCGGTTTCATCTATGGGTGGTGCCACGTATAGCGTAAGCATTGAAGCCCCTAAAGGTTTGCCGGGTATACAGCCACAAGTAAGCATTAACTATAATAGTCAAGCTGGCAACGGCCTTGTTGGTTTTGGATGCAACCTATCCGGTTTCTCTGTCATCACACGAGGCCCGCGTTCCATCTGGTATGATAACATGGCGTCCGGTACGACATACGAAAGTGATGACGCTTTTTTCTTGGATGGTCAGCGGTTGATTGAGCAGGAGAATATTACTGGTTGTGACTCTGCGGTCTATTGTCTGGAAACTAGTCCCTATACTTGTATTGTCTTGCATGGTAGGAACGCTTCTTCCCAAGAATCGATGTGGTTTGAAATGACGACACCTGATGGTACAAAAAGTCAGTACAATATCAAACAGTTTATTCTAAAAAATTCGGCTTTTAAGGTAAATGCATGGTTCATAACATCGGTAAACAATGCTGTGGGGAACTATGCATATTATCAATATACCTACGCAGGCAACTATCCATATCCTAATAAAATAAGCTATGGAGACAACACAATAGAATTTACATACGAGGCACGTCCTGATACTATGTTTTTCTCGCTTGAGGGAAATCCTGGATACATTGGCAGACGTCTGAAAACCATTAAAACCAAGACAAACAATAGTGTCTATAGGGAATATACACTAAACTATACTACAGGCGATGCTACAGCCACAGGGTTCTCACATCTGCGAACGGTCACAGTCAAAAACGGCGCTGGCGATACAATGAATCCCATCTCCTTCGAATGGGAATATTTGAAGCAATTTAATACGACAAGTGAGAATCTAAACGTGTCTTTGAAACAAACAACTCAAATGGTTACTTTTACCAATGGATTTGAATTGATGTCTGCTGACTTAAATGGAGACGGTGTTTCAGATGTTATTCAGCATGCCCATGTTGGCTCGATAGAGGAAAATGACGGTACAAGACGTTATTACAATGACTATTACTTGTTTTTGTCATATTTGAACAATAATGGAGAAATAGAGTTTCCTTCATTCCCCAAACGGGTTAGATTGGATCCAAATATTAATCATAAATGGATATCCTATATGAATTCTCCTATTATAGCCGATTTTGACGGAGACAACTACTTAGATGTTGTATTTCCTTACGGAGTGATTGATTCAAGTGCCAAGGACTATTTCTTTTTTCTATTAGGCAAAAATTCGCATGTTGCGGATACTTTTACGATAAAAACCTACCAATCTTATAATCCGTCTTATAATCCACTATACGCTTCAGCTGACTTCAATAATGACGGATTTTCAGATTTGTTTCTTCTTGAAAAGGCAGATCAGAACAATTCCTACCATTGTCATTATTTTGAAGGTAATGTTAATATAGCCAATATGCCAGAATATCATTCTACACTAAGCTTATTTTCCGTTCCCCAGAAAATGATTTCTGGCGATTTCAACGCCGATGGCATGGCTGATATTTTGGTTATTTGTGAAAGCGGATATATAATATTCTGGAATAGAGGAGGTGGACTCTCCTCCAATACCTTCTCATCTTCAGACTGCACATCAGGAACCAACCTGTCTGATAATAATATGGTTAGGGACGGCGACTTTAATGGTGACGGGCTTCCTGATATACTTACAAATGCAACAAATAGTAATGAGTGGTATTTCTATCTTAACAAAGGAGATGGAACATTCACTAAGAAATTGGCCTGTCAGAAAGATATTTATGACCAATCTGGCTCTTTTGACGATAATCAATTTACCTGTCTGGTGTACGATATGGACGGGGATGGGAAATCTGATGTCTATATGAGCAAGGCCATGTTCTATCCTATCGGCCTTTTCCAACAGGTCAGAAGCTATTGGATGTTATCCAACGGCTCAAGCCTGATACAGAAAAAAGCATCAACATCTCAAAAAGCCGAGAATGCTGCTCCTGGCAACTATATGCTGGGAAGTTTCAGTGGCGATGGGCAGTTGGAACTGGCTCACTACGGCTATGACTGCTACAATGGGGTTAATTCCAACGTTAGTTCAACCTTGCGCAAATTCCCTAATTCCAACTATGCTCCAGGAAATGGGAGGGTGAAGAAAATCACTAACGGTCTGGGACATACAAGCCAAATAACCTACAAATCGTTGACGGACGAATCTGTCTATACCAGAAGTGGCATTGGCGAATACCCCTTGTTTATTGTAAAACCCGCATTGCCTGTGGTATCAACCACTACAATAGGGAACGGAATGGCCGGAAACCTGATTTCCGACTACACATACGAGGACTTGATAGTGCATCAGCCTGGACGCGGTTTACTTGGTTTCACCACGATGACTACTGTAAACGAGACGATGGGAACAACGACAGAAACATCCATAGAGTGGGACGAACTGACGCTGGCACCCTATAAGACATGGGAGACCCAGACCGTTGGCGGCAGTACGGCCACTGTGGAAAACACCTATCTCAACCATCGATATCGCAATACAAAGGCAATCTACCATTCACTGGCATCGTCGATAGTGACAGACCTAGACGGACATGTGACAAATACCGTCTACTCCTGCGACTCCCTCCATCATAACGTCCCTTTGGAAATAACCCAGACGAACTATGACAATGCACAGGTGAAGACCACGTATAATAGTTATGATCAAAAGGCTGGACAATACCTGCCAACTTCCGTCTCCACACGGCGCAAGCACCCTGATGACACACAGTACTTCACAACAACGAACACGTTCACCTATAATAACCAGGGACTGAAAGCTTCAGAGACAAACTTCTACGGAACATCCGCAGAAACAACCACCACCTATACCTACGACTATTACGGTAACTTAAAAACCACCTCTACCTCTGGAACTGGTGTGGAAACTGTTACCACACAATATACCTATGACTCGTCTAACAGATTTGTCTCACAGTCACTTGAACGGGGCTATATCAAGAATGTATACACCTATGACACATGGGGCAATGTGCTCACAGCATCCGACCAGACCAGAAGCAGCTATCCACTGACCACCACCAATACTTATGACAACTGGGGACGGCTGGAAACAAGCACCTCACCGATAGGCATCACCACTAACCAACAATGGAAATGGTTGGCTAATGGTGGGTATTATATTCACAAGACAGAAGCTGGTCAGCCGTGGTTGAAAATCTATTATGATAATACCGGACGCAAATGGCAGACACAGAGCATGGGGGCAAAGGGCGTCAGTATACAGGAAACGCTGACCTAGAACAACAAGGGACGAC
>JAEEGJ010010697.1_pt1 | contig 23732 bp, 15 predicted proteins | sample 8958761 | NCBI WGS metagenome assembly JAEEGJ01 (sample SAMN16246546, study PRJNA631951) | gut metagenome | biome: gut microbiome; feature: rumen; material: RS-attached | host: Bos | place: Iran: Karaj | collected 2018-10 | reverse complement strand
TCTTGAGGCTTCTCGGCTTGTTGCTGTTGTTGCTGCTCGATGGCCGCCTGACGCAATGCCAACAAGGAATCCAGGTTGTGCAAGGAGGCATCACTCAGCGACTTGCGCGACGGACGAAACAGGCATGCCAAGATTAATAGCAGTATCAATGCCAATATCGTAATGATGGCGACGCGCTCGCCTTTGCTGAAGGAAAACCATTTGCGCAAGGAATCCATATTCTTTGGTTTCGGGCCCTTCGACAGGCTCAGGGACACTCGGCCGTTGAGCCTGACGAAACACCGGCTTTTAGTTAATCAACCCTCTGATGAACACAATCGTAATGGCAATGGGAGCCAGATAACGAATAATAAAGAAGATAATCTTTTTCAACGATGCCTTGATGGTACCCTCGTTGGTCACCTCCTCGAAGAACTTGGCCTTGCCCAATCGCCAACCCACGAAGATGACGATCAACACGCCACCGAGGGGCAAGAGGATGTTGGACGAAACAAAGTCCATGAGGTCGAATACCGTCCTGCCGCCAATGACAAAGGGCGTGTTCTCCATCAGACTCAACGAAGCAAAACTACCGATGAATAGCGTGGCTACACAAGCCCATACCGTCGACCACTTGCGGTTAATATGAAGCTCCTCGGAGAGGTAGGCCACCACAACCTCAAGCAGCGAAATCGTGGAAGTCAGCGCGGCGATGGCCAGTAGCACAAAGAAGATAATACAGAAGATATAGCCTCCTGTCATCTGGTTGAAAATCATAGGTATCGTATTGAACACCAATCCCATGCCTGCCGTTGGACGGATGCCAAACGAGAAAGCAGCTGGGAAGATGACAAGACCCGCCAAAACGGCAATCAAGGTATCGGCAAGCACCACGGAAAAGGCGGTGGAAGTCAAGTTGTCTTTTTTCTTGATGTATGAACCATAGGTGATGAGCGCTCCCATGCCGAGACTCAGTGAGAAGAAGCCTTGGCCCAAAGCACTGATAAGGACATTGCCATCGATTTTAGAGAAATCCGGATGGAATAAGAACGAAAATCCTTCATTAGCCCCTGGTAGCGTCACAGAGCGTATGCCCAGCACGATAAGGATGACCAAGAGAAGCGGCATAAGGATTTTTGCATATCTCTCAATGCCGTTTTGCACTCCTTTGAAGACCACAAAGCCGGTCAGGAAAATGAAGATGGCCTGCCACATCACATTGCGCCAACCCATATTATGGAAGTCGGCAAAATCTTGCTCCATGGATGCCAAGTCCTTGCCTTGGAACGAGTTGGTCACCGCCTTGATGATGTATTCCAATGTCCAGCCCGACACGGTGGAATAAAAAGCGAAGATGATGAATCCACACAACACGCCCATATAGCCAACAATCGACCACGCCGACTTAGGCGCAAGTTTCTTGAAGGCTCCGACGGCATTGCTTTGTGAGCGGCGACCGATGACTAGTTCCGACAACATCACAGGGATGCCGAGGAAGATGACCACAGCGAGATAAACCAACAGGAATGCCGCCCCGCCGTTGTTGCCCAATTCGCATGGGAAACGGTAGATATTACCCAATCCGATGGCCGAGCCCGCAGCGGCAGCAATAATGCCTATCTTCGAGCCAAAGCCATCTCGTTTTTTCTTTTCTTCTGACATATTGTTTTGTTAAATCGGGCCCTTCGACAGGCTCAGGGACCCTGGCGGTCGTTGAGCCCGTCGAAACGCCGCATTATAGTTTAACGCTTTTCACCGTATGCCAAGTCACCCACATCACCAATGCCGGGGACAACGTAGGCACGCGCCGTCAGTTCCTCGTCAACGCTGCCCACCCAGATGGTAACGGGCAGGCGCGACATGGTACGCTCCACATAGTCCAAGCCATCCTGGCTGGCCACTGCAACAGCGATATGGATCTCCTTCGGCATCATATCCTCCATCAGACCGTTCAGAGTCTTCACGATTGACTCGCCCGTTGCCAACAGCGGGTCACAGACAATCAGGATGCGGTCCTCAATGTCGGGTGAAGAGAAATACTCTACGCGAATTTCGGAATCCTCCTCGTTCTTGTCATATTTGCGGTAGGCCGCGATGAAGGCGCTGTCCGCTTGGTCAAACATGCTGAGCATTCCATTGTGGAAAGGCAAGCCAGCGCGCAAGATGGTAGCAATGACAGGTTGCTCGTGCATCGTCCTAATCGACTTGATTCCAAGAGGGGTAGTCACCTCTTCATCATCATATTCAAAGGCCTTACTGATTTCGTAAGCCATGACTTCGCCTATGCGTTCGAGGTTGCGACGAAAGCGCATACGGTCCTGCTGGATGACGGCGTCACGGAGTTCAGCCATATATTGGTTGAAGACGCTGTCGGTCTTTTCTAAATTGTGAATTTCAATCATAGTGTTGGGATTTGCCACAAAGATAGAGAAAAGAAACAAACCTATCACAAATCAGTCATTATTTTTTTCAAAAAATGTTAAAGGTTCTGGATTTACCTATTTTTGCATTATTAAAACTACCACACCAATAAGCGATAAAGAAAGGAAAAACACCATGGCAGAAGACTTGAAAGAAAACTGGAAGAAAGTCGGTAAGAATCTGGCTTCTTTGGGCGAAGACTTGGGCAAATCGCTCATCAACTCAGTCAAGGCAGGAGTGAGCGCGGCAACCAAATGGGCAGAAGGCGAGTCTGAAAAAGAGGCTGAAGACCAAACGGATGAGCCTAAGGACGAGAAATGAGTTAATGCTTTTTCCAAACCTTCAACAAGGCTTTTCCGATTGGCGAAAGCCTATTGAAACTATAAGACGGATACCTTGTTTCTTCGCCGCCAAAGCCGAGGTAAAAACGTGCTAAATTGTCATCATCCGAACCCTCGAAGTCGAAAGTCATCGGTTGGTGGGCATATTTTTGTATAACCTGGTCCAAAAGATAGGTCATAGCTTGGCGTTGCTTGCCTTCTACAGTGAGGCCCGAGAAAAGGAAAGTGATGCGGTTATCTGTTTTCATAAAAATGGCGGCACAAATCAGCTGCCCCACCCCTTTTTCACTCACGCCCAACATAAAGGCGGCTTTCCGTTGCTGAGCCACTTTAGCCAAATTGGTCAACACACCATACTCGGCATCACCCCACTTGTCGAGCAATGCTCCACGGTTGTCGCGGAACAAAGCCACCACATGATAGGGAATCACCGAAGTGACTAATTGCAGATTATTGTCTTCAGCTTTGGCCAAATTACGCTTCGTGTTCTGGTGATAACCGGCACGAATAGTCTCATAATCCCGATTCAAGTCCAGCAACACATTACGATGGTACTCAACACCTTGGAAACCTTCAGCCAAAGCATTGTCCTCATTCAGTCTAATCTCGGCAAAACGGTATTTGGCAGGTATGGCATCCAGAAAAGCTGCTGTCGTTTCAGCTGTCATGGAAGATTGGGAAAACACGCCCAATTGTTGCACGAAAAAAGGCTGGTAAAGATAATTCACACTAAACTTCTTCCCTCCCGTCAAAGGCATCACCGAATGATAGTCGTCCTCAACAAGGGCTTCCCATTGGGGATGGACGATATCAAGATACCAAGAAAAAGCATATATATTGCCACACTTAGCGATGGTGGCATCCCATTTTGTTTTGTCAATTTGGTTATGTTGCAGATACTGTATCATAAAACGAATTCAGAAGTTAAACTGGCCCTTCGACCCTTCGACAAGCTCAGGGCTCAGGGGCTTTGGTGATATATTCTAAAAGTTGGCGGTACATCTCAGGCCAGCCGACCCATCGTTTCTCACCACCAAGAGTTTCATTATGAGTAAGATAGATAAACGTCCCTCCTACTGCCTTCACCCCGTCAACAAGCTGTGTTGCCAAAGCAAAGGAAGCCTCTACATCGAGGTTGAGGTAGTCGCGCATAGTGCCGTCCATCAAGGCGAAAGGATGCACGCGAAGGTTGGTGACCATGTCGTTTTCAAGGTCGTAGAAGCGGAAGGTATCGGCGATGCCGGCACGGAAGCCCGCCTGTGAGGCGAAGCCCATGGTATAGTCGTCGCTGATGTCCAACTCGATGAGTTTCTGATAACTGCGTGGCAGGTTCATTCTCAGGAAATGCTGGCGACTTTTGGTCAAAGGTCGGTGCAGCACCTCGGAAAGGCTGTCGATTTCCATTCTCAATTTGTCAACGTCAAGATAAGAAGAAAACGAAGGATGGATGCCCACATCGGCATAGTCGCCCAAGCGTTTAATCAACGCTTGGAAAGCAGGTTTGCGAATGGAGATGTTTTTGTCGTTGGTGTCGTAGTCGCCACAAAGGATGAAGTATATCGGCTTGAGTTTGAACTCTTTTTGCAGTTCAAACTGGAAATCAAAAGAATCGAACGGGTCTTTGCGCTTGCCTCGTAGCACTTGATGGCGCTCTCGGATGCGCTCACGGTCGCCTGAGGTCAAATCCTTCACGAAACCGCCTAGCGTGCGGTACAATCCCTTGCATTTATAAGCCCAGGCCGCATCCACATCGTAAGTAGGAACAAAAGTAAACTTGAGTTGTTTTAGCTTTAAATTAGGATAGATGGCTTTCAACTTATTTCCCAAAGCCAAAGCCCAAATGTTGACCAAGGGTTTTTGCATCATGCCATTCTCGAACATCCACGTAGACTCGGCGCGAAAACGTCCATACTGGTCACGCACCTGTGAAAGGTATTCCTCATAGCGAGAGACGAGGAAAAACGATGCGGCAAAGACATCGAAAGGCAACAAATTGCCCTGTCCATAGACTGCATATGGCGCCATCGTGCCCTCAAATTCCACCGTGCGGAACGACTGTTCGTGAATATGCCTTTCAAAAAGAATGTCTACAGCCTTCACAAAAGGTTCATCACCAAGGCGTTGCATTCCATAATGCAATTTTGACCCCTCAAAAGTATTGAACTGCTCGAAATCGGTAGTCAAATCGTATTCAATGCCCAGCAACTGCTCGAGCACCAAATCGAAGACATACATCACGCGGCCAGTGACCTTTGGAACGAGAACCAGCATTTTCATAGGCACAAAAATAGGACGATTTTCGATACAAAAGGCAAAAAACCGAATAAATGTTGCAACTTCTCGAAAGTAACACCGAAAAGTTGTACCTTTGTCGGTTTGAAACCAAAGCTTCCCGATATGGAAAATTTTGTCGTATCCGCAAGAAAATACAGGCCGATGACCTTCGACACCGTCGTGGGTCAAGGCTCCATCACCAACACCTTGAAGAATGCCATCCGCAACAACACTTTGGCACAAGCCTTCCTGTTTTGCGGTCCGCGTGGCGTGGGCAAGACCACCTGTGCCCGTATCATGGCCAAGACCATCAACTGCCTCCACCCCACCGAGAACCTTGAGGCCTGCAACGAATGCGAGTCGTGCCGTGCCTTCAACAACAACGCCTCTTTCAACATTTACGAGTTGGACGCTGCTTCCAACAACTCGGTGGATGACATCCGCAGTCTGGTGGAACAAGTGAGGATTCCACCTCAAATCGGGCAATACAAGGTCTACATCATCGACGAGGTTCACATGCTGTCAGCGGCGGCATTCAACGCCTTCTTGAAGACTTTGGAAGAACCGCCGGCGTATGCCAAGTTCATCCTGGCCACCACAGAGAAGCACAAAATTATTCCAACCATCCTATCACGCTGTCAAATTTTCGACTTCAAGCGGATTACCGTGGATGATATCGCCAAGCACTTGTCCTTCGTCGCCCAAAGTGAAGGCGTGACCGCCGAGCCAGAGGCACTGAACATCATCGCCCAAAAGGCTGATGGTGCTTTGCGCGATGCACTTTCCATATTCGACCAGATGGTGAGCTTCTCAGGAAAGAACATAACCTATAAGGATGTTATCGAAAACCTGAACGTACTCGACTACGACTATTATTTCCAAATCGTTGACCATATCCTGCACGGCAACACGAGCGACATCCTGCTCATTCTCAATGATATCATCAGCAAGGGCTTTGAACCCCAGCATTTCGTCAACGGTATGGGCAACCATCTGAGAAGCCTTATGGTATGCAAAGACCCTGTCACAGTGCAGCTTTTGGAGGTCAGCGAGCAGCTACGGCAGCGTTATTTGACGCAGTCGCAAGCCTGCCCCATGCCTTTCCTCATCAGAGCCTTGGAAATCAACAACAAGTGTGACATCGACTATCGCGCCGCCAACAACAAGCGTTTGCATCTGGAGATTGCCTTGTTGAAGATGTGTGCCTTGTGCAGCCAAGCCTTGAATATGCCTACGGTGCAAGCACAGCCCGTGCAGGTGGCACAGAATAGGCCAGTAATGCAACCAACGAGTCAAGCAAATACGGGTGGTGGAATCCCCCCTACCCCCTTAAAAGGGGGAGTGGCTTCCACCAGCCCTTTAACTCAAACGACTAAGGCCACTGAGCCCGCTGTTACCGTCAAGGTCCCTGAGCCAACGGTTAGTCCTAAGGTCCCTGAGCCCGCAGTTAGCTCCAAGGTCTCTGAGCCTGTCGAAGGGCCAACCACAGCACAACAGCCTCAAAGATCTCAACCCAACAATTCGACAACTCAACAATCAACAATTCAACAACAAACTGCTCCCGTTTCGACCGGCTCCACGTCCGCTGCGCCTGTCGTCCGTCCGCGTGGCACCACGAGCAGCATCAGCATCAACAAGGCTATGCAGCAAGCTGGACAGAAGGCTGAGGAAAAAGAAGAGACTTGGGATACACCGTTCACCCAAGAACAACTGACTGCTTCATGGGCTGACTTCGTCAACCGATATAAAAACGTGTCTCCTAACTTCGCAGCGGCATTGGGAAAATACACTCCTAAATTAATGGGCAACTCCGAAATCCACTTCAGCGTCGACAACCTGCTTTTTGAGCATGACACAGAAGGCATGACTGCCTTGAAGCGCCATTTGAAGAACAGCCTGCATAACAACCAATTCCAACTCAAACCCGAAGTAATGGAGCGCCCCGCCGAAATCGAGGCATATACCGACAAGGATAAGTTTGAGAAAATGGTGGAAGAAAGGCCGTATTTGAGGACTTTGCAGACGGAACTAAAGCTGGAGGGGGATCTTTAGTTTAGAGTTTAGAGTTGAAGGAACCATACAAAAGAAATCTTGAATTACAATCCAATAAACAATGAAGAAAAAACACATTATCGCCATGATGACATTATGTACATTGGCAGCAGGCAGCGCCGAGAAAGCAGTCGAGGCACAGACACCTGAACCCAAAAAAGAAGTTGTTCCCGCCATCGAGCTGAGCAACATGGACACCTCCATCAACCCTGCGGACGATTTCTTCCGCTATGCCAACAACAACTGGCTGAAAAACAATCCGATTCCTGAAGAGTACTCCAGATATGGAGCCTTCACCGAGATTGACCAACGCACCGAGAAGCTGATTCAAGACATCATCAATGAAGTATCACAAGATGCCAACGCCACACAAGGTAGCGAGGCACAAAAAATCCGCGACTTCTACAATGCGGGCATGGATACCATAGCTATCAACGAACGCGGTTACAGCGAACTGCAGCCTTATTTTGAAATGATTGACGGTCTCAAAGACAAAGCCGAACTGGCCGAACTGATGGGCAAACTCCACAGCGATGGAATAGGCGGATTCTTTTCTGCAGGTGGCAGTACCGACCCCAAGAATGCCGAAATGGTCATCATGCACCTCTACCAAGGCGGTTTAAGCCTCACTGACCGTGATGACTACCTTGCCAAAGAACAACAAGAAATGCGTGACAAGTATGTAGAACACGTCGCCAAGATGTTCCAACTCACCGGCACAGACTCCATCGAAGCCGCCAAGAAAGCCAAAGACATCCTCAAGCTTGAGACCCAATTGGCCACCAATTCTTTGAGCCGTGTAGAAATGCGCAATCCTGACCGTCTGTACAATAAGCGCAGTCGCGCCGAGTTGCAGAAATCGACACCCAACTTCAACTGGGACAACTATTTCAATGCAGCTGGTGCTCCTACCTTTGACTCTCTCAACGTAGGTATGCCTGATTTCATCGCCGGCCTTAACAAGATTATCTTTAGCACCGACTTGAACACCATTAAGGACTACTTGAGATGGAAAGTCATCCACGGCAGTGCCTCCATGCTATGTAGCGACCTCGACGCCGAGAACTTTAGTTTCTACGGCAACTACCTCTATGGACAGGAAGTGCAGCAGCCCCGCTGGCGCCGCATCCTAAACGCCACCTCGGGTTGCCTGGGTGAGGCTATCGGTCATCTCTATGTCGAAAAACACTTCCCTGCAGAAGCCAAAGAACGCATGCTGAACCTCGTTGGAAACTTGCGCGTGGCTCTTGGAGAGCGCATCAAGAATCTCGATTGGATGAGCGATGAGACCAAAGCCAAAGCCTTGCACAAGCTCGACTGTTTCACTGTGAAAATCGGCTATCCCGACAAGTGGAAAGATTACAGCAACTACGAAGTCACACCTGAGTCGTACTTCCAGAACATGCACCGTTCCATCCGCTTCGAGACCGAAAGAGAAATGGCCAAAATCGGCAAGCCCGTTGACAAGCAAGAATGGTTCATGACACCTCAAACGGTCAATGCCTACTACAGCCCTGACAGAAACGAAATTGTGTTCCCCGCCGCCATCCTGCAACCTCCTTTCTTCAATATGGATGCTGACGACGCTGTCAACTACGGTGGCATCGGCGTGGTCATTGGTCACGAGATGACTCACGGCTTCGATGACCAAGGCCGCAAGTACGATGAAAAGGGCAACCTCAACAACTGGTGGACCGAGGAAGATGCCACCAAGTTTGCAGAGCGCACAGCCCAGCTTGTGAAACTTTTCGACGAATTCCAAGTGAGAGGCAACCAAATTAACGGCCAACTCACCCTCGGCGAGAACATTGCCGACCTCGGCGGTCTTAATGTGGCTTGGGATGCCTACCAGATGACCGATGAAGCCAAGGCCAATCAAAGCCTCGACGGCTTCACGCCCGCCCAACGCTTCTTCATCAGCTACGGCACCATCTGGCGCAACAACTCACGCGACAAATTCCTCGAACGCCAAGTGAAGACCGACGTGCACTCGCCTGCCGAAGCCCGCGTCAACCGTGCACTGGGTTCGATGCCACATTTCTATGAGGCATTCGACATCCAGCCTGAAAATGGCATGTATATCGCTCCAGAAGAACGTGCAAATATTTGGTAATCAATAATAAATTGTAGAGACGCAAAATTTTGCGTCTCTACATTATTCCATTTGAAAATGGGGTTTAAAAAATTCATAGGAAAAACGAGGCTCAAGCTCGGAGGTTGGAAAATGGTCAACTCCTATCCCGACCTCGGCAATGCCGTCTGCATCGTGGCACCTCACACCGCCATCAAGGATTTCTTCATCGGTATGGCTTTTTATTGGGCCCAAGGCATCAATTTCAAGGCCATGATGAAAGTCGAGTTCTTCCAATACTGTGGCGGCATATTGAGTCGGCCATTGAAGAAACTCGGTGCAATCCCCGTCGACCGTGGCCGCCAAAACCACCTCGTGGAACAGATGGTCGAGATGTTTAGCCAATGCGAAAACACTCATCTGGTCATCTGTCCCGAAGGCACACGCAAGAAGGTAAAACACTGGAAAAAAGGGTTCTACGTCATTGCAGAAGGAGCACATTTGCCCATTGCGCTTGGCTTCATCGACTATAAGAAAAAACTCTGCTCACTTGAGAAAGTCATCTATCCTTCAGGCGATTACGAAAAGGATTTAGCTGAGATTTGGGACTATTACCGCTCCAGAAAAGTCATGGGAAAGCACCCCGAGCAGTTCAACCTTTACGACGAATACGAAAAAGATTAACCATGATAGACTTAAGCACAAAAATCCACGACAAGTTCACTTTGGAATTCAAGGTGGGATTCAATACAGAACAAGCCACTAAACCGGCGAAATTCCGTGACTATGTGATGAACACGTGGATTTTTGTGCCCAACAGTCTCGACATCAACGCGGCCAAGTACAGCAAGGACGACTTCTACCGCGACCTCAAGTCGGGCGTCAGACTCATCACACCTTCGTATGGACTGCATCAGTTGGCCAACGACGATGAACTGCTTCCCAGCAAGTCACTCATTGCCAACTTCAACGACTTGCATATTGCTCCTGACGACACACAAGACCTCATCCACTCCATCAAGATGTATTGCGCCATTGCCAAAAGTGCTTTCCGCGACGAGTGTTTTTCCGCCTCCCAACAACCTGATGCATCCCTTAGAATGGACTTGTGCCATCAATTCCTTGTTGATGGTCGCAAGATATTGGAACGTTTTCGTAGGCTGTTCAACAACTTAGATGACAAAACGGCAACTGACAGGACAAGGCAAGTCTTTGCCTACGGTGACGAGTTCCTAAGTAACGTTTTGGAAAAATACACATACCGTCTCCGCGACACCATCCGGCAACAACATCCTGAAGAATACCCTCAACTTGAGGCAAGTTTCAAGGAAGTGTTGCTTAACGAAAGGAATTACAGGGAGCAAAAAGGCTATCTCTGCGTGAAGCCCGACGACCCCAAAGGCAACGAAGATTTCGTGTTCCGAGCCAGTTTGCTCAAGAAATTCACCGAGAGCGACCTTTACCTCAACGCCACCAAGAGGAAAAACACCTTCCTCGTTGAGCAAATCCTGTACAGCCTTGCCGCTGGTGCCGCTATGGTGGTCGCCACCTTGTCGTCGTTCTTCTTCCAACAACGTTACGGCAATTTCACCTTACCCTTCCTGATCGCATTGGTAATCAGTTATATGTTTAAGGACAGGTTGAAAGACTGGCTGCGGCTCATTTTTGCGAAACGTGTCAGCAGCAAAGTATTCGACACACGCACTGACTTCCGCATCAAAGGGCGTCACATCGGTTGGAGCAAGGACAGCGTCGACTTCATCGATAGCGACAAAATCCTCCCTGAGGTAATGGAACTGCGCAGCCGAAATCCGCTCTTCGCCGAGGTAAGCGGCAAGGATGAGAAAGTGCTGCTTTTCCGCAAAAAGGTACAACTCTGGCCAAGTGAATTAGCCAAAGCCAGCCCTTATCCGCTCAGAGGCATCAACGACATATTGCGTTACAACCTCACGGAATACACCCGCAAGATGGACAACCCGAGCTTCCCGCTTTCGGGAACTTGGGAGGACAACGAATACAAGCCCATCGAAGGCAAGAAAGTCTACCATCTCACCTTCATCATCCAATGCGTTTACGAAGGAAAGACCGAATACAAGCGCATTGTAGTGCGCTGCGACAGGAAAGGCATTGTGAATGTGAAAGTGAGCTAATCTGCCGAAAATTACTCTGCAACACACACCAAACGCACGCCACGCCCATAGGTGCGATGGCTAGCATCTTGTGGGCTCAGGTTCGCATCATCTATAAAAACACCGTATGCATAAGTCGCATTGACAGATGAGCTCGACCAATAGTAGCCTTTATTGCCTAAATTATTGACCGAAGTCCCGAAACGGTTACCGGTCGCAGGCAAAAAAACCGCACCGAGCAATTCCAAAAACTCCCATTCTGAAGCAGTTATAGTATTGCTGGAATAGCTTGCAGCTATTGCATTCGTTTCACTCAGTTCATAATAGCTACTGTTCCAATGATCAGGAAGAAGAATCACACCATTCACATCGTTGACATTGGCTTTGGCAAAACGAATATTGGAGGCCGATGTCCGGGTGTTGAAGAGATACACCCATTCGTCTTTGCTCAGCGTGCGCCATTGGTTCGGCTGGTCACCTCCATTGGAGATGGGGTTGTAAACACCCCAATCAGAATTTGCATATGTGCCAGTCAAACTATTTCCGCCTGCAGGTCCATAGGATGAACCAAAAGTAGTGTATGTATCCCAGGGAGAATAACAGGTATTGCCAGGATTCCAGCCGCTCGTTCCCCAACCGAACAGGTCTCGGTCAATGTTCTGGCTGCTGCTGTTCTGTCCTGTCGTGATTCCCAGACAATCCCATTGGTTCTCGGCAAATTTCCAGTAAGGGTCACTGGCACTGCCAATGTATTGCAGGTTGCCTTGGGCAAAATACACTTGGTCACCATTATCGTTTATGGTGAACTTGCCATTGATGGCGCCCGTGGGGGCTTCGTCAGTTGCAACAAAAAACAGCACGTCACCATAGGCAAGGCCGAATTCGGAAACCACATAGGCACGCACATAATAGACGGTGTTGGACGATAGCCCTTCAAGTGTACTGCTGAAACCGCCCGTACCTGAGCCTTCATTGGTGGTAGTATCATCAATGGTCGGGTTCGGATCAGTGGCCCAGCACACGCCGCGCATAAAAATGCGGCTACCTTCAGGCGCATCCACCGTACCACCGACCACTGCACTTGTGGCAGTAACGTCAGTAGGCTCCGAGGTGGTCACTGTCACCACTGGTGCCGTTGTGCCAGCAAAGACGAAACTGACATCTTCCGTCCTATTGGAATAATAATGATAGCCCTTCCCCGGAATGAACTGCTGAAATGTTCCCCGCCACATACCGTTTTGATACCTCACCGCAGCATTCTGGGACTTGATAACATCTCCTTCCAAAGGAACAAAGTCACCCAAAGCGTCGGCAATGTTCATCGCCTCCGCATTTGTATAGCTTATCCACGTCCAGCCTGGCTGCAAAGTAATTGTAATTTCCTGTGCCTTGGCATTCAAGCTTGCCACCATAATGGCTGACAAACAAATCAAAAACAATAATTTCTTCATTTTATACTAGTTAATTATCTTAATTCAAGGCCTAAAGTTTAGCGAGGCAAAGAAATGAAAAAAAATTGATTATTCCACCGAAAACGAGCAAAATTTGTCGTTACTATCCGAATTTCCTCCCACAACAAAAGTATACTCTCCAGGCTCAATGTGCCAGCCTTTATTAGCAAAACACACCGCCAAATCGCGTTTGGTAAGGTAGAATGTCACCTTTTTTGTCTCACCTTTATTAATATGAAGCCTATGGAAACCTTTCAGCAGTTTTGAGGCTGGAGCAACACTTGCAACTTCGTCACGGACATAAAGCTGAACGACTTCATCGCCGTCGAAAGAACCGATGTTTTTCACGAGGCAAGTAACTTTGCAGAGGGTGTCGGCCATAGATTCCTGCTTTCGAACAGCCCCACGTTGGAAATGCTTTGCATTCGACGTAGTCAATGACATGGCCTTAACTTGTTCAACCTTTAAATCGCTGTATTCAAATTGGGTATAACTCAGGCCGTAGCCAAACGGATAAAGTGGTTTGGCAGATTCCTCAACGTAATCGCCAGTGGCAGGTTGGGAGTAATAGACAGGAATCTGTCCCACCGAACGAGGAATCGAAATGGGCAGGCGGCCCGCAGGATTGTAGTCGCCCCAAACGATGTCGGCCAATGCAGAGCCCCCTTCCATCCCAGGATACCATAGGGTCAACAAAGCATTCGACTTTTCGACTGCGAGATTCATATCGAGGGGACGACCTTGAATGTATACCGTCACAACGGGCTTGCCCGTCGCGTAGATGCGCTGCATCAGTTCCTCTTGCTTGCCTAAAAGTTTTAATGTAGAGCGGTCGTAGCCTTCACCGCAGTCCATGTCGGAAATGGATTCATTGACAATGGCAGCACCTGTGTCTTCGTAGCTTGTCTTGAAATCGCGGGCGGAAGAGCCTCCTACCACAAGCACAACGACATCGGCCTTTTGAGCCGTTCTCACCGCTTCTTCGATATCAGCATCATTTTCGTCGCGTACAGCACAACCTTTGGCGTAAGTCACTTCTGCCCTGCCCTCTTCACGGATGCCTTCGAGCATGGTCACAATGCGGTCGGAGTCTTGGGGCGCGGTGTAGTCGCCCAGTTGGTTGTACATATTGTCTGCATTCGGCCCGATGACGGCCACCTTTTTAATATTATCGCCAAAGGGCAAAATGCCATCGTTTTTCAGCAGCACCGCCGATTCCAAAGCCACTTGCTTGGCCAACTGGGCATTTTCTTTCGTGCCCACTTCGGCCTCGGCCAAAGCCTCTTCAACGTAAGGATTGTCAAACAGGCCTAAATTGTATTTCAGTTTCAAGACATGTCGTACGGCACGGTCAATATCAGATTCGGTGACGAGACCGCGTTGCAAAGCTTCTTTCAGAAAACCACCATAGTTGTAACCGCCCAAGTCAATGTCGACACCTGCTTTCAAGGCCATGGCAGCTGCTTCGGCAGGATCGGCGGCCACATGTTGCGTGGCATAGATGGCATTCACAGCATTCAAATCAGAAAAGACCACGCCTTTGAAGTTCCATGAATTACGAAGAATGTCTTGCAAAAGCCAACGATTGGCCGAACAAGGCACACCGTCGATGGTGTTATAAGAAGTCATCACGGTTTTGGCACCGCCTTCGCAAATCGCCTTTTCAAAAGATGGTAGATAGTCAGACATCAAGCGATTCTGTCCTACTTCCGCTGTGGCGGCATTGTGACCGCCTTGAGGAATGCCGTAAGCGGCCAAATGCTTCAATGTGGCACAGACATGTTTTTGCATTCCTTTGACAATTGCCGCACCCAACACACCCGAGAGATATGGATCCTCACCCATAGTCTCCTCCACCCTTGACCAGCGCGGGTCACGGGCGATGTCGAGGACAGGACCATAGCCGATTTGTGCGCCTTGAAGGCGAACCTCATTTCCCATCACCTCGCCCATCTGTTCAAGCAACTCGAGATTCCACGTACTAGCTTGCCCGATACCCGTCGGAAAAACGGTCGTACCCACCGCCATATGACCGTGAGGTGTTTCTTCACAGAACAACAGCGGTATGCCGAGGCGTGTGTTCTCCACCGCATGGCGTTGCATCATATTCAGCAACCTTGCTGACCCAAGCGGATGCAGGCCTGTTTCCACCGTCTTTCTTGACCAAGGGTCAGCACGAAGCACAGCCCAGCAGGAACCGAGAGGCATTGTGTCCATCATCCCAATGAAGTCGTCGGCAAGCCAAAGCGAATCGCCTTCCTTGCCGTAGAAGTTGAAGCCTATGGGGCATGTGAGCTGACCGCATTTCTCCTCGAGGGTCATCTGCGAGAGCAACACTTCTACTTTGTCTTGCTTTTTGGTGCAGGAAAACGCCACCACTAAAAGCAAGAATGGCATACACTTCGTGTAGAAATCTTTCCAAAATCTACTTTTAAAATCTTTCAAAATCCTATTTCTATTCATCTGATTTTCAAATGATTTTTCTATAATTTTTAATAGATTTCTTGCGAAGCACTACCATAAAAACCTAAACCAAATGCCCAATCAATTCCTCGCGGTCGCCAGGCAACATGTCAATGACGGGAATCTCCACCATCGTGTAGCATCCCGGTTGCAGGCGCATCGTGGCGCGAGCCACATTGACCAACACCTGACCCGTCAAGGCGGGATTGTTGATGCTCATATTGAACTCCAAGCGTTGGTTGGCAGTCTTGCCCGAGACACCCTTGCGCACCAAATTGACGCCATGACCCATATCACGCACGGCATCGACGCTATCCACAGCAAACACGTGGGTCTCGTCGTTGGCAAAATACGGATCAGCCTTGATGTCGGCAGTCACCTGTTCGAGCGTGGCACCTTCTTCAAGCTCCACATACACCATGCGCCGGTGGATGCCTTCGCCCAACGGAATAGTCACCGAAAGGGCGTTCTTCACGCCTTTCTTGGAGCGCACGCAGACGCTGTGACCCATAGACATGCCAGGACCAAAATTAGTGTACGACAAGCCTTTAGGCGCAAGACTTTGCATCAAGGTACGGACAATGGAATCCGAGCCCGGATCCCAACCGGCGGCGATGACGCTAACCGTTTTCGTATCCTTATTAATCGGCATCAACTCACAGCGGTAGTCCACGATGGAAGTATGGATATCAAAGGAATCCACCGTATTAATGCCCAAGGGCAGGATTTGTTTGGCGTACTCAGGACAACTACGCGTGGGGCAAGCCAAGATGGCCACATCCACGTCTTTCAGTTCCCTGATGTCTTTAACCACTTCATAATTAGAGAGTTCAATAGTTTTGTTAGCGTTGCGGCGGACGATGCCTGCCACTTCGAAATCGGGGGTGGCTTCCAATGCTTCGAGAGCGAAACGACCCACATTGCCGTATCCAACTACAGCAGCTCTTGTTTTTTTCATATTTTGAAATTTTAAAGGGCAAAAGTAGGAAAAAAACAAAAGAACACGGCTTTTTTTTCTATTTTTGCAGCCAAATTTACTCATTGAAAATGAAAAAACTACAACTTTTCCTTACACTTTTGGTCGCCACCTTTGTTGCACAGGCCCAAACTATCGAAAAAACCTATCATTTCAGCCAACCTGTAGTCAGCGAACGCGACGGCTACCAACAAATCGGTCTCCAAGACTGCGTACCTGGAGGAATTGTAGGCGAGCCTACCCTACCCTGGCAGAGTGTCAGCCTAATGCTGCCTCAAGGTCAGGAGGCAGTCTCCATTGAGGTGACTTTCTCTGATTTTGTAGAACTTGAAGGCACGTTCAACCTCTATCCCTATCAACAGCCCCGCCCTGTATCTAACGAAGAAGAAATTCCTTTCGCTAAAAATGAGTCTCTCTATCGTTCAGGAAATACCTATCCGACACGCAGCTTCGGCAGTGTCAATACGCAATACTTGAATGGTGTGGCCTTTGCTTTCAGTGGTTTCACTCCATTGCAATATGTGCCTGCCACAGGTAAGGTCAGCTATGCCAAAACCGTGAAGGTCAGCATCGAGACCACTATAAGCCGCGATGATCACAGCCGCAAGCTTTGGCTCACGCCCGAGAATGAGGCTTCCATCAAACGTTTGGCACAAAACGAAAATGTGTTGAGCACATACAGCAAGCGCGGTCGCTCCATTGGCGGTTACGACATGCTCGTCATCACCTCAGAGCAATGGATTCCCCGCTTTGGCGAATACATCAACCTTTACAACGACAAGGGCATCCGTACCCGCATCGTCTCCTTGGAAGAGATATATGCCGCCATGGATGGTCGCGACGAGCCGGAACAAATCCGCAACTACATCATCCAAGAATACGAAGAAAACGGCATTTCCATAGTAAGCCTCGGCGGTGATGTCAGCATCGTGCCTTTCCGTTTCCTATATTGCTGGGCGCAGGAAGGCGATGAAGACCAGCTACCTTCCGACATGTACTATGCCTGCCTCGACGGCACCCTTAACGATGACAACGACGACCGTTGGGGTGAAGTCGGCGAAGACGACCTGCTGCCTGAACTGAGCATCGGGCGCCTGCCTTTCAACAACGAGACCCAGTTCGAGAACATCATGCACAAGACCTTCAGCTACTTGCAAAACCCTGTCCTGGGCGAGTTCACCTCCCCCATTCTTGGTGCCGAGCATCTTGGTGACGGCTACTATGGCAGCGATGACATGGAACGTCTCATCGGTGAGAACAACGACTTCGACTATACCACATATGGCTATCCCGAAGACTATGACTTCAAGCGTTACTATGCGACGCCTCGCATCAATTGGAGCGCAGGCGACTTCAAAAAAGTCATTTGCAAAGGAGGACAATACGTACACCATGTCGGGCATGCCAATACCGACTACGTTGCCGGCTGGGATGGCTCTACCATAACCGACAACTACTTCTCTGCCAACGACGGCATCAACCACAACTATATGATTTTCCACTCTCACGGCTGCATTTGCGGAAACTTCCCAGCAAGTTGCATCTTGGAGAAAATGGTCACGGTTAAAACCGGATTTGTGGCCACCACAGGCAACTCACGCTACGGCTGGTATGTGCCATGGGGCGACGGTATGGCAGCCCACATCCACCGTGAATTTGTGGATGCCTATTGCAACGACCGTATTTCCACCATCGGTATGGCCTTGCGCGAAGCCAAAATTGCCACCGCGCCATGGGTAGCGATTCCCTTTGAAGAAAAAGGAAGAGACGAGGAAAACGGTTGCCTCCGTTGGAACATCTACTGTCTTAACGTGTTGGGCGATGCTGCTTTGGCCCCTTGGTTTGAGGAACCGTTCACGCCCAATGTGGTCTATGAACAAGGCCTAAAGACGGGTACTACATCCACCTTCGTCAACGTGAACCAATATGGAACGCCTTTAAGCAATTTCTGTGTCAGCCTCTTCGATGGCGAAACCTTACTTGCCCGTGACATCACCGATGGAAACGGCAATGCAACGCTGAATTTCGAAACACCTTTGGATATAATTGGTGAAATGAAACTTATTGTTACCGGTCAAAGTGCCTGGCCACAGATCTTTGAAGTGAATGGATTTGACGGCAATGAGCCATTCGTTTACGGTGATATCATCAACTTTGAAGGAGAAGCACTGAGTGGCTCACAATTGCTTTGGGTTGATGGTGACATTTACAACAAAGGCAACGCAACAGCGTACAACGTCCACGCTTCAGTGACTTCAAACAGTGAATATATCCAAGCACACGACAGCAACTTCACTATCGACGAGTTTGCCCCTAACAATACTTTGCAAAACCATCGTTTAGGGGTGATTGATATTGCCGACAACATCCCTGACCAGACCATCTTCACTTTGGACTTCACCACATATGTTGGCGAAATCACACATACAACGCAGAAATCCTTCCTCGCCTCGGCGCCCAACCTGCAATTTGTCGGATTTGGGTTGGAAGAAGCCCAAGGCGATGGCAACGGTTACCTCGACCCAGGCGAGCGAGGTGTCATCCACATCAACGGCAGAAACATCGGACACGCTTTGGCCCCAGAAACCTATTTGACTTTGAGTTATGTCGGAGAAGGTCTGAACTTTGAGGAAACTTCTTTCCAGATTGGCGACATCGACAGAGACGGCAACTTCACCATCGATGCCTACTTCAATTCCAATCTCGACATCCTCAGTGGTACCACTTACCATCTCGACTGTTGTCTCCATACGGGTGCCTATGCCACACATTACGATTATTCCTTTGGCATTGGCATTGCAACTGAGACTTTTGAGAGCGGCGACTTCAACTATGTTGAATGGGAACATGCCGGCGACCAACATTGGTTCATTACTGACGACGATGCCCATAGCGGCAACTACAGCGCCCGTTCCGGCGAAATTGCCGACAATGAGGTCTCCTACTTGCTAATTTATGCCGACATTTATATTGATAGCGAAATCAGCTTCTGGTTTAAGACTTCCACGCAAAACCGCAAAGACTGGTTTGCTTTCTTCATAGACGGCGTGAAAAAAGACTGGTGGTCAGGCGAAAACGACTGGACTTATGCGAGCTTCGGATTCGAATCCGGCAGCCATGTTTTCGAATGGATTTACGACAAGAACCTGAGCGGACAATCGGGCAGTGATTGCGCATGGATTGATGACATCACCTTCCCACGTTCTTGCTATATCACCAAAGTTGAAGAGGTGGTGAAGCAAAAGGCCAACGACATCTATCCCAACCCAACCAACGGCAGCTTCAACATCGAACTTGCTGAAGAAAGCAATGTTACCGTTTTCAATGCCTTAGGTCAAGTTGTGAGGCATTTGGAAAAGGCCGCAGGCAACCAACAAATTGACCTGAGCGAGGCTCCTAAAGGACTGTATTTTGTTAGAATCCAGAGCGGAAATAATGTTGAGATTACCAAGTTAATCGTAGACTAAATATACCTATGAAGACATCGAGTTTCATTGCTTTGCTGTGCCTTGCATGCTGTCTAAATAGCTTTGCACAAAAGAGCATCCCAGTCCTCCGTGAGGACAACATCAATGAGGTCATCGCCGCGATGACCACAGAAGAAAAAGTCTCTCTATTGGTTGGCGGACCTGGGTCATTGGTGCCTGGTGCCGCAGGCTATACCCGTGAAATCGAGCGCCTCGGTATTCCTATGACGGTGCTTGCAGACGGCCCTGCCGGTCTCCGCATCCAGCCTAAGCGCGAAGGCACTGACCAAACCTTCTATTGCACGGGTTTCCCCACCAGCACGCTCCTTGCCAGCTCATGGGACCCTGAACTCGTTGAAACCGTAACCACTGCCATGGGCAATGAAGTGCTGGAATATGGAGTCGATGTGCTCCTCGCCCCAGGTATGAACCTCCACCGCAACCCGCTCTGCGGGCGCAACTTCGAGTATTATTCCGAAGACCCGCTGCTCTCGGGCAAGATGGCTGCGGCATACGTTCGCGGCATACAGAAAAACGGTGTAGGCACATCGGTCAAACATTTCGCGGCCAACAACCAAGAGATTAACCGCTTGGAAAACGATGCGCGCGTAAGCAACCGTGCATTGAGGGAACTCTATCTTAAAAATTTCGAGATTGCCATCAAGGAAGGGAAACCTTGGACGGTGATGTCATCGTACAACAAGCTTAACGGCGAATACACCCAACAGAAACACGGCCTGTTGACCACTGTCCTCCGCGACGAGTGGGGCTTCGACGGCATCGTGATGACCGACTGGGGTGTCAAAGACGGAACGGTGAAATCCGCAAAAGCGGGCAACGACTTGATGGAACCTGGCCGACAAGTAGAGATTGACCGCCTTTTGGCTGCCGTCAAAGAGGGCACCATCAGCCAAGAGGAGCTTGACCGCAATGTGCGTCGGATGCTACAATACATTGTCAAGACCCCGCATTTCAAAGGCTACAAATTCTCCAACAAGCCCGATTTGAAAGCCCATGCTGCTGTGGCACGTAAAGCTGCCGAGGAATCCATCATTCTGCTGCGCAATGAATGCAACACTTTGCCGCTGAAAGGCAGCGAAAAAGTTGCACTCTATGGCATCACCTCTGTTGACTTCTTTGGCATTGGAACAGGTTCGGGCGAGGTCAACACGAAACACATCGTCAATATGCAGGAAGCCATGACCGAAGCGGGCTTTACCTTGGATGAGAACCTGGCCGAATTTTACCGCACGTGCTATGCAACACAGTCAGCAACCGAAAAGATGGAAGGCAGTGCCATCGACAAACGGCACCGCCCCGAGCCAATAGTTTTTTTGAAAGCCATTGAACGTCAGGCCAAAGACAACGACGTGGCCGTAGTGGTCTTGGGAAGAATCGCAGGCGAAGGAGCCGACCGTGCCGTGAAAGACGACTTTGAACTTACCTCCATCGAGCGAGAGCTGCTTCAAAACATCAGCATGAGTTACCATAAAGTGGGAAAGAATGTCGTCGTGGTGCTCAACATCGTCGGTGTCGTCGAGACCGCATCTTGGAAACATCTGGTCGATGCCATCGTGTTGCCTTGGGCACCTGGACAAGAAGGCGCCCATGCCGTGGCCGACATTTTGAGGGGCAAAGTAAATCCTTCAGGCAAACTTCCCATGACCTTCCCCATCAACTATATGGACATGCCGTCATCCCAAAACTTCCCCTATTATTGGGACATGACCAAAGGCAGAAAAGGCGAACGCCCAAATGTCGACTACACCGACTATGCCGAAGGCATCTGGGTGGGTTATCGCTATTTCCAGACCAACAATGTGGAGGTCTCCTACCCCTTCGGCTATGGCTTGAGTTACACATCGTTCAGCTATTCGAAGCCAAATGTAAAAGCCGAAAAAGACGGATTCACCGCCACCATTACCGTGACAAATACGGGCAAAGTAGCAGGTCGCGAAGTAGTTGAGCTCTATGTTGCCGCGCCATCTGGTGGTCTTGAGAAGCCCTCCCGCGAGCTGAAGTCCTTTGCCAAGACCAAACTATTGGCTCCTGGCGAGTCCGAGACTTTAACGATGAAGGTCAGCGCATACGATTTAGCTTCTTTCAATGAGGAACATTCTGCATGGGAAACCGCAGCGGGCAATTATCAAGTGTTGTTTGGGGCTTCTGTCACTGACATCCGTTGCATGGCCTCCTGCAAAATAAAAGCACAATCTTGGAAAGTGCATGATGTGTTGGGACCTGAGCAAAAGACCGAATAGTTTGGTTAGTAGCTATTAGCTTAAGACAATTCAGCCCGCTTGAAGATATTTCAGGCGGGCTGATTTTATCGGAGATCATTCTATCATTTGGAAAGTAACTCCAATATCCCAGCCTTCTTTGGTTCTTGTTGCATAATACCCAGATTCCCAAGAACTACCTTTTGTCGAACTCATCGAAAACACAAAAGTGTCGTCCAAATGATCCGCCTTGAATAATGGCGTAATCCTATAACCATTCAAATCATCGGAATAATAGTGCGGTTCGTTTTCGTATTCTTCCGAAGTGAGGAAAATGATACGCTCACGGGTAGGCTGAACGGCAAGAAGATTGGGGTCGTCGGTAACAATCATCAGGGTCGGAGTTGTGTCAGTGGCATAACTTGGTGGCGTGACTTCATCCAAAGGAATCAATTCGTAGGCACCATTCCATGAAAAAGGTAATCTCTCATCTTCGTTGAGAACCACCTCAAAAACAATGGTCTTATCGGTACGCGGCAAGGAAAACCTTGGATTCAAATCCAAATTGTCGGGAATACCATCGCCATCGGTATCAGGATTGTTGGGATCGGTATGGAATTTTGCTTCAGCAATGTCCGTCAAACCATCGCCATCCGAGTCGCGGCGCAAGGTTTGCAAGTCAAAGGTGAGTAGCAGCCCGTCTTCAGACAAAGCCAACTTGAAATGTTCCATGCCCCAAGGACCAATTGTGCGGTCTTGGATAAAAAGACAGGCTTCCATTTGCAAGTCGCCATCCTCATTAATCAAAGGTGTATTGGAATACCATTTGACAAACAGTGGCTTTTTCTGCACAAGGCCTGTGTAGTAATACTCCCAAGATGAGCCTGAATCCGTAGAATAAGCCACCCAAAGACCAGGCAACGGGCTCCCATAAACAGGTTCCTCATATACAAAAGCCTCTATCTGACCTTTCTTCTCATGCTTCAAAATGAAGTGTTTGTCGATTTTCCCCACACTTTGTCTCGGGAAATCTGGCTCATCTCCCCTCAAAATATATTTCATTTTCATATTAATGACCGAATCCTGATAGGGAGTTAACCATAGCGAGTCGTTATAAGGCGTAAAATCCTCAATTCGTTTGAAATCGAAGAATTCGTTCTTATAGTGTTTTATTTGGTCTTCGGTCAATGGCTCGAAGTGTTTGTACTTATAGTTCTTGTTGTACTCATCTTCTTCGCGACTTTGATATTTGTCATCCTGCCCAAACGAAAACGCAGAGAGCAGAAGAAGTAGCAACATAGTCAAATAGTTTTTCATATCATCAATGTGTTTGTTTAGTTTCAATAGTACGGATTATATGCAAAAACCAAATTCTCAAAATATCCCGCTAGAGATCACATCCAACTTCCATCCCTTGTCTATTTTTTTCACCAAACAATCATAGGTACCCGAACCAATCGCAACAAACACAAGATAAGAATCCTCTGAATCGTCAACCTTAAACATTGGAGACAAATGGTAGCGATCCATTGGCACGAAATATTTACTAGAGCTTTCAAACTCTTGTTCTGAGAGGACAATAACGCGCATTGTTGTCGGTTGGACAGCTTGAAGATCCGGACAATCCGTTACTATTCTCACCGTTCTAGTCTTTTCGTTGGCATAACACAACTCTGGAATGGTCAACGGAATAGTATCCGCAAAACATAATTTAATCAAGTATTCATAAACGGCCGTCTTGTCCGAACGAGGCACCGACATCCTCGGATTCAGGTCCAAACCGTCGGCAATTCCATCACCATCGGTATCGCTATTGAAAGGATCGGTCATAAACCTTGCCTCTTCAATATCCGTCAATCCATCCCCGTCAGAGTCTTTGCGCAATGTCT
>JAEEGJ010010695.1_pt1 | contig 23735 bp, 19 predicted proteins | sample 8958761 | NCBI WGS metagenome assembly JAEEGJ01 (sample SAMN16246546, study PRJNA631951) | gut metagenome | biome: gut microbiome; feature: rumen; material: RS-attached | host: Bos | place: Iran: Karaj | collected 2018-10 | reverse complement strand
GTATAGGGATATGAGTGGAAATATACTGCATCCAAAGGCATTCCTCTTGAAGCCATCATGAATCCTGCAACAGGGCTGTCGATACCGCCTGACAATAAGAGCATGCCCTTTGCGCATGAACCGACAGGAAGTCCTCTGTGAGCCATCATCTTACCCGAGTAGACATAATTGGACTCACGGATCTCAACATTCAGGATAAAGTCAGGATTCTTGACCTTAACGGAAAGATCCGGAAACTTCTGAAGGATCTGATATCCGAGTTCTTCACAGATCTCAGGTGATGTCATCGGAAAAGTCTTGTTTCCGCGCTTGCTCTCAACCTTAAAGGTCTTGTATCCGGGATTATTCTCGAGCAGTTCCTGAACACACGTGAAGGCATTCTCCTTGATAGACTCAAAGTCTCCTTCAAATTTTCTGGCAAGGCTTACGGATACGATACCGAAAACCTGGCATACTGCCTTCATTATGGCCTCAGCAGAAGACATTGACTGGAAGTTCGGGTTATCCTCTTCCTTGGGTTCGATCCAGATCCTGCTCTGGCTCTGATATATCTTCAGATTGCCGAATTTCTTTAGTCTGTACTTAAGGTTGCTCTTAAGCTGGATCTCAAAAGATCCTCTGTTAAGTCCCTTGAGGGTTACTTCACCCATCCTTGCCAAAAGGACATTTGCCATGTTTATATCCTCACTTCACCAGAAATTGATCGTATATCTCGTCTACACACTTAATGAACTCAACTGCTTCATCCATAGTATTATACCTGGAGAAGCTGAGCCTTACAGCATTTGCGGCCGTCTTCCTGTCCACGCCCATCTCGAGAAGAACGTAAGATACTTTCTTCTGCTTGGCTGAACATGCGGAAACAGTCGACACGAAAATGTCGTATATTTCAAGACAATGAAGCATTGTCTCTGATTCAAAACCTTCGAAAGAAACATTCAGCACATAAGGAAGAGCATCGTCAGGAGATAAGATCTTCGCGCCTCTGCTGCTAAGTTCCTTACGGAGATACTCGTTGATCTTCAGGACCTCCGAACGCGCTTCATCGATCTCAGAAGTCACTTCCTTCAGAGCAGCCAGAAAAGCACCGGCAAGTACAGGGCTCTGCGTTCCGGATCTCATTCCCTCCTGCTGTCCGCCTCCGAGGATCAAAGGATCGATCCTTATGCCCTTCCTGACATAAAGAACTCCGTTTCCCTTAATGGAATGGATCTTGTGTCCTGAGAAAGAACACATGTCTGCACCCATGGATGACAGATTTATGGGAAGCTTTCCCAGTGCCTGGACACAATCAAGATAGATTGCCGTATCAGGCGATAAGACTTTTATTGTTTTCGAGATGCTCTCAAATGGAAGAACGGATCCTGTCTCATTGTTTACGAGCGTGAAACACGCAAGCGCAACTCCGCCCTTTTTGAGTTCTTCTTCAAGGCTCTCTGCTACGGGCTTACCGTCTGAACCTACCTTTACATATCTGATCTCATAGCCGAGTTTTGCGAGATATTCAAGGCATTCTAACGTAGCCTTGTGTTCTGTCCTTGTAGAGATAACGGCATTACCGGAACGCTTATTGCGGCTCATGTATCCCTTGATCGCCGTATTGGCACTCTCAGTGGCACATGACGTAAAGAAGATCTCTTCTGTCTTTGCACCGAGAAGACCGGCAGTCTCCGATCTGATATTTTCGTAGAGTTCTGCCGCCTTGTTGCCGAGCTTATGAAGAGCTCCCGGATTGGCTGACAAAGAATTATCAGTAAGTTCCTGAAGCTTGGCTCTTACGCTGTCTGATACAAATGTCGTTGCACTGTTATCAAAGTAGATCATGGTGTTCCTTTTCCCCGCATTATAAGCAGGGGCCGTATATTTCCCTGAAAATGACGTATGTATTATATATTAGCGGGCTCTGAACGCAACAACAAATATATTGATTAAATCACCATTTCCTGTAGGGGCACGTGCCTTTTTTTGTGGCCGCCCTTATCTCAACATAACAGCCGCAGGCAAGACATGTTCCCTGATTGATCTTCGAGCATTCCTTACAGACAGCAAGTCTTTGGGAAGTCACCTCATCAGAAACAAGCTCTTCCGGCGGAAGAGCTTGGATTCCTTCTACAATGATCTTTTCGTATTGTTCCCTGCTGAAATCCTTAAGGAGACAGCGGGTGCAGATCTTTGGCATTATCAGATCTCTACTTCGATATGCATTACGCTTGACGCGGGGATCTTGAAGCTGAGCTTGTCGCCTTCGAAGCTTACGCCGTCGAAAACCTTCTCGCTTACAACATCGGGTTCATCGAACGTATTGTGGTCATCCATTTTACCGCCTACGATTGTTGCCTTGACAGACTTGATGCTGTTACCCATAAGAGTGCTTGATACATCGTATGCTTCAGAGCATGAGAGGTTACCGAGCGTAATGTGGATCTTGCCGTCTTTACCCTTGGATACTGACTCATGGAGATTCGGAACCTTGTATTCATCTTCAAGACCGATCTTCTCAGCATTGACCGAACTCTCAAGAAGCTCGCCGTCCTGATGGCAGCTGTACATCTTGAAGACGTAGTATGTAGGAGTCTTGATCATCTTGTCGCCCTCGGTGAGGATAACTGCCTGAAGAACGTTAACAAGCTGAGCGATATTAGCCATCTTGACTCTCTTGCAGTGCTTATTGAATATGTTGAGGTTGATGCAGGCAATGAGCGCATCTCTGATCGTATTCTGCTGATAGAGGAAGCCGGGGTTGGTTCCTTCTTCAACGTCATACCAGGTACCCCATTCGTCGACCATGAGACCGATCCTGCAGTCAGGGTCATATCTGTCCATGATCGCAGAGTGCTTCTCAATGAACTCTTCCATATCAAATGTCTTGGCGAGAGTCATATACCACTCTTTGTCATTGAAGCCTGTGGCGCTTCCCTTGTGGTCCCAGTCGTAAGGAATAGTGTAGTAATGGAGCGTAAGGCCGTCCATATAACCAAAGTTCTGAGGATATGAGCCCTGCTGTCTGAAGCATTCCTTAAGGAGTGTCTCTGTCCAGTTATAGTCCCTGTCAGTAGGTCCTACTGCAAGCTTCTTGATCTTCTTATCCTTGTTGTACTGCTTAACGAATGTCTGATACTGCTTATAAAGATTTGCGTAGTACTCCGGCACCATGTTGCCGCCGCAGCCCCATGTCTCATTACCTACTGCGAAATAATCAACAGTCCAGGGCTTCTCCCTGCCGTTTGCCCTTCTGAGGTCAGCCATCGGAGATACACCGTCAAAGGTCATGTACTCTACCCATTCGCTCATCTCACGGACAGTGCCGCTTCCGACATTACCGTTAACGTATGTCTTGCATCCGAGCTGCTCGGCAAGTTCCATGAACTCATGTGTACCGAAGCTGTTATCTTCCGTAACGCCGCCCCAGTTGGTATTGATCATCTTCTTACGGTATTCCTTGGGACCTATTCCGTCCTTCCAGTGATACTCGTCTGCAAAGCATCCGCCCGGCCAGCGGAGCACCGGTATCTTCATCTCCTTCAAAGCTGCGACCACGTCATTACGCATGCCGTTTGTATTGGGAATATCTGAATTCTCGCCGACATAAACACCTTCGTAAATACATCTTCCGAGATGCTCTGAGAAATGTCCCTGAATCTCAGGATTGATGTGGCCAAGTTCTTTGTTTGTGTTGATGAAAAGCTCGTACATAGATGACCTCGCTATATTATTTATGAATTTCATACCTAATTAGTATATCTTTAATTCGGTGACATAACACCCTTCAATTCGCATAAGTTTACCCGACAAATTAAAACACCTTTACTCATGAAGGACATGAACAAAGGTGTTTAATTTTACAACAGCCTTATAAGTGTTATTTGTCAGGCATCAGTGCTGGCTCGGAGCAAAACCCCATTCATTTACAGTCTCTGAATAATCTGTAAGGCCTGCATAATAAGCTGTGATATCCGTAACCTCATTAGCAATACTGTCATACAGATACGCACCTGTCTGAGGATCTTCATTTACTCTCATGATATCGTTCAAGCCGGTTTGCTCCACATAATCAACATATTCTTGTGTAATGCCGTAATCATCTGCAGCATAAAGATCCGGAACACCGAATGTATGGAGCATTTCATGTGCGAAATGAGAAGGACATTCAATATCACCTTCGCAATTCATAAACATATAGCAAATCTCATAAGTGGTCTCAGCTTCATAGCAAAAGATCGTGCAGCTTGTAGTTGTATTGGTTGACGGTGTATTGAAGTACATCATGTAAATGACCTGTTCAGCACCGACATCACTTAAGATCTTCGCTGTCTGGACATTCTGGTCAACACTGCTTGTTGCAGCATTGTTGAAATCATCAAAGTAATCCTCACAATAACGGTAATCCATATCAGTAATATCAAGACTTACTGCAAGTTCAGGATACTGTTCCCAGTCATAGATGAATTCAACATCTTTACCGTAGCTCTTGCTTACATTTTCAAGATAATCAGTAGCTACTTCCAGATTCTTATGGATCACCGCATCAAGCTCATGGTCAGCATCGCTATCCTGATTCCAGCTTGTCGTAGCGTCATTTACGAAAATTGATACTACGGCGATCTTTCCTTCCAACTCTTTTGCGGTTCCCAATCTGTTGTCATAAGGGTAACCATATTCACTGTTGGAATAAGTTGCTTCGCTTTCTGAATAGTAAGCCTCTTCTTCAGATTCCTCAGGATATTCATACTGCTCTTCTGAGTAATCACCCTCATAGCCTTCATAACCTTCATAGCCTTCATCTTCCATGCAGCCTGCAAGGCCAAGAACCATGGCAGAAGCCAAAAGGCAGGAAATAATTCTCTTTTTCATAAATATAACCTCCCGGATATTTCACCGCGGAGATTATACAACACATTTAAATAATAGACAGTTGAAAGAAAAAAGCTCTCCATGAAATCTTCATGAAGAGCCTTGAAACTGGTGCAGATGGCGGGACTTGAACCCGCACGAGATTGCTCCCACTAGCACCTGAAGCTAGCGCGTCTGCCAATTCCACCACATCTGCGTGCGGGTTAGATTTTATATCATGAGGCTTTAATTTTCAATAAGGACATAATCCACGGTTAGGTTATAATCTCCTTATGAATAAGATAACAGTTTCCGTTACAGACCTGGCTTCATATATCTCCCGCCGCGGCAATCTTGCCGGCGGTTCATATGGTTCTGTATCAGGCATCGAAGGCACGAGACTCCACCAGAGAGTATTCTCCGACCTCAAAAAAGCCTACGGAGACATCGTCACGACCGAAGAGCAGCTCGTATATGACTACATATCCGAATCAGGTATCTGTCTTTCGGTAAATGGCAGATATGATGCCATGATGAACGTAAGCGGTAAGCCCCCTATGCTTTTCGAGATCAAGTCGTTCAACTCAACCAAAGACACCTTCGAAGCACTCGTAAGGCCTGAGCACGTAACACAGCTTAAGCTTTACGGTGCCATGTATCTGCTCACTAATTCTGAGATCCTCGATATATCGCTTACATTGAGATATGTTTCAATAACTTCTCTGGAAAGCTTCGAAAACACTTACACCATGTCTTTCGAGGAAGCCGAGAATTACTGGGAAGAGATCTGTTCCGAATACTGTGTTTTCGCAAAGACACTGCTGGATTACCGTCAAAGCCTCATGGACACGACTTCCATTTTGAGATTTCCTTTCGAGACCATAAGACCCGGCCAGAAGGAATTCATGAAAAAGGCACTCCTCGCGCTGAATTCCGGAGAAGCATTCTTTGTCGAGGCACCTACGGGCATCGGAAAGACCGTATCGACTTTATATCCGGCTATCAAGGGACTTGTAAAGAACAGATACGACCAGATCTTCTATCTGACCGCTAAAGAAGCTACAAGAGGCGTTGCAGAGTCTACCCTGAACCAGATGAGGAAGCAGGGGCTCATTATCCGCTCCATAACATTAAGATCCAAGGAAAAGATGTGTCCTTACGGCACTGAGTGTGATTCGAAGTTCTGCCCTCTTGCCAAAGACTATTACGGCAAACTGAAAGATGCTCTTGCTGAATCTCTTGTACTCGATGAGATAACACCGGAGAAGATAACTGAGATTGCATTAAGACACGGCATCTGCCCTCACGAGTTCATGATAGACACGATGAACTACTGTACTGTCATCATCGGTGACTATAACCACATCTTCAGTCCGAGAGTATCGCTTATCGAGAAGGATCCCGGAAGCCAGCGTGTTGCCGTACTCGTCGACGAGGCGCACAACATGATCGACCGCGGAAGAGACATGTTCTCGGCCTCCTTCTCCTTGAGCCTTATCGATGAGATGCTCATGGATTTTAAAGGGCGCGATACAAAGATCGAGACCATGATCCATCAGGTCCGCAATTACTTTGTAAATATCGGTACTTGCTTTGAATCTTCAAGTTCGTGTTTCAAGCTGTTGGAACAGGCTGATGAGAACAAAGTACTTATGACTGAGAACTGGGAAGCGATGAGGCAGCCTCCCCGTCAGCTTTACGCAAAATTATGGTATGCGATAAGACAGTTGTCTTTCGTGCTGGACCGCCTGGAACAGGGACAATGCAGAAAGACTTCAGTTAAGTTTTTCTTTGAAGCAAGATATTTCCTTACGGTATTGGAACACTATTTTGATAATGCTTATATCACGACCGCTTCAAAGATCAACGGCGATATCACGCTTACGCTTAACTGTCTTGACTGTGCATCAAAGTTAAACGACATAATCAAGGACCGGATGTCAGTCATATTCTTCTCTGCAACATTTACACCGTATGAATATTACCGCAACTGTCTCGTTGGTCCTGACTGTGATTACTCTTCTTTCTTGAGACTTCCGTCACCGTTCCCTCCGGAGAATCTTGAGATCATGATCAACTCAGAGATCTCAACCGCTTATAAAGACCGTTCATTAACCCAGTATGATCTTACGCAGTCCATCGCGGATTGTCTTTTGGGAAGGACCGGAAATCACATGATCTTCTTCCCTTCGTTCGAATACATGAACCAGATAATGCCCATGATCGAAGAATATCTGAAAAGGCACGACGTGAAGGATTACAAGATCATCTCCCAGATAACGGAGATGAGCAGTGTCGAGAAAGAGGCGTTCCTGAACAGTTTTGCAGAACCATACCCAGGGCTTCTGATCGGTGCTGCCGTGCTTGGAGGCCACTTCGGCGAAGGCATAGACCTTGTCGGAGATAAGCTCACTGGCGTTGTAATTGTCGGTGTCGGAATCCCGAAGGTAACACCCGAAAGACAGATATTAAGCAATTACTATGCAGAGAAATTCGGTGACGGATTCTCTTTTGCATACAGATTCCCGGGCTGGCAGAAAGTCCTTCAGGCCGTAGGCAGAGTAATCCGTACAGAAACAGATACGGGCTTTGCGCTCCTGATAGACTCAAGACTCGAAAAGCCCGATTATATTATGCTTTTCCCCGATCACTGGAAGATCTGATCAGATAGTAACCGTTACATTTGAAAGTTCGCTGCTGATCTTGATAACGCCCTCAGCGCCGTCGATGCCGTAAGTACCCTTTGTGCCCTTAATGTTTACGATACCGTCGCTGTTTGTGTGAATGACTTCGTCCTTAGTCCACCACTCACCTTTTACAAGGCTTAAGAGCTTGTTGTAAACCGGCTTGCATCTGTTGTCTTTGGTTATAAGTCCGCTGGGAGCATTGAGCCATGCGCCGTCAGCGAAATCCCAGCCGGTAATAGCCTTGATATTGGGATCGGCAAAGAGGATCCTGTACATCTCTTCCCATTCTTTCTCCTGACGGAGCTCACCCTCTTCAGTAGTCGGCCACTCGTCAACCTGCCAGTCGTTGAGGTCTTCGATGTATGCAGGCATTATCTCTCCGGAGATAAGTGTGTTTTCCGTAAAGTGGATTGGAAGACCGAATCTTGAGAATCTCTTTAATACGTCACGAAGCTTGGCCTCACCCCAGTAACCCTGGTGCTGGTGTGACTGGATACCGATCGCTGAGATCTCAACTCCTGCGTCAAGAAGTTCTTCAATGAGCTTCTCATATTGGGGAGAAGTATTGAAATCGTTGATAAGGAATGTTCCGTCAGGATTTGCCGCTCTTGCAGCAGCGAAAACTTCCTTAACGAGAGTAACTCTGCCGTACTTATTGCAGATCCTTGTGACAGCATTATCGTACTTATCGAAGATAGGCATGATGACTACTTCGTTGATGACGTCCCAGATATCAATCGTTCCCTTGAATGCGGTAACGTCTCTGTTGATCCTTGCAAGCTGCTTGTCCATTATGACTTCATCGGAATACTTAAGAAGCCAGTCCGCACAAACCGTATGCCAGCAAAGAGGATGTCCTTTTAAAGTAACGTTATTAGCAACAAGTCTGTCAGCAGCATCCTTCAGCATCTCATAGTTCGGATGTCCTTCTTCAGGCTCATAACGGCCCCAGTAAAAAGGCAGTGTGCCATAGTTCATGAGAGCAAGCCATTTATCTCTTCTGTCTCCGTTGGGCTGCATTCCCGGAAAATCCAGGAAATCAAACGCACCGCATCCGAAAAGAAATTCATGTGATTTCTGGTTTAATACCAGATCCTTTTCACTGACGGGATTTCCGTTCTTATCTATAACTTTTACGAGACATTCACCGATTCTGTGTGAGGGAGTAGTCGATAGATTCATATGGCACTTCCTTTCTTGTGATCAACCTTGAATGACCTGATTATAGATTATTCAAAACAGAAAGCGTGTCATATATCTTTTCAAAATGTATTGAAATGTAGTCAGTTGTAAAATCTTTTAGTTCTTTTTCGGTCTTTTTATCAGCCGATGATGTAAATAACCTTTTAAGATCACAGGTCGCAAAATAGTTAAGAGCCTTTACCGAAGGTGCCTCCAATAGTCTGTCAAAAGACCTGTTCTGATTTGAAGCGCTGTTAACTCCGCCCGCTATGTTTAACAGGAACCTGTCAGGCTTATCCCCTGTTCCCTTGTAACTCGGATTGGAAAGGTCGTACTGTACCGTAAATCCTGCGATCGTTAAAAGCCTCCAGTTAAAAGCTGAATAAATGAGCAGATACTTATCCTTATTATTTGCGAGCATGTAGTAAGCATATACAGCAAGCTCGTAAGCTTCCCTGGCATTCTCACTCTGAAGCGTACAGTCGACGAGCAATGCCGAGATGTGTGCTGCCACGGTCATCTGCTCGAGGCTTTCCATTATTCCGGAATTGCTTTCGATTATCGATGCATCTTTCAGATAGTAATATCCGTGAGATACGGATACTACGAAATCACAGAGCATGTACGGCATTGATACAAAACCCAATGAGCTTCCGGGTTTGGCTACGCCTTTGGCACAGATCGTTATAAGTCCCCTGTCTGAAGTTAGAACAGATAAGAGTCTGTCCTTTTCCTTGTAATCGTCCGACTTAATTATGAGGCCGCGGCAGTTAAAGGGATCCATCAGTCGTCAATGTCTTTGCCAAGGCCCGTGGAACCGAGCATGGCATCATTGTTCTGCCAGTCGTTTCTGACCTTAACATAAAGATCGAGATAGACTTTACAGTCCAAAAGCTTCTCGATATTTCTTCTTGCAGCAGTACCGATGCGCTTGATCATCTGGCCGTCTTTGCCGATGATGATAGCCTTGTGCGAATCCCTGTTGCAGATGATGTCAGCCTTGATGACAGTAACAGTGCGGTCGTCACCTGAAGTGATCTCGCCGTCATCGTTCTTTTCTTTGAATTCATTGATGATAATGGCTGTACCGTGAGGTATCTCCTGATCTGTGTAATGGAGCACCTGCTCACGGATAAGCTCTGCAGCAATTACACGTTCAGTCTGGTCAGTCATGTATTCGCTGTCAAAGAGCCTTGGGCCTTCAGGGAGCATTTTGGTAATGACTGAAAGTAGCAGGTCAACGTTTCTTCCGGTCTTGGCGCTGACAGGAACGATATCCTCAAAATCATAAAGTTCTGAATACTTCTGTGTCAGCGGAAGGAGCTTTTCCTGCCCTGCTTCATCATATTTGTTGATAGCAAGGATAACTTTTTTGTTGCTGTCTTTAAGCAGTTCCATGAGTTTTCTCTCGACAGAACCGGGCTCGGGAAATCTTCCGTCAGCGATGAGAACGACGCAGTCAGCACCGAGAGCTGCTTTATAGGATCTCTCGACCATGAACTCACCCATCTTGGAAGTCGGCTTGTGGATACCCGGAGTATCAGTAAAGATTATCTGTGTATCTTCCGTATTATAGATGGTTCTGATATTAGTCCTTGTAGTCTGCGGCTTATGGGAAACGATGGCGATCTTCATACCGGTAATGTAGTTCAAAAGCGTTGATTTACCGACGTTAGGGCGCCCTAACAAAGCTACAGTACCGCAGTGCTTACAGGGTGCTCCTGCAGGGATAAGTCCTTCTACTGAATTATTTTCCCTGTGATTATCCATCTCGAAAATATCGGCGATCTCATCGTCAAACGCAAGACCGATATCTCTCATGAGTCTCTTCTGCTTATCGATCATGATCTTCTCATCTGTAGGATCGATATGGTCGTATCCCAAAAGGTGCAAAAGAGAATGCGCAATGAGGAACATTGCTTCTCTCTCAAACGAATGTCCGTAGCTTTCAGCCTGTGCTTCGCAGGCAACGGGATTGATAAGAATGTCTCCATAACAGAGGATCTGATTACCGTCTTCATCGGTCTCGAAATCACCGCTGTCAGGTATCATGTCGAACTCGCCTTCAGTGAGTTCCAACATCGGGAAAGAAAGACAATCTGTCTCCTTATCGATATCCCTTTGCTCGCGGTTGACTTCTTTTATCTCATCCGGAGTAACGAATGTCAGTGTGGCATAAGCATCTTTAAGAGATCTTGTTACCTTGGGCGAAGAATAATCTCCGCTTAAGATCGCTTCAGAAAGACTGATGATGTATTCATCAAGTCCGTTAAGTTTATCCTCGGAAAAACCTTCCGCATTGTTTACTACATCTATTCTCATTCGGGGTACTTGATCCTTTCGTGGAAGACACCGGCATATACCTGCTTGAAAGCAATTACGATCTTCTCGATATCATCAAAAGAAAGACCTGAATTAATGAGCTGGTCCTGATCGATCTTGTCCTTGATAAGCACGCGGATAAGCTGTTCTGCGCTCTCTACGTCACTTGTCTTCATAGATCTTACTGCAGCTTCACATGTATCTGCGATCATGACAATTGCAGACTCTCTTGATGAAGGTATATGACCTCTGTATCTGAAGTTGTTTACATCCGGCGGTTCCAGGCCTCTTGCCTTCGCATCCTCAACTGCCTTGCGGTAGAAATACGAAGGATAAGTCGTGCCGTGATGTTCATCGATTATCTTAATTACAGCGTTGGGGAGTCTCTCCTTTTTCGCGAGCTTAACGCCGTCTTCAGGATGCTTTGTGATAATGGCAACGCTCTCCATAACAGTCAGGCTGTCATGAGGGTTAACTCCGCCATGCTGGTTCTCCGTGAAATACTCGGGATTCTCGAGTTTTCCGATATCGTGATAGTATGCTGCAACCTTACAAAGAAGAGCATCCGCACCGATAGCTTCAGCAGCAGAGTCAGCAAGGTTTGCAACCATCATGGAGTGTGAATGCGTACCTGATGCCTCCAGGAACAGTCTCTTCAAAAGATGCTGTCCGGGCTGGCTCATGGAGATGAGTTTTACAGGTGAAGCCACATTACATACAAGTTCGAATATCGGAGACAGACCGATCGCCGCAACGAGTGACGCGATCGTGCTGATGAACGTAAATACCAGTGAATTAAGGTATTCGGTTCTCGCATTACCGATAAGGAAGTTGTATGCAAAGCTTGTTGCTATCGTTCCGAGAGTCGGGAAGAATATCAAAGCCGCATTGTTGATGATCTTGTCCGTCCTGCCTGCGAAGATGGAGCAGAGAATGATCCCGACCAGATTGATGAAGAATACTTCCGGATCAAATCCGTACATCGGCCAGACCAACATGAGATTTACAACGGACAATATGATGCCGTTCTGGGTACCGAGATATGTCGAACAAACCGCCGCAAAGAAGATTACAATGCAGAGAAGGTTTGAAAGTGTCGACAGATAAACCGACGTGCCTACCGTAACAAGGAATGTGGTAATAAGCAGATAGAATACCGGAGTCTCAACCTTAAGTTTCTTACGTTCAATATTAAGATAAACAACTGTAGCTGCCGATATTACAAGGACATATACAACGGCTCTTGCAAAAATAATGAGGTTAAACGAAGAGTCTCTGATGAGCTCAAGTTCAACGAGATTACTGTAAACATGTTCGTCAACGATAGCGCCGGCTTCGACAAGCTTGGTACCTTTCTCTATCATGACAGGCTCATTGATAACTGCAATATATGCATTGTTTGCCGAGTCTGCAGTAGCCTTCTGGTCATAAACGGTATTAGGCTCAAGGATCGATGCAAGTACAACATACATCGCATCAGAATACTTGGAATATGAAGGGCTGGATTCGGAAAATGAATTGATCTGTTCAGAGATCCTCGTATGAAGGACCGCATCACTCACGTCACCCAGCATGATGAGTTCGGCTATGGAAGTCGTCTTCTCTCTTACATAAGTAAATGTCGTGTTGCTCATGCCTGTATCAAAGAAAACTTCAATGTCTTCAGGAGCGATCTTAACACCCAATGTCTGTTCAACGGTAACGGACAACTGGCTTGCAGAGTCAGCCGGTTTAATGGGAGACTGTCCTGTTCTTCCCTGTGTAGCGTTCTTTCTGGCCTGCTCAGCAAGATCAAAGAAATCATCAACTCGGTCAATGCTTTCCTGAGACTGCTTATCCGACCTTACGAAAACATCGGCACAGGTATCCCTGGCTACTATGGCTCTTCTCTGGGTCTCATAAGTATCCGCAAATGTTCTGGGTGCATAGATGTCCTGGTTTGCAATAGATCCGACTTCATAGTCGTAACTTACGGGAAGTGATCCGTAGAAAACCAGGAATACGATGGTAAGCGCAGCAAGCGCTAAAGTTATGATCTGATGGACCTTGGGTTTTAGAGACTTGGCATTACTCATAAATCACCTTTTTTAGCATTCTCATACGCTCTTACAATCCTTGCAACAAGGCTGTTTCTGACAATATCCGAGTCATTGAGACTCACTATCTTTATACCTTCAACACCGTCTAAAACGTTGATTGCATCCTTAAGGCCGTTTTCCACTCCTCTGGGAAGGTCGATCTGTGTAAAGTCACCGCACACACATGCCCTGCAGTTTACGCCGAGACGCGTAAGGAACATCTTCATCTGTTCAGGAGTCGTGTTCTGCGCCTCATCAAGAAGAACGAAGCAGTCATCAAGGTTTCTTCCCCTCATGAATGCAAGAGGAGAAACTTCGATAACGCCCTTGTCATAATAACGTTCAAACATTTCCTGACCTAAGAGCGCCGAAAGAGCATCGTAAATCGGACGCATGTAAGGATTTACCTTCTCTTCGATATCACCGGGCAAAAAACCAAGGCGCTCACCTGCTTCGATCGCAGGTCTTGTCAGGATTATCCTTGATACTTCCCTGGCCTTCAAAGCCTTAACAGCCATAGCCACGCCAAGGAAAGTCTTACCTGTTCCGGCAGGGCCACAGCAGATAACTAATTCAGACTGCTTTAATGAATCAACATAAAGTCTCTGACCCAAAGTTCTGGGCTTGATAGCTCTTCCGGAAGGCGTCATATAAAAAACTTCATCTGACGTTTTCAGGAATTCTTCAAGCCTGCCGTCTTTGGCTATATTCATAAGGTAATCGATATCAGTACCGTCAATCTCAGAATCGTTTGAAAGCTTATCCAGTGCAACAAAAGCATCTTTTGCCATCAGCACGTCTTTGGTATCACCTGAGATAATGAATCCGTTGCCGTCATGCTCTATTGAGACATCAAAAGACTCTGCAACTCTTTTTGCATAAACACCTGCAGTATGTGCTGAATTTCTAAGCTGTTCGATTCTTTCTTCCAAGTGAGATCTCCTATAAAAGAATTATTATGCTAATTAACTTTATCGTCAACAATCAGCCCTTAAAACTGTTGATGACCGCCTGATAGTAATCAGGAAGGTCGCATTCGAAATGCATCGTCTCTCCCGTTCTCGGATGAACGAACGTGATCGCCTGGCTGTGAAGAGCCTGACCGGCAAGACCGTAGTTCTTTCTTCTTGAAGCATAAACGGGATCACCTACTACCGGATGTCCGATATACGCCATATGCACTCTGATCTGATGTGTTCTTCCCGTCTCCAGAACCAGCTTAAGATCTGAAATCTCGCCAAATCTCTCGAGCACCTCGAAATGAGTAACCGCAGCCTTACCATCCTTATTTACAGCCATCTTGCGTCTGTCAGATGTGGATCTTCCAATCGGAGCATCGACCATGCCCTTGTCTTCTTTTACGAAGCCGTAAACAAGTGCTCTGTATTCCCTGACGATCTCATGTCTTGAGAGCATGTCGGCAAGTTTTAAATGCGTGAAGTTATTCTTGCAGGCAAGCATAAGGCCTGAAGTATCCTTATCGATCCTGTGAACGATACCGGGTCTCAACACGCCGTTGATGTCTGAGAGATCATCCTTGCAGTGAGCAAGAAGAGCATTAACAAGCGTTCCCTCACTGTGGCCGGCCGCAGGATGAACGACCATTCCCTGAGGCTTGTTAATGACAAGAAGATCGGAATCTTCATAAACGATGTCCAAAGGAATATCCTGTGCAACAAAAGATTCATCTTCCACGGGCGCAGGAATATCTGCTTCAACAACATCACCCGAAGCAAGCTTTGTGCCTGCTTTTGTGATTACTTTACCGTTAACAGTGATCTTGCCGTCATCTATAAGGCGCTTGTAGAACGACCTGGAATATGTTGAATCAAAAGACTCAGTAACAAAGCTGTCGAGTCTTACTCCGTCCTGATTACATACCTTCGAATCAATCGGCATTATTCTTTTCCTTTTCCTGTTCAGGATCTAATACGATCTCGTTCTTCTTACTCTTAAACAGAACATTCCAGAACTTCTCGAAGTATCTCGATTTAAAAATGATGATGAAGATAAGAAGCACCGTTCCGCAAACTGCGCAAATATCAGCGAAGTTAAAGATCGGAAATGTAAAAGAATCACCAAAGTCGAATCTTAAATAGTCAATAACATATCTGAGACGTATTCTGTCGATGAGATTGCCTACGGCACCTGAGAACAACAGACAGAAAGCAAGTGATATCATCTGCATGGATCTTCTTGCAGCAATAAACATCAGGAGCAGGATGACCACTCCGAGCACAAGGGATACTCCTGAAAGGAAATAAATGCCCCAGGACTTATCGGCAAGCATAGAAAACGCACTTCCTGGATTCTCCGCATAATGGAGAGAGAAGAAATTGTCAATGATGAAAACCTGACCATAAGGCTTTATCTCATTTACGGTCATCACCTTAAAGAGCTGGTCGGCAGTGATCAGTATGATTGAAAGAAAAGCATAGAGAACGCAAACCTCATAACCCTTTGCCGATCTCTTATCAAAAAAATTATTCATATTCGCAGAACCGTTTAATCCCGGTACACCTTCCGTTTTTATCAGTCTCAAAGATAATACCACATACAAAGCCGGGACCATCGGCCGGTTCGTACTTTGCAGGCAGTTTATAAGCAAGTCTTCTTATCGAAGACTCGATAGTCATTCCAAGAATGGATTCCTTTGCTCCGCTCATGCCACAGTCAGTGATATATCCGGTTCCGCCGGAAAGGATAGTCTCATCTGCTGTCTGAACATGGGTATGAGTACCGGCAACACAGGATACTCTTCCGTCAAGATAATAACCCATCGCACACTTCTCGGATGTTGCATCACAATGGAAATCAAGAAAGACCGATGTGCATTTCTCGACATTCTTAAGCCTGTCGACTATTCTGTCGGCACATGAGAACGGATTATCGGGAAGCACATTGGCATAGACCTGACCTAAAAGATTAAATACACCCAGCTTTTCGCCGTTCTTCTCGAAAACACAGAAATCATTTCCGGGCCATGCAGGACTGAAGTTGGCAGGTCTTGCAACGTTTTTGACCTTTGATATCTGGCTTAGGAAATCCCTGTTCGAAAATGTGTGATTGCCCATCGTGAAAAGATCTGCTCCGGAATTTTCGAGCTCCCTCAGTATATTGATCGAAGCACCAAGACCGTGAACACTGTTCTCGGCATTGACAATACAACAGTCTATTTGGTTATCCCTAAGGAATCCGGGCATTACGGTTTTGAAAGCACGACGGCCGGCGCCGCCGACTATATCGCCAACAAAGCAGACTCTCAAAGCAATACCCCCATTCTTTTTATTCTTTCAAAGTATAGCAAATAAAACCATTTCGTTAAAGATTAAAGAAAAATAGCACTCTGTTCATACGAATGACCGGGCAAACAAAAAGGACCCCAAGCCGTATTGGCTTAAGGTCCTTGATTTGTTTTGATCGATGATACTAACGTGTTAAATAAATATATATAAAATGCGATAAATAATTATTTAGCAACGTCAGTTGCCCTCGTCTCTCTGATGACATTCACTTTGATCTGTCCGGGATAATCGAGTTCATCCTCAATCTTCTTGCAGATATCACGAGCTTTAAGAGTCATTTCGTCATCTGATACCTTATCAGGTGAAACGATAACACGAATCTCACGGCCTGCCTGGATGGCGAAGCTCTTCTCGACGCCTTCGAAGCTTGTAGCGATCTCCTCAAGCTTCTCGATTCTCTTGATGTACGTCTCGAGATTCTCTCTTCTTGCTCCGGGCCTTGCAGCTGAAATAGCATCTGCTGCTGCGACCAGTACAGCTTCTGCAGTCTGGGGCTCAACATCACCGTGATGCGCCTCGATGCAGTTAATAACAGCGGGACTCTCATGATACTTCTTCGCGATCTCGACACCAAGCTGGATATGTGTTCCTTCCTGTTCGAAATCCACTGCCTTACCGATATCATGCAAAAGGCCGCCGCGCCTTGCAAGATTACTGTCAAGTCCGAGTTCGTCCGCCATCATTGCAGCGATCCATGAAACTTCTATAGAGTGCTGCAGTACGTTCTGTCCGTACGATGTGCGGTAACGAAGACGGCCAAGAAGCTTGATAACTTCCGGATGCAGGTTCATTACACCTGTATCAAATGCTGCCTTCTCACCCTCGGATTTAATAGTCTGATTGAGTTCCTTCCTTGCCTTGCCGGCCATCTCTTCGATTCTGGCCGGATGGATTCTTCCGTCTGCAACAAGTCTTTCGATCGTAAGTCTTGCGATCTCTCTTCTGATGGGATCGAACGATGAAAGAACGATTGCTTCAGGAGTATCGTCGATAATAAGATCGACTCCCGTGATAGTCTCGATTGCTCTGATATTACGTCCTTCACGACCGATGATTCTACCCTTCATCTCGTCGTTAGGAAGATTTACAACCGATACAGTGACTTCAGAAACGTAGTCGGATGCGTAACGCTGAATTGCATTAACGATAATGTCTTTTGCAACCTTATCGGCATCCTGCTTAGTCTTCTCTTCCATCTGCTTGAGCATTAAGGCCATATCGTGAGTATATTCACGCTTTGCTTCATCAAGCACTAAGCTTCTGGCATCTGCAATCGTAAGACCTGAGACCTTTTCAAGTTCAGTCTTCTTACGCTGCTCGTAATCCTTTGCCCTGGCCTCGAGTTCAGCAATATTCTGCTGACGCTTCTCGATTTCCTCCTGCTTGCGTTCACAATTAGCTTCAATACGATTGATATTTTCTTCTTTCTGCTCGAGCTTATTGCGTTCCTTTGCAAGTTCCTGTTTTTTCTCTCTGGCTTCACGCTCTAATTCAGAACGTACGCGAGATACTTCTTCCTTCGCCTGCAAAAGCAAATCACGCTTGTTGTTCTCTGCTTCTTTCTGCGCATTTGCGAGAAGCACATTGCTTTCCTCCTTAGATTTGGCAATATCCTCCTCAAGCCTCTTTTGTTCACCGGAAATTCCCGATTTAAAATAAGCTGCTGTAATTACAATACCCAGAATAAGTCCAACAACGCCCGCAATTATGTAAAACAATACCTGTGGCACGTTGGTACTCACCTCCAAAGTTTATTTAGTTGTCAAAGATCGTTAAGAATGGCTCTGACAAGCCATTAAGTATTGTAGAAATAAAACACCTATCTGTCAATAATTTGTTAGAATGTAACAATGAGAATAAAGTATTTTGTTCAAAGTGAATATAACGGATGCGAAATCCAGCAGATCATGAGGCGCGAATTCAATATGAGCACCACATGGATAAAGCGCGTGAAATTATATGGGACTGTTGATCTCAACGGCGTTCATGCCAAAGTTAAGGAGCATGTTAAGACCGGTGACCTTCTTCTTTTCGAATATGAGGACAACTCCGGAAAGCTGACCCCGCCTGATAATGTAAGCATCCTCTATGAGACAGAGTCCTATGCAGTCGTCAATAAGCCTGCAGGTATGGTAACCCATCCTTCGTACGGTCACCTGGACGATTCGCTTCTTACGAGCCTCTCGAAAAACACGCTCCACCCCGTCATGCGTCTGGACAGAGAAACTTCAGGTCTACTTATAGTCGCAAAAGACGGTTATGCCCACAATATGCTCGTTACGGGCACTGACATAAAGAAAAGCTATCTGGCGCTTTGCTACGGAAGATTCGAACCCGAATCAGGAACAATGTCCTTCCCTATCGCAAGACGCGCCGATTCAGTCATGATCAGAGACTGCGTACCTGACGGCAAACCTTCGGTCACACACTATAAAACTATCGAATATTTTGAGAACGCCGGCATTTCACTGGTCGAATTCAAGCTTGAGACCGGACGGTGCCATCAGATAAGGACCCATTGCTGTCATGTCGGCCACCCCCTTCTTGGTGACGGCTTATACGGTCCGCTCTCAGATGACAATCCCAACGAAGCACTTAAAGAGCTTGCTTCAATATACGATGAAAAGATCGGAAGAGTCGCGCTTCATGCTTACAAGATCGAATATAAAGATCCATTTGACCTTGAAGATAAGGTTTTTGAAGCAGAAATCCCACAAGATATGCAAAGAGTGATATCGTCATGTTAGAATACTCAAAGAAATAAGGCACTTGCCTATATGGAGAGGGAAAGATAATGGATAACAATAACAATCAGCCTTTAGTTCAGCCGGTACAGCAGCCTCAGATTCCGCCTGTTGATCCCCAGATGGGTCAGCCGGTACAGCAGCCTGTTTATCAGCAGCCTGTACAACAGCCGGTTTACCAGCCGCTGCAGCCTGATCCTAATCAGCCTGCTTATATGTATCAGCCGCCTTACCAGCCACAGACCCAGTATGTTCAGGGCAATAATGCTACGCTCGGAATCCAGCAGGCTGATCTTTATACTCCTGCAGAACAGTCTGAGAGAAGAAAGAAAGCTAATATCCTTTGTATCATATCCCTGGTCTGCCAGTTTGCACCTGAAGTCCTTGCCGGTATATTTTCCGGAATCGTCGAAAGCATCGACGACCTGTCATCCAACAGTTCACTTGAACCGCTCACTTATCTTTCATCAACGATCGTTTTCGCAACCTATGTCGCTTCATGGGTATTGATGATCATTGCCAGAGTTAAGTATAAAGAAAGCAAGTTCGCCAAGGTTCTCATGTGGGTTTATATCGGTATTCTTGCTGCAAGCGTCATCGCTTTAATCCTTGTAATCGCTATGTGCGCTTACATGCTTAAGGACTGTCAGGGTTTCTGATCTTAATGCAGATAATCATTCCCGAGTTTTCCCGGTCGCCTTATGCCTTGATCGTAATGCTCTCAGTTGCGATCGGTTACGCGGCAGCTGTATTCCGCATGCGGAAATCCGGAGTTAATAAGCAGACAATCTTCTATACAAGCCTTCTTTCCTTCGTCTGTACAATGGCAGGTTCTTTTATGCTTGCCTTTAAGATAACGTCTGAAGGTATCGGTATTGGATTCTCAGGTCTGGGCGCTGCTGTCGGCATGGTAACCGGCGTGATGATCTCAGGACTCATCATCAGAGACAAACCCGATATCGTCATGACTTCATTTGTCGTGTATGCACCTCTGATGTATGGACTTGCAAAGATCGGATGCTTTCTTGCCGGATGCTGTCACGGAAAAGAATACTACGGTCCATTCGCAGTAGTTTACAGCAACGAACATGCAGGATCCTACTTCCCCATACAGCTTGTTGATATGGTCATATTCATTCTGCTCCATGTATTCGCTTTGCTGATAACAAATAAGATGAAGAACAAAGTCCGTGCCTTATACATCATTCTCGCAGTAATGATACCCATAAGATTTGCGCTTGAATACACCCGCTACTATCACGACGGATCACTTGTAGCACCCGGACAGGTTACTATACTGATCGCAGGCACGCTTGGCATACTGATGATATTTATCTGGAAGAAGATACTTAAGATCTCTTATAACTGATCCGTTCAGGCTTTAAACGAACCTATAAGATCTTCAGCAAGTCTCAAAGAAGAATCAGAATCACTGCCGGACAACAGTCTTGATACTTCGCTGACCTTGCTCTTATTATCCAGGACAGTGCATACGGTTTCAGTATTTCCTGATACGACGTTCTTTGTGAGCACGAAGCCTCTGTCTGAAGCAGCGGCGATCTGTGCCGTATGGGTAACGCACAATACCTGATGAGCCGAAGCGATTGCTTTGAGTTTATTGGCAATTGCAAGAGATGCCTTACCTGATACACCCGTATCGATCTCATCGAAAATAAGAGTGGGAATGAGATCCACTTTGCTCAAGACATTCTTTACCGCCAGCATGATCCTCGAAGCTTCACCGCCTGATACGATAGCAGAAAGCGGTCTTACTTCCTGACCGGGGTTGGCACTGAACCTGAACGCGATATCATCGATACCTGACATCGAGAAGAACTTCGCCTTTTCCCTTCTTATAAAGCTTACTTCGAAAACCGCATTGGGCATCTCAAGATCGGCAAGTTCTTTGGTGATTGCCTTTTCGAGCTTAACGGCATTAGCCTTGCGCTCTGATGACAGTTCTTCTGCTATCTTAAGAAGCTCCTTCTCCTTAACGACACGCTCTTTCTTGAGTTCCTGAAGGATGTCTTTATTCTTTTCTATGTCATCAAGTTCCTTCCTGGAATCAGAAGCAAACTTGTTTATGTCAGCAATGGTTGCGCCGTACTTAGCCTTTAGCTCGTAAAGAAGTCCGATGCGCTGCTCGGTCCTCTCCTTAAGTCCTTCATCGTAATTGCGGTCAGATAAGACCTTCTCAACATCAGACAACAACGCATCAAGATCAAGAGACAGAGCATTTGCACGCTCTGCAATTTCTTTAAGGCCGTCATCTGTCTGTGATGCTTTCATAAGTTCGCGGCTTGCCTGATTAACGGCCTGTACAGGGCTCTGATACGAATCATCAGAAGACAGGAAACTCCGTGCATTTGTAAGGCTCTCAAAGAGCTGCTCATTTTGTGAGAGTTTCTTCTTTGTCTCATAAAGGATCTCTTCTTCACCATCTTTAAATGCGGCCTGGTCGATCTCACTTACTGCAAACTCAAGGTATTCACGGCGACGGTCAAGATAATCGGGAGAAGATGATATCTCTTTTATCTTAAGTACGAGTGCTTTGAATTCCTGAAGGCTCTTCAAGTATTCACGGTGAAGGCTTACGCACTTCTCACCGGCAAATCTGTCTAACAGTTTCACATGCGTTGCTTCATCAAAGATTGCCTGAGTATCATGTTGGCCGTGAATATCGACGAGCATTGAAGAAATCTCTCTTAATACGGAATTGGTTACACCGATACCGTTAACTCTTGCAACGGATTTACCGCTGTCATAAACAGTCCTGCTGATGATGAGCATACCGTCATCATCTTCTATGCCGTTATCTTCAAGGATCTTTTTGAATTCAGCGTCATTTAATCCGGAGCAGTCGAAAACAGCTTCTGCAAAGCACGAAGGACTGCCTGTACGTATAAGATTTCTGGAAGCTTTAGCACCAAGGATAAGACTTATAGCATCAACAATAAGGCTCTTACCTGCACCGGTCTCACCGCTGATGACGTTAAGTCCTTTTCCGGGCTCAAAAACTACATTGCTTATTACGGCAAAATCTCTGATCTCAAGTCTTACAAGCATTAGATCAGCCTTTTTCCATCATGTCAGAGATAGTGATAGCAAGTGCCTTTGCCTCTTCGATTCCGGGGCATGCAGCAAAGATCGTATCGTCACCGGCGATTGTTCCCGTGCATTCTTCAAGATGCATTGAATCAAGTGCGGATGCGGCAGCCTGTGCCATGCCGGGCAATGTCTTGATCACGATAAGGTTCATCGCCTGATTTACCGATACGATACTGTTTGAAAATACCGCAAGAAGTCTTCCTGGAGCAGTGTCACCTGTTCTGTCGAGAACGCAGTATTTTGTTGCCCTGTTGGGAAGAGTGATCTTAATGATACCGAGCTCTTTAATATCTCTTGAGATCGTTGCCTGAGTTGCCTCAAAGCCCGCCTGGTTTACCTTGGCAGTAAGATCTTCCTGTGTCGAGATATCATTATCCCTAATGAGAGCAAGAATGCGTTCCTGTCTTGAATTCTTAGCGGTTTTCATAGAAGTAACCTCTCTGTACAATCTTCTTTCTTACGTTACTGAAGAAGCTGTCTTTCTTCAGGCAGACAGTCTTTAAGACTTTATCGTATCTTCTGATGACAACGTAATCGTAACTCTCAAGATCAACGAAGTCCCTTCCGTCAGGGCAGATCAGAGGGGCACTCTCGATCTCCTCAAGACCTATCCTGATCTCACTTTCAGAAGTTGCCACATAAGTGTAGCCGTTCAATGTATGAGAGCAGATGGGCGTTACGATGATGTCCTTCATGTTGGGCATGAGGATCGGGCCGCCTGCGGATAAAGAATATGCAGATGAACCTGTTGCCGTTGAGACTACAAGTCCGTCGCCCCTGAATCTCTCGATTATCTGTCCGTCGATTGAAAGAACAAGCGTAGTAATGTGTGGTTTTGCGCCTCTGACGATGATGATGTCATTAAGGCAGACGCTGGTTCCTTTCAGTTTTCCGTCTTTATCGAACACTTCGCAAATAAGCTGTGTCCTGTCTATTGTGTCATAGTCACCGGATACAAGCTGTGCGAGATCCTTCTCAATATCATCGATCATTATCTCATTAAGGAATCCGATGGATCCTAAATTGATTCCGACAAATTCCGTATCGAGTTCCCTGTATTTTGCTACCTTCGACAGGAACGTACCGTCACCGCCGATGGATATGATCGCTTTAAGATCTGTTTTCGCGAAGTCCGCGAAAACAACACCCTGTATTTCCTTAAGCTTAGGGCAGGTCTCATCCATGCCGGTCTCAAAAACAGGTACGGCACCAAGACCGCTCAATATCTGAGCCGTCTTTATCGCAGTCTCATAACCGGTATCTCTGGAACCATTGGAACAGATTCCGTAATTCATGAAGATAAACCTCCAGATTAAGCCTTTATATATTTAATCACTTTGTTGAATAAAAATACAGAAGTAAATAATTACTTAGATAAAGCTGACTTGATGGAAGAAGCAACTGAATCTCCATCGAGGCCGCAATATTTGAGCTGGTCTTTCTGGCTCATTGCCCTTACGATCGGGTTTCTGACACCGA
>JAEEGJ010010693.1_pt1 | contig 23736 bp, 18 predicted proteins | sample 8958761 | NCBI WGS metagenome assembly JAEEGJ01 (sample SAMN16246546, study PRJNA631951) | gut metagenome | biome: gut microbiome; feature: rumen; material: RS-attached | host: Bos | place: Iran: Karaj | collected 2018-10 | reverse complement strand
TCGAGGTCGACGAGCCTGGACACGTCCTCACCGAGCGCATCCCGTTCCCATGCCTCATCACGGTCGACAAGGGCGCCTACGAGCCGCGTCTGCCGTCCTTCCGCCTCAAGCTGGCGACCGCCGACCGCGAAATCACCTGGCTCAAACTCGACGACCTTGAGGACAAGGACCCCGCGCATTACGGCCTCAACGGCTCGCCCACGCAGGTCAAGCGCATCTTCCCGCCCGACAACCACGTCGAACAAATCGAACTCTCTGGAACCGATGTCGAAAAGGCCGCAAAGGCCTGCGGTTTCCTAGACGAGCAAAAGCTCGTCTAACAGTTTATTTGTTTGGTCGTTTATTCGTTTTTCGTTTATTCGTTGGTCGTTCAACTAGGAACCAAGAACTAGGAACTAGGAACCAGGAACCGAGAACCAAGAACCAGGAACCGAGAACCAGGAACTAAAAGATGCCTTTTATTCGAATACATCAGGAGAAGGCCACGGACAAGGCGGCGCTGCTGGGCGTCTGTCCGTTTGGCGCGATTGAGATTTCCGGCGGCGAGCTCGCCATCGGCGCGGGCTGCCGCATGTGCCGCCAATGCGTGCGCAAGCACGGCGACGTCTTCGAGTTCGTAGATGACTCCGCACCCGGCGTCGACAAGTCGCTCTGGCGCGGCATCGCCGTCGTCGCGGAGATTGAGGACGGCGTCCTCCATCCCGTCTCGCTCGAACTCCTCGGCAAGGCGCGCGAACTCGCCGCCAAGATCGGCCACCCCGTCTACGCCGTCGCCATCGGCAGCGATGCCGGGGCCGCGGCGGAGAAGCTGCTGCGCCACGGCGCCGACGAGGTCTTCCTCTACGACGACCCCGCGCTCGCCTTCTTCCGCATCGAGCCCTACGCCGCGCTCCTGGAGGACTTCATCAACCGCGTTCGCCCGTCTTCGGTCCTCGTCGGCGGCACGCAGAACGGCCGCTCGCTTGCGCCGCGCGTCGCCGCCCGCTTCCGCACCGGCCTCACGGCCGACTGCACGAAGCTCGACATCTCCGCGTCGACCGACCTCGACCAGATACGCCCCGCCTACGGCGGCAACATCATGGCGCACATCAACACGCCGCGTACGCGGCCCCAGTTCGCAACCGTCCGCTACAAGGTCTTCTCCGCGCCGCCCGCCGGTGAACCGCATGGCAAGATCACGCGCTGCGCGATACCGCCCGGCGCGCTCGACTCGCGCATTGAAATCGTCTCGCGCGTCAAGAAGCCGCCCGAAGAGGGCATCGAAAACGCCGACACGCTCGTCGTCGCCGGACGCGGCGTCAAGAAGCCCGAGGACCTCGCCCTCCTCCGGGACCTCGCGGACGCCCTCGGCGGACGCCTCGCCTCCACCCGCGCCGTCGTCGAGGCGGGATGGATCGATCCGCGCTTCCAGATCGGCCTCAGCGGCCGCACCGTCAAGCCGAAGCTCATCATCACCTGCGGCGTCTCCGGCGCGATCCAGTTCGTCGCCGGCATGCAGGGCGCCGGCTGCATCATCGCCATCAACACCGACCCGGCGGCATCCATCTTCAAGGTCGCCCACGTGCGCATCGTGGGCGACCTCTACACCGTCGTCCCCGAAATGACGCGCCTTCTGCGCGCCCGCGCCGAAGAACGGAAGGAGGCCTAGACCATGGACACCTCACGGACATACAAGACATTTTGCCAAGCCGACCTCGACTTCCTCGTCTCCGTCTGCGGCAAGGACCGCGTCATTCCCGCGGACGCCATCGGCGAAGACTACTGGCATGACGAACTCTCCGGCACCCGCCACCGCCCCGACGCCCTCGTCAAGGCGCTTTCGGCGGACGAGGTCTCACGCATCATGAAATACGCCGACGCCGAACGCATCCCCGTCACGGTGCGCGGCTCCGGAACGGGACTCGTCGGCGGCGCGGTGCCCGTCCACGGCGGCATCCTCCTCGACCTCTCCGGCATGAACCACATCCTCGCGCTCGACGAGGAGAACATGACGCTCGAAGTCGAACCGGGCGTCCTCCTCATGGAGGTCGCCAAGTACGCAGAGGAGCACGGCTTCCTCTACCCTCCAGACCCGGGCGAAAAGACCGCCACCATCGGCGGCAACATCAGCACCAACGCCGGCGGCATGCGCGCCGTCAAGTACGGCGTCACGCGCGACTACGTGCGCGGGCTTGAGGTTGTGACGCCGGCCGGCGACATCCTCCACCTCGGCGGCAAGATCGTCAAGAACAGCTCCGGCTACGACCTCAAGGACCTCGTCGTCGGCTCCGAGGGGACGCTCGCCATCGTCACGCGGGCGACGCTTCGCCTCGTCGCGCTGCCGAAGTGCCGCATCAGCCTCCTCGTCCCGTTCCCCGACCTCCCGTCCGCCATCCGCGCCGTGCCATCGATCATCCGTGCCAGCAGCGTCCCGACGGCCGTCGAGTTCATGGAGCGCGAGGTCATCCTCGCCGCCGAGAAGTTCCTCGGCCGCTCCTTCCCCGACAACTCGGCCGACGCCTACCTCCTCCTCATCTTCGACGGCGCGAGCAAGCAGGAGGTCGACTTCGCCTACGAAAGCGTCGCCCACACCTGCCTCGACGCCGGCGCCATCGACGTCTTCATCTCGGCGACGCAGGAGCGCAACGAATCGATCTGGGCCGCGCGTGGCGCCTTCCTCGAGGCGATCAAGGCCTCCACGACGGAGATGGACGAATGCGACGTCGTCGTCCCGCGCAGCCACGTCGCCGAGTTCGTGCTCTTCTCACACGCCCTGCAGAAGAAGTACGGCGTCCGCCTCCGCTCCTTCGGCCACGCCGGCGACGGCAACCTCCACATCTACGTCCTGCGCGACGACCTCGCCGAAGACGCCTGGAAGCGGACGCTCGCGGCGGTCTTCGAGGAACTCTACGCCAAGGCGCGCGAACTGGGCGGCCAGGTTTCGGGTGAACACGGCATCGGCTACGCCAAAAAGCCATACCTGCGCGAATCGCTCGACCCCGCCGTCCGCGCGCTTATGCGCGGCGTCAAGGACGTCTTCGACCCGCACCACATCCTCAATCCCGGCAAGGTCATCGACTAGTGATTAGTGGTTAGTGATTAGTGGTTAGTGGTGCTTCCGCTTTTTGGAGAAAGACCATGCAAAACGAAATGCAATCCCAGAACTCGGCTTCCGCACGACGGTCAAGTACGACGAGGACAGGGTGTGTGTTCGCTTTTGTAATCTTTTTCCTTCTTATTGCCTTCGCCACGGTCTATCCGAGTTGCAGAAGGTTCACGCCCGAAATGAAGATGCAGGTGAGGCGGTACGAATACAAATGCATGTATTTGCAAATCGATGATCGCCGAGGCTACTCCGGCCACTCATACAGCAACACAAATTGGCTTGGCGATGATTTGCTATATGTGTTAATCAAGGATGACGTAAGGGAACTTGCCCGGCGAATCGACAATGGTCTCTCTCCAAATTCGGAGTTTTTCTCAAGTGGCTCATGCCCGGAAGAATTGGGACTTCCTCTTTTATTCTTCGCATTGGATTGCAAAGCCAAACGTTGCGCCAGCCTTTTGCTGGAACGAGGCGCTTCGGTGACGCGACCTGACGCATTCAATAAAATCGCAATTCAATGGGCAGAAGAAACGGGAATGCCGACAATCGCCGACAAGATCGAACGCGCAAACAAGGACCTCGGCATCCTTGCCGGTCTTGAAATCACAAACGCGATTCTGCGCCTTTGCCCACCTGGTTCTATTGTCATTCCGCCAACAGATGTGCCTTTGGTGGTTGTTTGCGAGGATGAAAAGGATTTCGGCCGGGAAAAGAGGAAATATGCCGAAGCCATTCCATGGCCGAAGCACTACAGTGTGCTAGGCGTATCAACGAATGGTCCATACCCAACATTTGAATATGAAATACAAGCTAACGGAGTCCGGAAAACTTTCGGTGGCATGCTATCCCGTCATCGTGGCTACTATGTTATCACAAATAGCTGGATTAATGCCCCCTGAAACCACCACACTAACGAGAGAGGTCAATTTCTCATGATGCCTTCCGTCATTTTCTGGGCGATCATTTTGAGCGTCATTGCGTTCTGGGTGTTCGCGGAAACGCTCTTGGTGCGGGGCGTCGCGGGCCTGTGGCGTGGTTCGTCGGCGGGGGTCGTTTTGAAACTCCTCGCCACCGTCCTGGTCGTTACCGACTTGGCCTTCGGCATTTACTTCTTTTGGAACGGAATTCTCTATGTCCCGACGGGGTCCCCGACGGCGGACGAATGTACTACCATATGGACGGCTGCTTTCACATGGGGAAATGTCCTTTGCCTTTGCATGAGCACAGCCTTTTCGCCCATTTTGAGTGTCGTATTGGTGGTGCTGCATTTCCTAATACTTTATTACGATTTTGCCTGGGAGTCGCTAGTGGGGGCGTACTGGACGGTGCTGCTGTTTGCCATCTGCCTTTGCGTAGAGGTCTTTATCGTGCCGTTTCTGCGAGCTTGGCTGATGTGGCGGATTTCGGGGAAGTCGCTTTGGAAGACCGGCGTCGTCTTGCTCGCGTCATGGCTTCCGCGAGTTCCCTTCATGAGTGCGTTCTTTCAGCTCTATTCGCTATGGTAACCCGTCCGTGGTGACAGACACCTCCGCCCGCCGCTTTCCGCACCGTGTTCTGACAGGATTTACAAGATTACGCAGGGTTCCCATTTTGGTTTGTTGTGGTGTCAGACACCCTCGTGTAACTATTTAGTCATTGGTGTCAGGCTCTTGGGCAATATAGGTTATGATTGGTGTTTTCGCATTATTCTTCTTTTGCGTATCCACAATATGGAATCTCGCCGTGACGTCAACAGTCTTTTCATATGTGACGGTTTCGCCATCCATGTCATGCAACGGATGATACCAAAGACACGGAATTAGACATTCAATGCGAAGATTGGCTGCTTTTTTTGTGGCGGACAAGACTGTTACAATCGCTTTGGCCGTGGCATTGGTGTCGATGCGCACCGCATACCGTCCCGTGAATTCCGAATACTGAACACGGTTGTCCGTTGAATCAAGTTCGTACTTGGCACCAACGGTCAAACAACTTTTGTCTGGCAATGCAATAAGGAGGGTGTCAAAGCTTGCGTGGCGCGTGGAATTCGACGGCCTGACACCGCTTGTATGTGACAATTCGATAACAGTATTGGAACCAGGAAGCAGGTTGAATGCCCAGATGCTACCGAAATCATCATTACGTGAGACATACACATCTGTCCAAATTTGATGGTATATTTTTGGACCACTCTTCAAGCAGCCAAACAATCCAACAATTACCGTAAAACCGATTACGACAACGACTCCAAGCCCAAACGGCGCAAACAGATTGCGGGTGAACAATTGTTTCTCTTCTCGAAGATATTCGATTTGCCTAATAGCCTCAATACTTTCCCATAATTGTGAATACACCATGCTGGCCATTAAAATGGGAATACGAGGATGGTAATACTCTGCGTTGTCAAAGATATTCAGCAACAACAAACCGGCCATGACAATCACATAACCGAATAACCAAATCAAATTTGCACGCTCTCGCTGCTTGACATACAAGCGCCTCCAGTTGAGCGCATGAAGAAGCATTCCCACAGGTGGAAGCACGAAAAAACCGTAAACAGCCGCCTTTTTCGGATTCCACAAGGCTGGTTCGGTTGATGTCGAAGTTTCAGTCATGGAACCATTGTACAACAATCGGCGCAGGCTGCGCACTTTCTTTGTGGGGCTTTGCGTTCTTTGTGGCTAGAACCTCCCACCCTCCTAAACTCCGACACTCCCAGAAGCGGAAGCAACCTAGCAGCCCCAAAGCGGCGCGGCAAGATGCCGCACGTCCGGCAAAAACGCAGATTTCCGCACCGTATTCTGGCGAACGGCCATGGTGTCAGACACCCGTTGCGCAAGAGGTAGTGGGGGTACGGGCTGGTTTTTGACAGGATTTACAGGATTAACAGGATTGAGGGACGACGGGAGGAACGCGGAAGGCGCGGAAATCACGCGGAGATCGCGGAGGGGGGAAAGGGGAACTCCGATTGGTGGCAAGGCTACGCTAACGCTCCGCCAGTACCATTGTATAACAAGCGGCACATGCTGCGTTCTTTCTTTGTGTGCTTTGTGTTCCTTGTGGCAAAAACTCTGGAAACTTGGGAAGATTTACTTGTGCATCAAAGACTTCACTACCCAGACGCATAACCAAACTACATGTGCAATGCCAACACCAGTTAGCAGCAAATTGCCTCCAATGTCATTGGCGTTGAATTTGCAGAACGTCAGGGCGCACACCATAATCCAAAGGCAGCAATAGATTGGCACAACTTCTACAGAATGTGGCTTAAATCGCCCTTCTCGCAAACTGTCCCAAAAGAGAATAGGAGTGACAAACAACAGCAGATACGGGAAGCTTATCAAAGAAGCCTTTATGTGCGACAACCGACAATCTGCCGCTTGTTTTCGTTGCATTATCCTGTCTGACCTAATGGGGCCATTGGTGATACTGGAATAAGATTTTGTCGCCATTTTCATGTCGTTAGCGTTGGTGGCAACGTTGTCTCCGTTGGGACAAGCTGGAATTGCCGGCAAGGAAATGTTCCAGTAATCTTTTTGAATTGTCGGAATGAGGAAAAAGGGCAGCCAGTATCGCGTTTCGCTGACGGAATACTCAAGCGACTGTTCACCGAATGTCACCTGGCAAATTGTGTTCCAAACGCCCAACCCCGTACCATAGCCGCCAGATGACTGTATGCTTTGGAAAAGAAACGTGTCATTCCCGCTGCGGACGGCATCCTTCCCGATTTCATAATCTTCTCCAAAGAAGCAGACTCCGTCAAACCAATCGTTTTGTTCGTCTTTTCCTTCAGGCCTAGCCAGCAACGACAAGTCTTTTCCGGAAATCTTAACATCTATTCTCACATTCCGCCCGTACCTGTAACAAGCCCTGCACACCGTATCTAAAAAGGGTGTCGGGTCATATCCCATGGCATCGCAGTCGGCCACTGAAAGGAGATATCTTCTCTCAAATTCAACCTCTGGCAAGCCAGCCGTACCCGTGCTTTTGAAATGCGATCTCAAAATGGCGCGCATTCCATAATACCAAGCCACATGCCATGCGACGAGGGCAAGACACACTATGAACAATACTTTGAGTAGGCGGTTCCGCATTGTTATCGATCCATTGTACAACAATCGGCGCAGGCTGCGCACTTTCTTTGTGGGGCTTTGCGTTCTTTGTGGCTAGAACCTCCCACCCTCCAATACTCCGACCTCCCAGAAGCGGAAGCAACCAAACGACTCCTAAGTGGCGCGGCAAGATGCCGCACCTCCGCGGCGGGCAACCTCTGCGCCCTTGCGTTAAGAACTGCTAGCCCCGCCGCTTCCGGTGCTCAATTTGCAAGTGTGCAAATATGCAAGCGGCCAGTATCCAGCGGTTAGCACCAGTATCCAATGAGACTGGACACTGATACTGGATATTGTTGATTCCCACACTTGCACACTTCGACAATGCTCCGTCCAAGGGCAGACACCTCCGCCCGTCAGCTTTCCGTACCGTGTTCTGACAGAATTTACAGGGTTGCGCGGGGGTGGAAATGACAAACGGATTTGCTCGGGCCTAACGGCCCTCGCGAAAGAGGGTGAGCCGCGTTAGTGGCGAACAAATCCGCGTGTTTATAATCTCGTCTAGGTCAAGGGACCACCACCGGTGTCAGGATAATCTCGGATGAATCTTCCGGGTCGCTCCAAGGGCCAAACGGAAGCATGACACCGCCAACTTGATTGGTAAGCGTAATCCGCAGCGTCTGATGGGCATGGTCATTTGTCCGAACCGCCTCAACATAACATCTGCTTTTGAATGTCGATATTCCCGGGAAAACACCGAAGCCAAATCCCGGACCTATGGCCGTTTGCGCGTATTCAAGACGGTTGCTCCCCCACCTCCACAGCCATCCGCTTACAACAATGCGGTTAGTTTCCGCCACGCCACTTGCCGATTGGCAAATGACCGTCATGTTTGTCCTACCGCACTGGGTGATGGTTACATTTGCGTTCGAAAAGACCAAGTGGTCTGGAAGAAAAGGATTAGCCATGCTGGCGGTGTAAAGTCGGGTCCTTTTAATTTCCGCAAAATACTCCCCTGAAAAGTCCAGTATTTGACCTTGTGACATCTGATTGTTGCTGATTCTGCCACCGAGCCACCAGTGGATTCTGCCAATGAGCAACCATGCGGCCATGGCAAGAAAGCATGCGCCAACAATGAACAGGCACCCTGCGAAATGTCTTCGCCTTTTCATTGGTGTCAGGCTCCTACTGAGCCGGCTCCTACTGAGACGCTACTCCGTGATGACGAGAGCTGTTGGTACACGACGGAAGGACTTTTCGCATGCGACGCTCACGTTCGGACCATTCGTTGGCGCGGCCTTTTGCGATGCTGGCGCGAATGGATTTCATGTCATGGGGGACGTCATGGCGAATGTGTTTTGCCGCAATACCGAACCAAGGTGGCAAGGCCTGGCCCGTTGAGTCATCCCCGTCCTTTGTTGTTCTCATGATAGAAAGGATAAGAGAAATACATATTTATGTCAAGGCATATTCACAGAATTGTGCGCGGGGAATGGTGCAAACGGGGTTTTTGTGCTACAATTATCGACAACATAAGTTAGGAGAACGAACATGCAAACCGAAATGCAATCCCAGAACCCGGACGGACAACGAGAAACAGTGCCTGACACCGCAATGCCGGCCGAAACGGCTGCGGCCATTCGCAGGTATATTGAGATTCAGCGGGAAATGGCCCGGCTGGAACAAGAAAAGGAGGACCTTCGCAACCTCATCGCGAAGGAACTGGACGGCCAGGTCCCCGCTTCCTGGCGTCCCACGCTGGACACGAAGCCCCTCGTCATAATGCACGGCTTCCGCACGACGGTCAAGTACGACGAGGACATTCTAAGGGAACGCCTTGGCGGCCGGTACCGCGAAATTCTCGAAATTGACGGCACCAAGATCCGCAAGAACCGCGAACTCGTGCGACCGCTCCTCGAATCCATCCTTGACCAAGTGGGGACCCCTCAGGCGTCGCGGGTCGAGTCCGCAATCCGCTCAGGTGCCGTCACCGCCGACGAATTTCGTGGCGCCTTCAAAAAGACAACAACACCTTTCGTCTCCATCCGCATCGATGCCGCCTCCGGCACCTCCACAGGTGTCTGACACCATTGCCGAGACAAGCCCTGATGAAACTGTCCGTATTACTGGTTTTGGCCGCAAGCGCCGTGTGTGCGGCACCCGTGGTCTCCTGCCGCATGGGGCTAGGGGAACGCGGCACGTTCCGCATCGCCCGCGATTGGCTTCTTGTCTGCGGCCCCGGCGAGGAAACGCACGATGGCATTCCCAGATGGACCGTCGAAGTCGTCCGCGAGTCAGGCAAGGATGACAACCGCCTTCTGCCGAACCAATGGCATGGACTGATGCCCTGCGAAGTGGCCCCCGCTCTTGTCAAGACCAACGATACACGTCTTATGGCCGTGCGAGGCGGGCCGTGGATTGTGCGTCTCAGGGTCGAAGATGTCAAAGTCCGCGACGGCCGTCTCGTAAGCGGCGAAGCGCAAGTTGACGTGTTTCCCCGATTCGACAAACCGGTTAGAGCCCCGTCGGGCACTGAGCTTCTGCTGCGCCAAGTCCCGGAGGGTGGTGTGCCAGACCTCCGCATTCGACGGAACGGCGTTGAAAGTTCCCTCGGTCCCGGAGCGCTCCTGTCATTCTTCGGGGGATGGGATGCCGATGCCTGGGTGGACGCCGTGGCGTTCACGAACATTCTGGGTTGTGACGGCTTTGCGGTCACGGTTTCCGCAGACGGACGCCGCAAGACCCGCTACGAGGCGGAATCAAGCGGCTTTTTGCGGACATTGGCGACGAGTTGGGGGCGCGAGGACGCCCATTTCGACCCTTTGTCGGGGTGGGACGATTTCGCCGTCGATCTTGACGGTGACGGCATACGCGAACTCGTCTGCCAACATGACGACACGCATGTCCATGAATCCGAACGCAATGGCCGCGCCTGCCCCGTCGTACGCATCTACCGCTGCCGCAAAGGCATTGTGGAGATATGCGACGACCTTTCGCCGCTTCTGGACGAACCCGACCGTTCCGTTCCCAAAGTCGCCACTTCATGGGAATGGTTGCCGCACAGTGGCAAAGTCGGGCTTGTCTATGAAACCGAGGGTGGCAAGCGCCATGTCCTGGAGCTTCGCCCCGACCTCACGCGGCTTTCCTTTCGTCCCGTAACGGTGGACGGCTACTGATTAGCTTCGTTGTATCTGTCACCAATCGGTTGGTATCGCATACTTTATTGGTGTCAGACACCCTGTCCGCCCGCTTTCCGCACGGACCACGTTCAAAGACATGCCGTTTTGTTCAGCGCGGGCTTCACTGTTGCGACAATCTTGTCCCAAAGCGTGGTTTTCGCCACATCGATTTCGTATTGGCTCTGGAGATTGAGCCAGACTTCGGGTGAAGTCCCGAAGAACCGCGCAAACTGCAAAATAACTTCGTGTGATACAATACGCCCGAAATTTTCCCGTTATTATTCTTATATAAAGAGGGATATGATGATGAAAGGGATTTTCTATGACTTCGGTATCACGGCAATAGTTGTTGGCCTTGTTTTGCAATTGCTGGGGTCAGCATCCGAGAAGCCAAAACTTTCGCCGAGAGAGAGGGCGCAGGTGCCGCCTCCCCGCTTGAAATATGTGGTTTTGACAAATATGCCACAACGGGTTGAGGCTCCTTCTGTATCGACAAATAAAGTTTGCGGAGGCCAACCTCTGGGCCACGGCGTTAAGAACTGCTGTCCCTGCCGCTTCCGGCGCACAATGTGCAAGTGTGCAAATGTGCAAGCGACCAGTAGCCAGCGGTCAGCACCCGTATCCAATGAGACTGGACACTGATACTGAATCTTGTTGATTTCCACACTTGCACACTTGCACACTTGCACACTTCGAGAATGCTCCGTCCGGAGACAGACACCTCCGCCCGTTCGCTTTCCGCACCGTGTTCTGACTGGATTTACAGGATTGCGCGGGAGCAGTGCTGAAACGTTCTGGCAGCGCTATGCGAGTTTTGATACAATAAAGTCCGAAAGGACCGACAATGGAAGCAAAAAACGATGCCGACGGCACATTCGGCTACACACTTGAGGAACTGCTGAAAATCGAGGCTCCTCCTCCTCCAGAGGACTTCGCCGAATTCTGGGAGGAGACGTACCGATTGGCTACGGCGCGCGTTCCCGACTACAGGGTCGAAAAGGAGATATGGTCGCCGGACGCTGGAGTCAAAATCCTCCAGGTGCGCTTCAGATCATACGACGGCTTCGACATCGGCATGTGGATCGCGCGGCCGGAATCGTCGACCGGCGGACTCGTCATCGGCCAGGGCTACGGCAATCCTTCTGCGCCGCCTACGACAAGGAATCCCGGCCTGACCGTCGCCATGCCCTGCATCCGCGGTCTCGGCATTTCGCAGTGCGCGCTGATTCCGTGGAAGACCTCGGCCCACGCAGGATACGGCATACGGTCGCGCGAGACATACGTCATCAGGGGGGCCGTCACGGACATCTGGGAGGCGACATCGGTTTTGGCCGACATGTTCCCCGACACCGCCTCCAACCTCAACTACTCCGGCGGGAGTCTCGGCGGGGGCCTTGGGGCCATTCTACTGCCATGGGACAAGCGTTTCAAAGCCGGGGAGATTAATGTCCCGACACTGGCGGGTCCAATGCAGTTCGCCTTCCCCGTCTCCGGGGAGAACCCCGGGGCCACGCGCAGGAACGCCGCTCTTTCCGACCCGGTCTGCATGCGCGCGTTGTCATACTTCGACGGCGCATCGGCCGCGCGCCGCATCATGATACCCATTCTGATGACCCCGGCGCTCTCAGACAAGTCCAACCCGCCACCGGCGCAGTTCGCCATTGCCAACGCGATTCCCGAGGAATACCGCATCCTCCGCATTCGCGAAGTCGGCCACCGCGCGCCGACACCGAAGGACATCGAGCTGGAGAAGGAGCTGGAGACGATTCGACACCGCCTCTTCGAGGCAGGGAAGAGGGAATAGGGAAAGAGGAAGAGGCGCTACTTGCGCTTGAATTTGATGCCGTAGGTGTCGCCGCTCTCCTGTTGGCCAGTGCCGGAGAGTTCCGAGCCGTTGTACGACATGTTCCACGTGTCACCGCAGGAAATCTGCACACGCACCAACGCGCCGCTGTGGGTTCCCGTGACGGACATTGTCTGGTTCGGCCATTTGAGAGTGCCGGAAACGGCACCTTCGTTCTCGTTGAGTGTAAGGCTCGACGATTGCCGCCCCGGTCCGGAAGTTCCCGTCCAGTGGCCCGTCGTCGGGTTCCTTGAGGAGCCCGACGGCTGTGACGCGGTTGGCGAAAGCGGCGTATAGACCTCGTTGCCCTCCTTGTCGTGCTCGCACGAGGCGAGGAGGACGACTCCCAGTACGGAGACCATAACCAAGCCCAGCGCGCGCAGGGCGAGAATGTCGCTTTTCATAATGCGTTCCTTTTGCAAGAAAAAACAGAGTTCCAACGGAACAAGACAATTATATCATCATTCCGCAAAGAGCCGATTATTCAAATAGCGTGTGCGGCGGGATGCTATTTCGTATTCGATGTTGGCCCAGAGCGGTGTGTATTCCGTGAAGAACTTCTCCACGTCCTTGTCGGAGCACGGGGCGAGGAGTTCCTTGCCGGCCTCGTCGAGTTTTCCAAGGAGCGGGGCTACTTCTGCCGCGTAGAAGGCGGGATCGCCGAGGAGCTTGTCGTTCCAGCTCTGGATGAAGGCGCCTTCGTTCCTGCGCACGCCGTTGTAGCGGTTGAAGGCCATGATGGCGACGCGACGCTTTAGCGAGAGTAACTGGTCGCGGGAGAAGTCGAACTTGATGCGCATGCTGCGCGAAAGCTCATGCACCACGCCGCCAATCGACTGCGTACCGGCCTTGCAGGAGCGGAGAACGCCGAGTCGCCATTCGTTGCCGTTCGTGGGAAGAGAGTCAAAGAAGTCGAGCCACGAGACGGAGACATGGGCGACGACGCCGTCCGGCGTGAGTGCGGCGTCCTTCTTGATGACATCGGTGTTGCGGCGGTAGCCGGGGCCGGGCATTGCCCAGTCCACCGCGTGCGGGTCGTTGACGGCGGGCATGTTGTTGCAGAAGATGGAGTAGTAGGGTTTTTCCTGGTCGCCCGCGCGGAAACACATCTCCAGGCCGCCGGCGTCGCGTTTGCCGAGGCGGACCTCGTCGATGGCGGGATCGTCGCAGCGGATGAAGAAGTGGACGGCGGCGTCATCGTAGATCACCCGGATGCCGGTCGGGTAGTTGGTGTTGCAGACCGGCTGTTCAACGCCCCTTAGGTGGCGCTTCGCATCGACGCTCGCCGATTCCCCGTAGCAGTCTCCATACGGGATGAAACGGGTCTCCATGCGGTCCCAGTCGCCATAGAGATCGGGGCGGGCGGCGAAGGCGCCGGCCGATTGGGGGGCGTCCGCGAGGTACGTCGCCGTGTGGACCCGTGGAGAATCGGGCGCGTACATCTTCTCTGTGATCTCTTGGAAGATGGCGCGGCAATCGTCGTAGCGGTGCATGTTGAAGAGTTCGCGCGAGGTTTGGCGAAGAACGGAGAGGCGTTGTGCGTCCGTGAGGTTGAGCGGCTTGTTCACGGCATCGAAGCCGCGCAGTCCGCGCCCTTCGAGGAAAGCGATGACGCGGTGGGCGGAATTGGAGGCGGCAGGAGTGTTGAAGCGCGGGCGGCCGAGGCGGGTCTGAAGATCTTCGACGGCGCCCTTCGCGTCGCCGCGGATGGCCTTGACGCGGGCGCGATGGCCAAGAATCTCGCCATCGTTCGGCTTGTGGACGAGATAGCGGGCCATGAGGTCGTCGGCAAAGGCGAGGTCGTCGAACCAGATGGCGCGTCCGATGGCGGAAGGAATCCATCCGGCATTGGAGACGCGGCACGAGGCGTTGGTGGGGTTGGCGTCCTCGATGGCGAGTTGCTCGCGGATGATCGCGCGCCAGCGTCCGTATCGGCCGGCGACGTTGTAGCCGTAGTTCCAGATGGAGGGGGTGTTGAAGTCGCGCTCCTTTGAAAGGTAAACCTGGCGGCGGGCGGGCGGCATTGTCTTGTCCGCGAGCGCTTCTTTGAGCAGGAGGTTTGCCGTGACCCCGTCAAATGAGTTGAGGATGTCCAGCATCTTGCAATAGGGGTCCGTGCGCTTTTCAGGCGGTAAGTCGCGGATGCGCGCGAGGATGTCGTCGAAGGCCTTGCGCTCGTTATGGTCCTTGTATGACCTGGCGAGTTCGACGAGGAATGCGTTCTGTTCCCCGGCGGGGAGCTTGTCCTTGATTTTCTCGAACTGTGCGAGGGCTATGTCGTCGCCGATGGCGAAGAGCCCCTGCACCATGCTGCGGAGCCGTCCGGCACGCCCGCGCTCGAAGTTGTTCGTTGCGGTGGCGTTGCCGCCGGGGACGGGTTCGTCAAGGACGGCCTGGAAGAGCTCGTCATAGCGCGCGGCGGCGCGGTCGCGCTTGACGGAGATGCCGAGCGAGGCGAGGTCCGAGCGCTTCGCCATGCGGTAGTTGGCGTCGAAGAGGTCGGCGTCGGCATCGAGGATGCGCATTCCCGTCTCCCAGCCAAAGGCGCGGTTGAAGGAGTAGGCGTGGATGCCGGAGTCGATGAGGCTTCTCAGCTGCGCGGCCTTGACCTGGCGGTTCGTGCAGGCCATAAGCGTGGCGAAATGCTTCTCGAAGACGGATTTGTCTGGCAGGGCGGCGGCATGCTCGGCGATGCGGCGCGCGACAAGCATCGATTGGGCGTAGCCGAGTTCGTTCGTCTTGGCAAACGCCTCCATGTCCGCGACGATGTCGGCGTGGCGGAAGCGCTGGTATGAAGGATTGTGCGCCTTGCGGATCGTGTCGAAGGCGGCGTTTATGTCGCGCTCTGTCGGCGTTGCCGACAGAGGCGCGACAGATAGCAGATAACAGATAACGGATAACAGATAACAGATATTCTTTTTCATCACTTGCCTCCTTTCAGGATGGAGTCGAGGGCGAGGATGTGGTTGATGCACTCGGCGCGGAAGGCGGAGGGGTCGGAACGGTACCCGTCCCAGTAGGCCAGGAACGACAGCACGCGGCGTCCCTTGAGAAGCGTATCGCCGTCGGACGAGGAGGCGGCCTTTAGGGCGAGGCGTTTGCAGAGGGTGGCGTAGCGGATGTCGTCGAGTCCCTCGCGGATGCCCTCCCATGCGAGGGTGTCGATTACGCCGTCTGCGGCGCCGTATGCCGAGACGATGGCGCGGAGGTTCGGTTCGTACGGGACGGCCATGTCATTCCAGTTGTTGCGCCACCAGCAGTAGTTGAGCGAAACGTCATATCCGGCCTGCCACGCCGTCAGGCCGTGGATGCGGCGGAAGTAGTCGGGGCTTTCCGGGCCGCAGTGGGGGTTGGCGTACCAGCCGCAGAGGGAGGCGGGGTTGGAGTCGTGGAATAGGCGCACTTCCTTTTCGCGCAGTTCGACGGGCAATCCCGGAAGGATCATGAGGTCGAGGGCGAAGAGGAGTTCGCGGTGCGCGAATGAAGTGACGCACACCTTGCCGCCCGCCTCGTGCGCGATGCGCCAGGCGTCGCGCTCCGCGCGAATCGTGCCGGGGCCGCCTTCGTCGATGCCGTAGCTGTAGAACTCGGTGTGGCCGAGCTTTTCGAGCGAGAGGTCGCGGGTCTTGGCGATGGTGTCGCGGAGGCGTTCGAGCATGGCGAGATCGGAGGGCGAGGGATTGCTGCTCCAAATGGCCTTGCCTACGCCCGGAACGCCGCGGATGAGCGGTTTCGTATTGATGCCGTACTGCTTTGCAAGGGCGATGTCGCGATCGAGGCCTCCGGGGTTCATCGGGTTGATGGAGGGAAAGCCCATCGGGTTCTTGCAGTTGTGTTCGGCGAGGTCGCGGATGATGTTGGGGTTGCGCGAGCCGGTGCCGTAAAGGCAGAGGTAGAAGCCTTTGTCGGGGTTGTAGCTTGTCGCTGGTTCGGGCAAGGCGAAGGGAAGGACTCGCAGGCGCATCTCGAGCGTGCCGACTTCAGTCCCCCTGGCGTCCGTGAGAGTGAGGTTGCCGCGGTAGACGCCCGGCACCTGGTCGGCCGGGACGTGGACGGTGGCGAGGATCTGCTTGAACTCGCCCTTGTTGAGGACAAAGGGCTGGAGCGTCTCCGCGTCCTTGATGAGCCCCTGGTTGGCCTGGTTGTCGAAGGAGTAGTCCGTGACCTCGAAGCGGGAGCTCATCCAGGCGTAGCGACGTCCGCCGTCTTCGTTTTCGTAGCGGACGTAGTAGTCCTGGGTTGCATCGTCGGTGCGGATGAGGTTTTCATCGTGCAGAATGAGCTCGGGGACAAGGGTGCGGTGCGTGGCGTCGGAAAAATAGCCGTACCACGCGCTGCCGCCCTGGTACCAGATCTTGACGACGCGGAAATCGATGGCCGAGGCGGGGATTTTGCCCGCCTTGCCCGTGAGGTCAGTCGCCTTGAGCGTGACGCCGTCATGGTCGGCAAGGGCGTATGCGACGAAGGAGGCGGGTTCGAACTCGCCTTGCGCGGCGACCCAGGAAAGCGGCGCGAAAAGTTCGCCGTCGGCGGGGTAGGTGTCGGCGAGGTGCTTGACCGCGCCCATTGCCGGAACGGTGTAGAACGCGGCTTTTGCGTCCTTTTTGCCGGCGGCGGCGAGGTCGGCCGCTATGCGCGACGCGTTGGCTTTCGCCTTTGCGGGGTCCAGTTTGTAGCGCTGGCGGAATTCGGCGGTCTCGTCGGCCGCCGCCGCAGCGCCGACCGCCGCCAGCGCGACACAGGCGGCGAGATTAATACATGTGTTGATACTGTTGTGCATGGAAGATTACCGAAGGAAAAGTAATATGACGGACAGATGCAATGAGAGCAAAAAATGTGCCAAAAGTGCCAAAATTCATCTGTCATCCCGTTACGTCCCGCCCATTCGGGGCGTAACGCCTACATCCCTTTGTCACCGGTGGTGTAGAGCACCTTGCCGTCGGGATCGCGAATCTCGAAAGTCTCGGGATGGCGCATCGGCTCGGAGCGGAAGCTGAGGCGTCCCTTGTATTCGGACTGCAGCTCGACGATGAGCTGTTCATCTTCGCGGCGCATGCGGTCGAGAACCGTCGGGGCGACGAGGACGACGAGGTCTGGTGTGCGGCCTTCGTGGCTGCACTTGCGCATCACGCCGCGTATCTGGCGTTGAATCGCCACCGAGAGCGAGAGGGCCGACTGAATCACGCCGTGGCCGCGGCAGTAGGGACAGGTCTCGTATGTCTGCGCGAGAAGCGATTCCTCCTGGCGCTGGCGCGTCATCTCCATGAGTCCGAGCTCGGAGAGCGGAAGCACGTTCGTGCGGGCGCGGTCGCGCTTGACCGCCGCCTTCATCGCCTTGTAGACCGCGGCCTGGTGCTTGCGCGATTTCATGTCGATGAGGTCGACGACGACAAGTCCGCCGACGTTGCGGAGGCGGAGCTGGCGGGCGACTTCGTCGACGGCCTCGAGGTTCACCTCGAGGATGGCGTCCTCCTGCGAGCCCTTGCCCTTGTGGCGGCCGGTGTTGACGTCGATGGCGATGAGCGCCTCGGTCTCGTCGATGACGAGGTAGCCGCCGGACTTGAGGTTGACCTTGCGGCGGAAGGCCTCCTCGATCTGCCGCTCCACGCCCTTGGCGTCGAAGATCGGCTGGTCGCCGTCGTAGTGGTGGATGAGGCCGCGCGAACGGCGCGAGATGCGGGCGGCGACGGCGCGGATGCGGTCGTAGGAGGCCTCGTCGTCGATTGTGACGCGGTCGATGTCCTCGGTGAGGTAGTCGCGGACGACGCGCTCGATGAGGTCGGGCTCCTGGTAGACGCAGGCGGGGCAGGGCTTGTCGCGGATGTTGGCCTGGAGGTCCTCCCAGATGGAGAGGAGGCCGCGGAGGTCGCGGACGAAGGCGCGCTTGGAGGCGCCGGCGCCGATGGTGCGGACGATGAGGCCGATGTTGTCGGGGAGCGGCAGGCGGTCGAGGATTTTCTTCAGCCGTTGGCGCTCCTTGGCGTCGCCGATCTTGCGCGAGACGCCGCGCAGCTTGCAGCCCGGCATCATCACGAGATAGCGGCCGGGGATGCTGAGGGAGGCCGTGATGCGCGGCCCCTTGGTGCCGATCGGCCCCTTGGTGACCTGGACGATGATTTCGGTGCCGGGAGCGAAGCGCTTGGCGATCTGCTCGTTGGTGTAGCGCTTGCGGCGCGGGACGCGCTGGGCGGTGTCGGGGTCCTCGTCGTCGAGGCGCGACTCGTCGTCCGGGAACATGTCCCAGTAGTGCAGGAACGCGTTCTTTTTGAGTCCGATGTCAACGAACGCGGCCTGGAGGTCGTGTTCGAGGTTCTGGATGCGGCCCTTGTAGATGGAGCCCACCAGCCGTTCGTTCGAGGGATGCTCCACCTGGAACTCCTCGAGGTGTCCGTCTTCGACGACGGCGACGCGAGTCTCAAGCTTTTCGGCGTTGACGACGATCTCGCGCTTGATCTGCTTCTTTCCAAACAACCAGCTCAGTATCGACATGAGTTGTAGTCCTTTCCGGGCTCACTCCAGCCCCGTCGGGTCCTCAACGGCACCGCCGTGGACCGCGACGCTCTGGACGAGCCCCATTGAGAGTGTCACCGCGAGCATGAACGTCCGTCCATAGCTCAGAAACGGCAACGGTAATCCTGTTACCGGCACCATGCCGACCGTCATGGCCACGTTCACGAAGACATGGCAGAGCAGCATTGCCGAAACACCTGTGCAAAGCAGCCGTCCGGGACCGTCCCGGGCGCCTGCGGCTACCGCGATGACGGACAAAAGCAGCCCGCCAAAGCACAGCAGCACGAAAACGGAACCCGCGAAACCCTTCTCTTCGGCGATGACCGAGAAGATGAAGTCGTTCGCGGAGACTTGCTGGGGAAGGTAGCCAAGAATGTTCTGGTCGCCTTTCAGGAAGCCCTTGCCCCAGACGCCTCCCGAACCGATCGCGATCTGTGACTGCCGCCTGTTCCAGCCGCGGTTGAGGGGGTCGCGGTCGGGGAAGACGAAGTCGAGGAGACGTCCGGTCTGGTAGTCGCTGAGGAAGCAGGTTGCGCCATGGCACGCCTTGCGGACGGGAGCTGGCGTGCGCGGGCTTTCGCGGAGGATGAGGGAGCCGAAGACGACGGCAATTGCAAAAACGCCGGCGAGCACCGTCGTCAGGAGCGCCTTCGGCGCGGTCCCCGCGACGAAGAGCATGACGACGAGAATCGGCGGGAAGACGAGCGCCGTGCCGAGGTCGGGCTGGAGGAAGATGAGGACCATGGGAAGGAGGGTTATCGCGCCTGCGGCGATGAAGTCCAGGAAGTCGCGGCGGGCGTCCTCGCGTCCGAGGAATGCGGCCAGCAGCATGATTGTCGCGACCTTTGCCAGCTCAGCGGGCTGGATGCCGAAGACCCAGCGCTTCGCGCCCATCTGCGACGTGCCGGCGACAAGAACCGCGACGAGGAGCGCGATCGAGCCGAGGTAAAGGAGCCAGCTCCAGGCGAGAATGCGGCGGTAGCTCGCCGCTGCGAGCGCGAAACCGGCGATGATGCCGAAGAGGGCGAGTTCGGCTTGCGAGCGGTAGAGAAGCTGGAGCCTGAGGCTTTCGCGGCTGTAGTTAGCGCTGTAGACGAAGCAGACGCCCACGGCCATGAGAGCAACCATGGTCGCGAAGAGAATCCAGTTGAACTTTTTCAGGTACTCCCTCATGGTTCTCGGTTCCCGGTTCTTGGTTCTTGGTTCCCGGGTGGTGGTTTGGAAACGCCATTCTCAATGGCTGCAATAAGGTCGTTGGTCCAACGGATGGCCTCATCGACGGTCGGCAGAACATCAAGGTTGGCGCGACGCATGGCGTACGCCGTCTCCCAGTCGGCTCCTTTTGTTATGACCGGGGGCCAAATCTGCCGCCTCCGATATTTGAATAGGCGACGACATACATCACGAACTTCGACAAGGTCAAGGCAGTCTCCATCAACCGCCATTATCAGTTGGAGGTCGATGAGGTCGTGAGGACGTCCGCTTCCAACCCCTGAGACTCCATGCAGTTTCTGCGCAATCTGGAATGGAATCCGCATAATCGGCATTCCCGCCGGAGACGGGAAGCAAAGCGCTTCAAACGCCTCCGCAAGTTCAGGCGGCGGCCCCATCATGTCGCAGGCATCGGCGTCACCGATTTCGTTGTGTCCGATTTCAAGTCTGACGGTACACCATGATCTGCCCATGTAGCGCATTTTAACGTCGCAAGGCTGCATCATGTATTCAAAAGGTATGTGCGCTGGCGCATGGGGTCCCAATATTTCGACTTCGCCAGTGAAGCCTTCCCAGCCTTCGGCGAGCTTTTCGCGCAAATGATGCAGAAAAACGTCTAGACTGGATTTCCACGCCGCATCGAGATCCATGGTGTACCTAGTCCTCGGTCCGCCATATCTGAACCTTAACGAAGTACCTCCTTTTACAACGCCGTCGGCAATGAACTGCCCAACAATGGCATTTGCCATCGAGAAGCGGAGTTCAAGTGTCCGCCTAGGGTCGTTTCCGGCAAGGCGCGAGATTGCCTTGTCAAGGTTTGTCCTCGTCATTGGGCGGTTTTTCATGTGGCCACCTCCAGCGCATCGAGGCGCTCGGCGTCAACCGCGCCGCAGGCGCGCGCGTCCGCTATGGCGCTGCGGACCCGTTCCACAGGGATTCCCTCCACCATCTCTATGTCCGGGGACTGGACGAACATAATGTCGTATTCCGCCCCGAGCCTCCGCCGCACACGTCGTGATACTCCAAGATAAATGCGCGAAGGGTCGAAAGGAAGCAACCCGCGCATCATAAGGGCGCTGGCCCCGCGGACAAATCCCGTTGCCCCGACCAAGGCAACCGCCTCGGCATATTCATCGTAATGGCCCGGCACATGCATCTCAAGCCTGTACACCCCGTGGCCAAGGCGAACCAGTTTGTGGTTGCGGGCCATTGACACCAGTGCAGGGGCGCCAACGCCCAGCCGCCGCGCCTGCGCGGTGGTTATTACGCCGTGGTTGTCTTCGGCAACATCCCAGATTTTTTCGTAAGAAGTCATGTCAAAACTATACTAAAAATAATCATTTTTGGCAAGTGGCCGTTCCAAACCTTCTAGATTTTCCGGACCTTCCAGACCTTCCAAACCTTCCAAACCTTCCGGACTTTCTGGACTTTCCGTCTCATCGCCGGGGTCGGGAAGACCGAACCAATAGGCGAGCGCGGCGCGGATGAGGGGGGCGACGGTGCGGCCGCCGGAGTCGCCGTCTTCAATCAAGATGGCGAGGGCGATGGTGGGGTTGTCAAAGGGCGCGAAGGCAATCATCCACGTGTGCTTGCGGCGGTTGCTGCGCGAGCCGTATTCCGCCGTTCCGGTCTTCGCGGCTACTTTGAGCCCCGGCACCTTCGCCCGCCGCCCCGTCCCACGCGGCGCATTCACCACATCGTACATTCCTCCTCGAACGATGCCGTAGGCGGCGGAGTCACTTGTTCGTTTGTTCGTTTGTTCGTTTGTTCGTTTATTCGTTGCGTTGGTCGCAAATTGGGCGTCCGCATTGTGCATTGCGCATTGTGCATTGTGCATTGATTCATCGTCCGCGACGAGTCGCGGACGATGAAGCGTCCCGCCATTCGCGAGCGCGGCGGCGTACATTGCAATCTGGAGGGGCGTGGCGAGGAGAAGCCCCTGGCCTATGGAGAGGTTGGCGGTATCGCCGGCGCGCCAACCGTCATGACGGACGCGGCTTTTCCATTCGGGCGTCGGCAGAAGTCCTTCGCGCTCGCCGCCGAGCGGGATTCCCGTGCGGCGGCCGAAGCCCATCTTCGCCGCGAAGGAGTCGATGGCCTCGATGCCGATGTGCGTTCCGAGCGAGCAGAAGAAGGGGTTGCAGGACTGTTCGATCGCGTAGCGGAGGCTGAGGTTTTCGCCGTGTCCGTATGTGGACGAGCAGCGGAGGTGCATGTTGCCGAGCGTGAAGACGCCGTTGCAGCTGTAGGAGACGTTGGGCGAGACGCCTGCCTCAAGCGCTGCGAGCGCCACGCACGGCTTGAAGACGCTTCCCGGAGGGTAGGCGCCGGAGATTGCGCGGTTGAGGAGCGGGCGGTCCTTGTCGGCCATCAGCGCGCGCCAAAGCGCGGGCGGGACGGACGGGCTGAGCGCGTTCGGGTCGAAGGCGGGCTCGCTCGCGAGAGCCAGGATTTCGCCGTCGCGCGGGTCGACTGCGACGGCCGCGCCGCGCCTGCCCCCGATGAGTCGCTCGAGTTCGGCCTGGAGTCCGGCATCGATGGTCAGGTGGATGTCGCGTCCCGGCTTTGACGGGCGGGAGATTGTCTCGCCGTGGCGGTAGCCCGAGACGTCGACCGTGATGAGCTTGCCGCCCGGTTCTCCCGCGAGGACGGAGTCCATTGACGCCTCGATTCCGGCGCGCCCCTTCATGCCGAGGACATTGTAGTGGAAGACCTCGTTTGTCTCGGCGGGTTTTTCTCGGCCCACGTAGCCGAGAATGTGCGCGGCAAGTGCGCCGTGCGGGTAGATGCGCTCTGGCTGGACGTAGATGTCCATGCCGGGGTTGTTGGCGAACTCCTCGGCGAAGCGGGCGAGCGACCGATCGTCGACGTCCTGCCAGGCGAGCAATGGGAGCGGAAGGCGCTTGGAGATGTGCCGGCGGATGTCGGAGCGGGTAATCTGGCGTGGTACGCCAAGCGAGGCGGAAATCTCGTCGAGGCGCGCCTCGACGGCGTTGACGGTGTTTGACCAAGTGCCTGGTTGGCGGAGTTCCTCCACATAGACCGCGATGCAGTACGAGGGGCGGTTGTCCGCGAGTATTTCTCCGTTGCGGTCGAAGATGCGTCCGCGTGGCGCGGGAAGAAGGACGCGTCGTACGCTCTGCCGCAACTGCGACGAGGCATAGTCGCCCGATTCGCGCACTTGCAGGGTGTGCAGGCGAGAGGCCAGAAGGCCGAGCGACGCAATGGTCAGGAGAGCGAGGATTAGGAGCCGCCAGCGGGGCATGTTTTCGACTTTGTCCGTCATGGCTCGGCGACCTCCTTTCTCGGCTCGGTGTTGCCCGCCATAAGGTCGATGCGCCTCGCGGCCACCACGATGAACATCGTGGCCATGGCGGCGAACGGAACTATGACCAGCAACGGGCGGAAGAGCAGGTAGAACGGCGCGGCGAATCCGCAGCGCGCACGTAGCACGACGTACTGGAGAAGCACCAGGAATGCCGCGACAATGGCGCCGGTCGCCGCGGGGACGAGCCATGACGCCTCGGGCAGGAACTTGCGGATTGCAAAAAAGAGAAGCGCGGCGGCGAGAAGTCCGAAGGAGGAGGTTCCAGGAGGGACGCCGCCGAGGGCGTCCGTGAGGATTCCGGCCCAGAGCGCGGCGAAGAGTCCAAGTGGGCGCTGGCGCTCAAGAACGTAGTAAATGGCGACGGAGGGCAGAAGCGGAGCCTTGAGGGCGAGTTCGCCGCCGTGGAACGAAGGGAGGAGTGTCTGGATGGCCGCCGCCAGAAGCAGCATGGCCAGCATCACGGGGAAATCGAGCTTCACCTGCGCCTTCCCGGACCAGTCAGCACGAACAGCGTGGAAAGGTTCGCGAAGTCGACTGCGGGAAGAACGTCT
>JAEEGJ010010690.1_pt1 | contig 23742 bp, 13 predicted proteins | sample 8958761 | NCBI WGS metagenome assembly JAEEGJ01 (sample SAMN16246546, study PRJNA631951) | gut metagenome | biome: gut microbiome; feature: rumen; material: RS-attached | host: Bos | place: Iran: Karaj | collected 2018-10 | reverse complement strand
ACGAGAGGGCACTGCGGCAGTCGTGCGAATATATGTTTGGACCAGAGTTGCTCGTAAGTCCTGTGACGGAACCAGGGGTCACGAAGTGGAGGACGTATCTGCCGAAACAGGCTGGCGGCTGGACGGAGATCCACACGAATGAGCACTTCGACGGCGGACAGTATGTCACGACGAAAGTCAGCAAAGCATACATCCCAGTGTTTAGAAGAATCAAGAATTAGAGAATTAAATAAGGTCACACAGATCTCACAGATCACACAGACCTCTCATTTATGCTGCATATATCTGTGAAGATCAGTTTAATCCGTAAAATCAGTGACCCAAAAGAAAATCTGTGAGATCTGTGAGATCTGTGTGAGATAAAATAAAAAGAATTAGTAAATAATATCAAATGAAGCAAATGATTAAAGGATGCCTGGTGGCAGCGGGGATTGCGATGATGACTGTGACGGCGAAGGCGCAGCTATCGACAAACCCTGACAAGTTTTTAGGAAACATCACCACGGGATGGAACAGCGATATGGACACCGACGGTTTCGTATTCGCGGACTACTGGAACCAGGTGACCCCCGAGAACGCCACGAAATGGGGCAGTGTCGAGGGGAACAGACACGGCACATACAACTGGGGAGGAGCCGACAAGGCGTACAAGTATGCCAAGGAGCACGGCTTCCCCTTCAAGTTCCACACCCTCGTGTGGGGATCGCAGTATCCAGAATGGATGAACAACCTCTCAACGGAAAAACAATACGAAGCCATCGAGCAGTGGATGGACGAGGCGAAGAAACACTATCCCGACCTGCAGATGATTGACGTAGTGAATGAGGCTGTCAGCGGTCATGCCCCTGCCCCTTATAAGAACGCCTTGGGCGGTGACGGCAAGACGGGCTACGACTGGATTATCAAGGCCTTCGAGATGGCCCACGAGCGCTGGCCGGATGCCATCCTCATCTATAACGACTATAACACGTTCCAATGGGACACCGATAAGTTTATCGACCTCGTGCGCACCATCCGCGATGCGGGTGCTCCCGTCGATGCCTACGGCTGTCAGGCGCACGACCTGAAGGGGTGCAGTGCCAGCACGCTGAAATCCACGCTGAAGAAGATCCAAGACGCGCTGAAGATGCCGATGTACGTGACGGAATACGATATCAGCGACGAAAATGACAACAACCAACTGCGCGATTACAAGGCACAGATCCCCCTGTTGTGGGAGGCCGACTACTGTGCTGGTATCACCCTCTGGGGATGGATCTATGGTAAGACCTGGAACCAAGCGCAGTATTCGGGACTCATCAAGAACAAGAAGGAGCGTCAGGCTCTGGAGTGGCTGCGCGAGTATATGCAGACGGATGCCGCCAAGACTGCGAAGAGTCCCTACCCAGGCGGCGTGAAGGAGGCATCTGTCTATGTGGGGGCATCGGCCCTGAGTGTGGAAAAAGGCGAAAAGGTGGGCATCACCATCGATATCCGTCTTAAAACGAAGGGATTCGAAAACGTAGAACTCTATGTAAATGGAGAAAAGAACACAACCCTTTTCGCAGAATGTGTCCTTGCCGAGCCAGGGATGAGAAATTTGTTTGAGGCAGAATTTACACCCACGGAAGAAGGAAAATACGAGATCAAGGCTGTGGTTACTGCCGATGACGGCACGCAGTACGAGCGCTATGCCGGCTTTACCGTCTATCCGCCACGCACGCCCTTCAACGGCGTGAAGGAGATCCCTGGCATCATCGAATGTGAGGACTTCGACGCAGGTGCCGAGGGTATGACCTTCCACGACTCGGACAACGTGAACGAGGGCGACGTGAAGGACTATCGCGACAATGGCGGTGGCGTGGACTTCGTGAAAGGCAACGGTGGTACGGTGATCGGCTATACGGCTCAGGGCGAGTGGCTCGACTACACCATCAACGTCACCCAGGCTGGTGAGTACGAGTATGAGGCTACAGTGTCCTCCGGCAACGACGGTGCAGCCTTCAGTCTCGCCATCGTCAACGAGAAGGGGATAACACAGCTCGCCAAGGTCAATGTGCCCAAGACGGGAGACGGCGACTGGAGCAAGTACAAGACGGTGAAGGGTAAGCTGAGCAAGCCCCTTGAGGCCGGAGAGCAGATCCTGCGCCTCACCATCGAGGGACCTTACGCCAACATCGACAAGATTGAGATCAAGAGCACCGAGACGGGTATTCTCTCTCCTCATGCCTCTCAGCCCTCACCTCAAAACACCTACAACCTCGCAGGTCAGAGGGTGAACAGCCGCTACAAAGGTATCGTGATCCGTAACGGAAAGAAAGTCGTGAAGTAGAGTTTATAAGTTTTTAAGTTTAAAGTTTATAGTTTATAGATCTATGAAGAAAACATTATTATCATCTATTATGCTGTGCATGGCCATGGTGTGCATGGCACAGCCAGCAGGCGGCTTCGGAGGATTCCAGGCCCCGCAAGTGAAACTCGAAACCTCGCAAGAGTGGAAGGACGTGAACTATGCCGGTGACGACCAGGCCTATCACACCTGCGACATCTATCTGCCCAAGAAGGAGGCAGAGAGCTATCCCGTGGTGATCCACATCTACGGCAGTGCATGGTTCAGCAACAGCAGCAAGGGTATGGCCGATCTCGGTACCATCGTGAAGAGCCTGTTGGAGGCCGGTTATGCTGTGGTATGTCCGAACCACCGTTCGAGCATGGACGCCAAGTGGCCCGCACAGATCCACGACATCCGTGCCGTCATCCGCTTCGTCCGTGGCGAGGCCAAGAAGTATAAGTTCGACACCTCGTTCATCGCCACCAGCGGTTTCTCTTCCGGAGGCCATCTCGCTTCGATAGCTGCCACCACCAGCGGTACGAAGCAAACGAAGGTGGGCACCGTGGACATCGACCTTGAAGGCAATCTGGGCAACTATCTCCAGGAGAGCAGCAACGTGAATGCTGCCTGCGACTGGAGCGGTCCTGTGGATCTCACGGCGATGGACTGCGGCGAGGGCATGAAGATGGGCGAGAACTCGCCTGAGGACGTGCTGTTGAACTCGAAACTCGCCCAAGAGCCGGATAAGTATCTCAGTCTGAGTGCCACCAACTATGTCGATCCCAACGATCCGCCAGTAATCATCTTCCACGGTGATCAGGACAAGGTGGTGCCTAACTGTCAGGGTAAGATGTTCTTCGAGCTGCTGAAGGCTGCCGGTGTGAAGACCGAGGCTACATTCCCGGCTGAGGGTAGTCACGGTGGTCCCCAGATGTACACCGAGGAGAACCTGCAGAAGATGGTGAAGTTCCTGGACTGTGTGCGTCAGAACGGTGCGTGCTGCAAGGATAAATGTTGCAAGGAGGGTAAGTCGCGCATCGTCGAGGACGGTGGAACCGGTGCCTACAAGGCCATCATGAAGGAAGAGGCCACCCTGCCCGAGCACACCGTGTTCGTGCCGCAGGATCTCTCTGCCTTCGGTGGTGAGAAGCTGCTGCCCGTGCTCGTATGGGGTAACGGTGCCTGCGCCAATTCTCCCTGGGAGCACATGAATTTCCTCAACGAGATTGCCTCACAGGGTTATATCGTTCTCGCCACAGGTATCATCCCCATGACCGATGAGTGGTACAAGGGTCCGATGTCACGTACAGAACAGCAGATCGAGAGCATCGACTGGATTATCAAGCAGAATGCCGATCCTGCCTCACCTTACTATAATAAGGTAGACGTGAAGAACATCTGCGTAGCCGGTATGTCGTGCGGAGGTCTGCAGACTCTCTTCAACTGTGCCGATCCCCGTATCAAGACGCTGATGATCTGCAACAGCGGACTCTTCAACCAGCAGAATGCCAATCAGGCTGTGGGTGGCATGCCCATGCCTCCGAAGGAGAAGCTGAAGGAGATCCATACACCTATTATATATATATTAGGCGGTGAGACCGATATCGCATACGGAAACGGAATGGACGACTTCCACCGTATCAATCACGTGCCTGCCTACGCTGCCAACTTCCCCGTGGGACATGGCGGCACCTATCGCGAGCCTCATGGTGGAGAGTTTACCGTGGTGGCCCTGGCATGGCTGAACTGGCAGCTGAAGGGTGACCAGGAGGCTGCGAAGCTGTTTAAGAACGGAGAACTGAAGAACCGTAAGGACTGGACACTGGAGACAAACGGAAAGTGATTGTTTATAGTTTAAAGTTTATAGTTTATAGATGATTACATCAAGTGTTCATGGGTGGAAGTGTTTGTGCGTAGCACTTTTCACCTTTTCACCCTTTCACCTTTTCACTTCTGCTCAGGGGGTGACTTCGCCGAATGGCAAGCTTTCTGCCCAGGCGGAGGGCAAGACACTGGTCATCAGCTACGAAGGGAAGAAGGCCCTGCAGATGGAGGAACTGCCTTTCGTTAGTACCGATTTCTCGTTCGTCCGCAACGTGAAGGAAGACTATCGGATGCTGACAGGCAAACGACTCGTTTGCAGCAACGAAGGCAATGAATATGTGGCTACGCTGGGAGAGGGTGTCAAAATGGTGCTGCGACTCTATAACGACGGCATCGCCTTCCGCTATGACTATCCCGAGGCATGGACGGGCAGCGATCCCACCGTCTTCCGCATCCCAGAGGGTACACGCCGTTGGATGCAGCAATGGACGGACTCCTATGAGGGATTCTTCCCGCTGTCAACGACCTATAAGGTGGAGCCCGTGCCGTCGTTCAGTGGCATCTCGAAGAGTGAGGAGGGCTATAACAACCGTTGGGGCTACCCTGCCCTGCTGGAACCACAGGACGGACTGTTCGTGCTCCTCTCCGAGGCCAACATCGAGCGCGGACAGAGTGCGTCGTGCCTTTACAACGACAAGGAACTCTTTAAGGTCGTACCCGCAGATCTCACAAAAGGGACTGTCCCTATTGTGCGAAACACCCCTTGGCGCGTGGCGATTATCGGGAGTCTTGCTGAGGTGGTGGAATCGACGCTAATTACCGATGTCAGCAATCCTTGTCAGATTGCAGACACAAATTGGATACAACCTGGCGTAGTGTCGTGGGTCTATTGGGCCTATAATCATGGCTCCAATGACTACAGCATCATCAAGAAATATGTGGATATGGCTGCCACGTTGCATCTGCCCTATGTGCTCATCGATGCCGAATGGGATCAGATGGACCAGCTGGCGAGCAATGAGGGTAAGACCATCGAGGATGCCGTTGCATACGCCAAAGAGAAAGGTGTGAAGCCGATGATTTGGTATAACTCCAGCGTGGGATGGGTGGATGGAGCGCCCACACCCAAGTATCGTCTGAACAAGCCTGAGGATCGTGAGAAGGAGTTCGCGTGGTGTGAGCAGCTCGGTGTCGCCGGGGTGAAGATTGATTTCTTCTCAGGCGATAACCAGATGAACATGGACTATTGCCTGGATCTGTTAGAGAGTGCAGCCCGTCATCATCTGCTTGTGAACTTCCACGGGGCCACCATCCCCAGAGGCTGGCAGCGCACATGGCCGAATCTGATGAGTACGGAGGGTGTGTATGGTGCCGAGTGGTATAACAATGTGCCCACCTTCACAGCGAAGGCCGCAGCACATAATGCCACCCTGCCCTTCACCCGTAATGTCATCGGTCCGATGGACTATACGCCTTGTGCCTTCAGTGACTCGCAGCATCCGCACATCACGACTCATGCTCATGAGTTGGCACTGACCGTGCTCTTTGAGAGTGGCCTGCAGCATCTGGCAGACAAGCCCGAGAGTTTCCTGGCACAGCCACAGGAGGTGCAGGATTTCCTCAGCCATCTGCCCAGCGTCTGGGATGAAACACGTTTCGTAAGCGGCTATCCTGGTGAGAGTGTTGTCATTGCACGCCGAAGTGGCAGCACCTGGTATATTGCAGGCATCAACGGCACAGATGAGGAAAAGGTTATTCCCCTCCTGAGTAGGAGGGGTCAGGGGTGGTCTTATCAGCCTCACATCATCGCCTTCCTCGATGCAGGAGAAAGAGCATGGCAGATACTCCCCTCTGTCTCGCAGTTGCCTCAGACAGTCACCTGCCGCCCACGAGGTGGTTTCGTCTTTGTGGTGAGATAGTATTCAGGCACGGATTACACGGCCTTATATAATAAGGACACGGCTTTCTACTGGGATAGGAAGCCGTGTCTTTGTTAAAAGCCGTGTAATCCGTGCCAAAAAGCTCTTACTTGCTGAGTTTCTGCACGTATTTCACAGGTTCACCGTCGCCTTTTAGCACATCAGCAAAAGCCTGCGGTTTGATGGTGACAGGACCACGCATGAACTCTGGAATATTGTAGCATTTCATGAACTGACGATGGTAGTCCGGATCAGCACAAGGCAATTCGAAAGGTCTTGAGCCTTTTCCATTCTCGTCGATATGTGCAATGAAGGGACGGGTATAGTTTCCGTCGTCTCTGCGACTACTGAACACCACCCAGCGACCATTGCTGGACCATGAGTGATAACTCTCGGTTTCTTTTGAATTGAGTTCGACAGCCGGACGTGCCTTCTTTTCCTTCAAATCAATCATCCACAAGTCTGCATCATGGTGCCAGATATGGAACACACCGTATTTCGCCAGCGTGAACATCAGGAAACGACCATCAGGCGAAATACGAGGAAAAGTAGCACTCATTTTCATTGTATCGGCATCAAATACCAATTCACGGCGACCAAACTTCATCGTGGCAGGATTGAAGCTCTTACGGTAGAGGTTGTATCGAATCGAATAGGCATGACTGACAACCTCAAATCTCTGGCTCTCCGTTGAGTCCGGATACTCGAAATGAGCACTGCAATAATATACCGACTTGCCATCAGGGGCCCAGAAGGGATAGCACTCAAATTCGTCAGGGTCGTTCTCGATATTCGTCACCTCATTTTTCGCCACGTCGTAGGCAATCAGATCGCTCTGGGTATCATAAACCTCAATCTTGTTGGGATGAGTAAGATGGAAGATCTGACGTGTTGTATTCGTGGAATAGACAATCAACGGCAACGTGGGATGCCAAGTCGGATAAACACCGGCAGAGAGAATGGAGTCGTTGCGCATGTTGATCTTACGGATCTTGCCGTCGTAAGCAATAACAGTACCACCCATGTTCTGGCGGGCATGGAACTGCATGCGCTCAGGATTATACTGCTGATAGTTGTGACAGTTGATACACTGTCCGTCAGGACCATCCGAGCAGAGCATATTGTCGTATATAACACTCTCGTCGTAGTTCTCCAAGCAGCGCTGGCTGATGGTCAGTTCCTCATACAGATTATACGACGGATGAATCAGACGATAACTGATGTAAGAATCAATGGAGTCTGGCGACACATAGATGTTGAAGGGTTTGAACTTAGTCCATTGCCCGTCCTTGCAAGCGTAGGTCTCCACCTGTATGGCCTTACCCTTGGCTGCGGCTGCAAGCTGCTTCCAGTCGTCGATATCGGGCTGTGACTTATCACCCCGGCAAATGATTTCCTGGTCACCGAAAGAATAACGTACCGCCATCTCCTCCGACGGGTCATACATCTCGAATGTCAGTGGTGCGATATTCACAGGAACGGTCACCTCCAGATAGTCGGGGTAGATCTGTGGCATCTTGTCAGACTGCGTGAATTCTGTCGGCAACTGCTGGTTACAGGCGCATAGCATTAATAGCGCTAAGCTAAATGATAAATGATAAATGATAAATGATAAATTTATCAAGGATCGTTTGTATATCTTGGTCATCATCTATAAACTATAAACTTTAAACTATAAACAAACCATAAACTCTAAATTACTGCATATCCTGCAAAAAATAATAATAGAAGAAATACGTATTCCCAAAGAACGGATGGAGGGCAGTACGTCCTACGACGGCTTGCTGCTTATCGTATTTCTGAGACTCTCTTGCAAAAGCAGCGTATGATTCTTTTACCCCCTTGTCGATGGATAACTGTGCGGGATTGGGGCCTTTGCCAATCATCGAGAAGAGATAAGCAGCCTCCTGGAAGATGCGGGGCATGGCACTATTTCTGCGCAGCTGACGATAACGGTTATAGCGAGCCCAGAACAGTCCGGGATTCCGCTTCGCAAGTGCGGCCAGTACAGCCTGCTCCTGGAAATAGTAATTATAGGAGTCTTGATAGGCGAGTACATTCGTCACATACCTCTCTACGTTGCCTTCATCCAACCCTAAAGCATCTTTATACTGCGTCATTTGGATGATGGGGTCCATTTCGCGGCTCTTGGTAATCCGACGTGGATTGTCCAGCAGGACCTGCATGCTGTCAGCCCACTCGCTATAATACATCGTATGGCGAAGCAGATTCAAGACCTTTTGCCCAGCAGGCTTTTCGCCTCTGAGGACGGAACAACGGGCCAGGTATTGCAAGAACTCCACCTTCCAGCCATACTCCACACCATCCTCCATACACTTACGGTGACAGTCATTCAACATACCGTTCTGATAGAACAACGTTTTACCGAAAGCGACATTCAGCATATCGTATGGCACATCGGGATCGCCCTTTTGCCGTCCCCAAGGGAAGTCATACATCTCGTCACACTGACGACCCAACCTGAAAAGAGCGAGGTTGTGCATGAAGATGATGGAACGGGTGGGTTCTACCTCACCCTGTTTCGATCCTTCGCTGATCACGCCTTCCCAGTCTGTCTCCTCTATACAGTGCTGCATGACGAGTTCGTGATGGAAGTTGGCATCCTTGTACCACCAGTGCCATACTCCTGCAATGAGGGCAACAGCCAATACACCCTGCAGAATATACGTATAAAGAGGCTTTTGCTGTTTAGCGAACAGAGATGACTGATAAAAGATGACCATCAGCAGGAAGAAGCCTCCTAATATATAATAAGGTATATAGTAGGTAGGATATAATCTCATCGTATTCATGATCGGCAGACCTATGGTCCAAAGATCATCAAAATAGGTCTGATAATAAATGTAACGGTAACATATCAGCGGTATGGCAACGATACAGAGCAGGGCAACGACTGACTGCAAAGCATTCTGCGAGCGATTGCCTGTGAGGCGCCATGCCCAGATTCCCATCAGCAGAACAGCTGCCAATGCATAGATGCCAAACAGCGGATAGCCCATAGCTGCCGCCACAACAATAGCGACAATGCGTACCCATAACTTCTGGGGCAGCGAACGGAACGCCCACAGCACAGCAACTCCTGTTGTCGTACCTATGGTGGGAACGAAGAAGTAACCACGCAATCTCATCATATATATCCAGTAGCCGATGCACATATTGGCCACAAGCAGAACTGCCACCGGAATCAACGACAGAACGGCCCAATTGTCAGGGATGCGGAAAGTGCGTTTAGTAAGCCACATCAGCAATAGCCACCAGCCGCAAAGCAACAGCACACCTAACCAAGGATGGTAGAAGAACTGCGTGAAGAAACAACTGATATAGGATAGGAAACCTCCAGGCACCAGCATCTGTTCATGGAAGAAAAGCGAGGTGTCGAGAAACAAATTGTACTGCTGAACCTTCCAAAGAAGATCAGACTCGTAACAGAGCAATGCTATTGCGATGAGCAACAAAGCTCCGATCCATGGTAAGAATGATATGACTCTTTTCATCGAATGTTTTTTAATTGGATGCAAAGGTATATAATTTTCCTGAAACAATAGCATGAAAGAATAAAAACTTGTTATTGTGATACAAAAACACTTTATTTACTTTATCATTTGTTTCATTTTTCCCCATCAAATGTAACCAAAAGGTACGAATTAACAGGAAGAAACATTTTTTAACCAAAAAGAAATGCCTAATTCAGAATAAAAACTATATCTTTGCAACGTATTTGCGAGAAAAAAGAGATTTATATCTTATAATTAACATTATTCATTAACTAATTATTAAATTAAATTGCTTATGAAAAAGTTATTTACTTTAGTTGCAATGGCTTTCATGGCTATTGGTGCAAACGCTCAGGCAGTTGTTGCAGAGGTTGACTGGACCCAAGAGTCTGAGTGGAATGGTATGTGGTACTCTTCCGACTATGCTGAAGTTTCAGTTGAGCAGGGTACTGGTCTGATCATCAATTGCACATCTGACGGTACAACCAACTATTGGGAGCCTCAGGTTCCTATGATTGGCCACATCGAGACAATTGATGAGGGTGGTCAGTATCAGGTTAAGTTCCAGTTCGAGTCTCCCGTTGCTGGTGAGCTGCGTCTCGACTTCTACAGCTGGGACGGTTCTGGTGCTACAATGGCTTCTGTCTTCGAAGTTGCTGAAGGTGCAAATGACATGACCATTGACTTCCTGGATTATCCGACTCCTTGCACAGACGCTGGTATCTTCTATCAGTGCGGTAAGCTCCCCGGAAAGCACATCATCAAGAAGGTTGAGGTTTGGGATCTCGAGGCTACAGCTATCAAGACAGTGAAGGCTGCTAAGAAGTTCGACGGTGCTACCTACAACCTCGCTGGTCAGAAGGTGAACGCTTCTTATAAGGGCGTTGTCATCAAGAACGGCAAGAAGTTCATCCAGAAGTAATTTCAACAATTACATAACACTTTCAATGGTGTGTCCTTCGGGGCACACCATTTCTTTATTGCCAGCATGAAGGCTTCATGCTGGCAATAACCAGTAAAATGATTACTTGTTGTTGTACTTCTCGAACATTTTAAAGTATTCCTGCGGGGTAATCTTCCTCCACGCCCGGATATCAGTCTGCTTGCTTCGATAAGGCTCCAGCACCTTCAAACAATCCACAATATTGTGTCTGGCCGTCTTAGAGGCACTTATCGCCGAATCATAGTCTAATAAATAAGGTTCCTTCAGCATTACACCTACAGTGGACAATTTTTGCAGGGCGTCAGCTTCATTCTTTCGCTTATTACCAGAATTCGTCAACATTTGATACACCGGCGAAAGCTTAAGATACGCATACTCACTCATGATGTTAAGAGATCTTCCCGAAACGGGAGTCTTAAGATACTGTTCCCACATGATGGAAAAGGCATCGGAATAGGTATGATCATTATCCGCCTTTGCTCTCCTGGCTATGGCGTCAATCGAATCAGCCCTGTCAATCATTGCCGCAGTATAACTATCAATCAAAGGATATGTCTTTGCCATCATATCGTCAAACCGTAGTGCCAGATCGCTATTAAACTGCTCCACAAGCTCACGCCTTGCATTATAACGCATCATTGACCAAATAGCAATAACAGCTATGACGACACAACACAAGGCCAACACTGCCATCATTGTACGTTTCTTATTCTTTGTCATAATCTATGTGATGTTTGTATTCAGGATGCAAAGGTAGTATAAAAAGAGTAAACCACAAAATAAAAACTGGATTTATCATTAAATAAGGCTTTCATTCGTATTAAAAAAAGTGCCGCGCCCTCACGACGCAGCACTTTTCAAAATTACCAAAACAATGTATTTAATACTAACTACTTCGTTTTTACTATTTAATAATCCCAGCCTACCTGTGTGAGGTTCGGGTTCATATCTTTCACATTCTGCGGATAGGGGAAGAGACGGTGCTTCTCCTGCCAGCCAACTTCGAAGCCAGCATCCTGAGCCTCGTGAGTGTGGTACAGGTAGAAACGGTCTTCTTTATCAGAACCGTCTGCACTGTGCTGCCAAACAACATCCTCATCAGTATCCTTAACAGGACGGAACACCTTGTCAACGAGGTGAGGAATATGCTTACCCTGCACCTTCATGTGGCCAAGAGCCTCGTTGTCATAAGAGTCGTTGTCCAGCTTGCTCCAGCGCATGACATCCTGATAACGGCAACCCTCGAACCAAAGTTCGAACGATTTCTCCTTCTTCAGGTCAATGATTGTCGGAGTGCCGGAGAGCACGGTCTTGGAACCTGCACGCTCCTGAATCATCCTGATATAGTCACCAGCCTCGGAAGCAGCACCTGTACGGATGCAGCACTCAGCATAATTAAGCAGCACCTCTGCATAACGCATGACAATCACGTTATTAAGACGCCAGTTGCCACCATAATCACCCTTTGCATTACCACTTTCAGAGATGTCGTCAACACGGATTACATGCTTGATAGGAATCCAGAATGACTGACCATAGTGACCGTTCTGCTCAGAGATACCAATCTTATTCCACGCCACCAGACCAGCATGATCCTTCGGAATATTCTTCAATCCGCTGTAATACTTGTCGATGGCTTCAATACCTGTGGTACCATAAATCAGATCCTCGATGTTCAACATCGTACTCTTCAGACGTGTGGACTCAACACCGTCATTCTCAACAAATGCCTGAGCATACCACTCGGGAAGACCAATAGAACCCCAGCCTTCTGTACCACCGGTATAACCACCCAATGGAGGCTTCTTGAAATAGCCAGTACGGATCTGGAAACACTGGGCTTCCATCCATGTACCATGCTGACCCCAACCAAGACCGCTACCAGATGACCACTGGTCGGAAGTCGGATTGTATCTCACGTTCACCTCAAACACCTTCTCGGGACAACCGTCACCAGGAAGATGGAAGAGATTCATCCACTCCTCGGCAGGAACCAATGCATACTTACCAGAGTCAATCACTCTCTTCAGGCAATCCTTAGCCTTGGCGAAATCACCAGCGAACATGTAAGCCTTACCGGCCAAAGCCAGTGCAAAGCCCTTGGTGACACGATAGGTACCCTCCTTGTCGGCGGTAGAAGAACGCTCAGAGAGGTCATCAAGAGCCTTCATGCACTCATCGCCAACCCATGTGTAGTACGCCTGCTGTGTCTTAGGAGCATTTTCAGGTGCATTCGGGTCATCACTCTTCACGGGAATCACGTCAGCTGCCAGGAGATGGTCTACGAAGGGAGGTGTACCCCAATAGCACGCGAGCAGGAAATAGTTGTAGGCGCGAAGAACACGGGCCTCGGCAGCAGCCTGAAGCATAAACGGCGTCAACTCCTTACTGGGGTTCAACTCCTTATCGAAATAGTTCAAAACAAGGTTATCAGGATAAATAGAGAGATAAAGACCACCATAATGGTACTTGATAGCCGTAGGAGTGTGGAGATAACGGAACTCGTCAAGAGATCCACCAAACTCATGGTCACCATACATTGAACCGCCATAGTTGACATCATCACCTGGGTGGTTTGCCATCACCTTTGCAGGTGTAAAGATACCAGGGGCATCAGAGTCTACGGTTGTACGACCGAACGTATTAATCTGGAAGGCCTCATAGGCAGAAGCTAGGGCTTTTCCTGCATCGGCATCTGTCTGGTAGAAGGTCTCAGTGGTCAGACTGGCCTTCTGAGCGATGTCAAGCTTATCCTCACATGAGGTTAATGCTGCACCACCAGCAACAAGTGCGAGCATTGAAAATATAATCTTTTTCATATCTTTTCTTTTTTCTTTATTAGAATGTAACGTTTACACCGAAGACAATCTTCTTGGAAGTCGGATAGCTACCGTTATCCCAACCACGAGAAGCACCACTGTCAACAGAGGCAGTCTCAGGATCTGCACCAGGATAGCTGGTGATGGTAAAGTAATCGTCGAGAGAAACAGAGAATCGCAGATTGCTGACCAAGAACTTCTTCGTGTACTGAGAAGGAACTGTGTAACCCAACTGAATCTGCTTAAACTTGAAGTAAGAGCCGCTGAAAATGTTAGCTGAAGAGCTAAAGAAGTTCCAGTCATTAGCTACAGCCCTCATGTCAGGATACTTACCCTGAATAGTGTAGTTTCCATTATCATCCTGTCTCCAAGAATCCTTCCACCATACATCCAGACCATTACCACGGGGACGGTCGGCAGATGTAATGATCGTATAGATCTTGTTGCCGGAAGCACCTGCACCGAATACGGTGAGGTCGAAGCCCTTCCACTCGAGGTTCAGAGTAATACCATAGGTAAACTTAGGAATACCAGAGCCAAGATCCTTCATATCTGTTGCCTCATCCGGAGCAAACGTCTCGTTACCGTTTGCATCGATGTAAACAGGGCGAGCCACTGTGACACCTTTTTCATCTGTTACTTCCTTGACACCAGCATACTCAAAACCGCGGAAGAACCAAATTGTGTGACCTGTCTCGAAGCATGACTTCAATTTGTTATTGAAACCACTGACACCACCCTGAGTATAGCGCGGCAGCATAGAGTTCACAGCCTGTACCTCATTCTTCAAGGGCGAGAAGTTTGTGTTGATGCTGTACTTGAAGTCACCAACGTGGTCACGCCAACCAACCTCGATATCGAAACCTGTATTCAGGATCTCACCAGAGTTCACTGTCTGGGTAGAGAAACCGAGTTCGGGATAAGGATGGATGTCAATCAAGAGGTCTTTAGTCAACTTGCGATACCAGTCGACCGTCAATGACAGACGGTTGTCAAGGAAGCGGGCATCGATACCAGCATCCCACTGCTCAGAAGTCTCCCAAGTCAGGTCGGGATTAGAAACGCCATTGGGCTGACCACCTTCGGTTGCAGCATCATTGGGCGAAGTCTGATCGGTGAAATAGTAATAACCGCCAAGGCCAATAGTGGCATTATACTTATATCCGTTCAAGATATTCACATTACCGTTGCGACCCCAAGATCCACGAAGTTTCAAGAAAGAAACAGCACTTGTGCTGACAGCATCCTTGAAGAACTTTTCATTGCTGATAGTCCAACCTGCAGAGACGGAGGGGAAGTAACCCCAACGATTATCCTTAGACAGCTTCGAAGAGTCGAAGGCGTCGGCACGGAAGTTTGCCTGCAGATAATAACGATCGTCATATGAGTATGAAAGACGGCCGAAGTATGCAAGCTCAGTAGCATCGTTAGGCGTATTGCCAACAGTGAGGTGAGCCTTACCATTGTCATTCAAACTGCTAATATAACGGAAGTTGGGAGCATGGTCACCACGAAGGATCATATTGGTATCAGAAGAAGACACACTGGTGTTATCATTGTGGTTCTTCGTATATGACATACCAACCATGGCGCCTACATTATGCTTGCCAAACTGCTTGGTGAAATTGGCGAAGTTCTCCCACTGATAGTAGAGACTGGCATTGGTAGCGGCAGAGATAGAATAGTTATCACTCTTTGCCATTGAAGACAGATAGAACGGCTCACCATAACTGTGACTATTACCTTGAGCAATGCGATAACCGAGACGAGAAGTAATGGTCAGGAAGCTGAACGGCATAAAGTTGGCAGCCAAAGAACCGCGTACATTGATACCCTCGCTGTAGGAGTCTGTCAAATCGCGACGTGCCAAGGGGTTACCGGTAGCCTCTACATTATACTTTGAAGTACCATACCAGACGGGGTTTTCTTCTGTATAGTCAGCAGGCAGGGGCACATGACCGGGATTAGCACCATCAGCCCACTGTTCTGCTACGCCATCACCAAAATCGGACTCATCATAGATGTAAGCAGGAGTCAGAGGATCGATAGACACCACAGCGTTCAGGAATGATCCATAACCACCACCCAAAGACTTTATCTTATATTTTTCAACAGAGGTGTTGCTGGATACGCTCAACCAGTCGAAGAACTTGTATTCGATATTTGCCTGACCAGTGAAACGCTTATAGGTATCCTTATCGCCCTTGACGATACCATCGTTGTCAACAAGGCCGAGACCAACAAGGAAGCGACCCTTATCGTTACCGCCCTCAACAGTGATGTTGTGCTGGAGACTCCAGCTGCTTTCAAACACCTCGTCATACCAGTTGGTATCAACGAAACCTGTCTTGTATGCCTTCTGCTCAAGCTCGGCATCCGTCAGGTCACCCAGATACTTGTGATAATCGATGTAATCTTGAGCACCAAAGAGCTCTGCCTTTTTACCGAGGCTCTGGCTGGCAGCTTTCAGGCTATAGGTCACGTGAGCCTGCCCCTTCTGACCGTTCTTGGTGGTGATGATCACCACACCATTACCAGCCTGGGCACCATAGATGGCTGCAGAGGCAGCGTCCTTCAGCACCTCCATCGACTCGATGAGCGAAGGATCCAGATACTGGATGTTGTCCACCTTCAGACCGTCAACGATGAGCAGCGGGCCGAGGCTACCAGAGTTTGAAGAATAACCACGGACACGGATGCTGGCTCCTGCTGCAGGATCACCAGAGGTAGAGATGATTTGCACACCTGACACCTTACCCTGCATAGCTTTTGCAGCATCAGTTGTCGACAGGTTCTTGATCTCATCACCTTTCAAGGAAGCAACAGCACCAGAAAGGTCGCTCTTCTTCTGAACACCATAACCGATGACCACCACGTCGTTCAGCGTCTGGGCATCTTCCTTAAGAGTTACAACAATGTTGTTACGACCACTGGCCTTCACTGTTGCGGTGATGTAACCAATGTAGGAAACCTGCAGTGTTGCGTTGGCATCAGCCTGAACACTGAAGTTACCATTGAAGTCAGTGATAGCACCGGTCTTGGTACCCATCACTTTAATGCTGGCGCCGATAATCGGTTCGCCTGCTTCATCATTTACTGTTCCAGTAATCGTGCCCTGAGCCAGCGCTCCCAGTGGGAACAAACAGAGCAGGAACAGAAACACTAACGGCTTTTGTAGTGATTTAAAATTCCACATAATTAAATTAATTAGTAAGATAATTGTTATATAAAAATGATTAGCCAATTCAATTGCACTTTACATTTTATAGCGTAAAACCTGCTGCTCACGCAGCTATTCTTCCGCATTTCTTATCGGATGCAAAGATATTATAAATTTTATTTATCTACTTTATATTTTGTAACGCATAATTTTCCAAAATGTATCAAAAGGTGAAAATGTTACATTTTATAAAGTGTCTGTTACGTTTGATAAACTTTTCTTTTTAGGCATTGTTACGTTTGATAACGGTTTTTAAACAAAAATCGTGCAATTATTACACGCCACGATGCTTATCAAACTTGTGAAGGATGAAGTTAAAAGCCTCAAGTCCGACAAGCACAAGAAACGTGGCAGCAGCGGCAAGAACATACAAACCGCCACCACAGGCAAGACCGATAGCAGCAGTCACCCATAAACCAGCTGCAGTCGTCAAACCTCGTACTGCATTTTCATTTTTCTGGAAGATGATAGTACCCGCTCCGATGAAACCGATACCAGAAACCACCTGGGCAGCGACGCGCGACACATCCCAACGATGCTCCGGTGTGTACATCGCGCCATCAAAGCCGTAGGCTGACACAATCATAAACAGAGCCGAACCGAGGGCGACAAGAAAGTGAGTACGGAAACCCGCCTCCTTAGCCCTATATTCTCGTTCCAGACCAATAGCACCACCCAAGAGGGCTGCCACAAAAATGCGGAGTATAAACTCCCAAGTCATACTATCCATCATATTACAATATTTTCTTGAAACAACGGTGACGACGGTGGATGACAGAATCGAGATACTGCCAATGTGAGAGCACACCATCATTGGATTCCATCATTGGACCAGTCTCAGCATACGAGAAGCCATAAGCCTGATATTGACGGATAAGATCATCGAAGATAAGCCCGTTAGCGCCCTTGGCACGATATTCGGGCAACACACCGATTAACAAAAGATCGACTGTATCAGTCTTGTGCCACTTCAAAATCTTCAGCAGATGCCACCAGCCAAAGGGGAATAGCCGTCCGTCACGAGTCTTTTGCAGGGCACGCGAGAACGAAGGGAAGGTGATGCCGAAACCTACAAGTTTGTCGTTCTCATTGCCATCGACGATACCTACGACGAGGTTCAAATCTGCGATCTTGATGTAGTCACCCACAAGTTTGTCAATCTGACGGTCAGAGAGTTGGCAGAAGCCATAGAGGTCCTTATAGGTGGCATTGAGCAGTTCGAAGACTTCGCGGGCCTTGCCCTCCTTCATCAGCTCATGGCGGGTAAACTTATGGGCACGGAGGTTATAGCGACGACGCACCATCTCCGTGATCTTAGAAAACTTTTCGGGCACGACCACAGGTACTTTCGCTCTACACTCCACCCAATCATTAGCTTTTTCGAAGCCTCCCAGGCGCTCAATGTGTTGAGGGTAATAGGGGTAGTTGTAGTTGATATACATAGTTGCGAGTTGGTCGAAACCCTCGACGAGCATACCTTCACGATCGGTATCGATGAAACCCATGGGACCAACCATCTCCTTCATGCCCCGCTCACGTCCCCAGTCCTCAACAGCCTTCAGCAAGGCAGCAGACACTTCGGCATCATCGATGAAGTCAAACCATCCGAAACGTACCTGACGGGTATCCCAGCGCTCATTGGCGTGACGATTGATGATAGCAGCAACACGCCCCACGACCTTCCCGTCTTTATAAGCCAAGAAATAGTCGGCCTCACAATAATCAAACGAAGGATTCTTCTGGCTGTTGAGTGTGTCCATCTCGTCGAAATAGAGAAATGGCACAGCGCAATCGTTGCCGCGATAGAGATCGTAGTAGAATTGCACGAACGCACTGAGTTCCTTTTTCGTGGTTACTTTTTTAATCTCAACCATTATTTTCCGAAATACTAACCGCTGCAAAGGTACAAAGTTTTGTGGAGTTTAAGGAGTGATAGGCGTTAAAAGGAGTTAAATGGCAGTCTGCAACACCATCAAAGGGCCTCTATATAGTCATAAAGGCGTTTGTAGAAGGGGTGTCTGGTCATCGTAGAGGCATCTCCGAGGATGATCAATTTCATTCGGGCACGGGTGATGGCAACATTCATACGCCGCAGGTCGCGGAGGAAACCAATCTGTCCCTCGTCGTTGGCTCGAACTAAGGATATAAGGATGATATCACGCTCCTGTCCCTGGAAGCCGTCGACGGTATTGACGCTGATGAGACTGCGGTAGGGCTTGAAGAACTCCTTCTTTTTAAACAACCGTCGCAGATACTGCACCTGAGCACGATATGGCGAGATGACACCCACGTCGAGGCGTTCGTCCAGAATTCGCTGCTTGCCGATCTTCTGGAAATACTGCTCGAGAACCAGCAGCGTCAGTTCTGCCTCTGCCTTATTGATACGGCCGAAGCTCTCACCCACAAATTGCTCTTTGAAGGAAATGTCCGAGTTATCTGAAGACTCTGAGTTTTCTGAGAATTCAGATGTATCAATCCAACTCATCGGAATATCGAGGTCAAGGATGCTACGATACTTCACTTCGGGGGCCGACTCCACCTGATTGCCATAGAACCAATCTGACGAGAAACGCATAATCTCCTCGTTCATACGGTATTGCATCTTCAGCAGGGTCACGGTCTCAGGGTGGTTGTCGACGATGCGTTCCATCAGCGTCTTACCCAATCCAGCCTTCATCGCGGCAAAACTCTTTACTGTGGGTGGCAACTGACAGTGGTCGCCGGCGAGGATGACACGCGACACCCGACGGATGGGAATCCAGCAGGCAGCTTCAAGCGCCTGTGCCGCCTCATCTATAAATAAGGTACCGAACTTCTGACCTTCCAACAAACGGTTGGCAGAGCCCACGAGCGTGGAGGCGATGACACGGGCCTCACCAAAGAGCTGGGCGTTGATACGGATCTCAAGTTCAATGGCGCGCTCCTTCAGGCGTTCGAGTTTTTGATGGTATTTGTCGTCGCCCCTTTTGCGATGAGCACGGAGATCACGGATAGCCTTACGAATAGCCCAAAGCAGCTCGTAGTCAGGATGGGCCTCGAAGCGCCGTTCATAGGTGAATGAGAGCATTTTGTCGTTGACACGCGTCGGATTGCCGATGCGCAGGACGTTGATGCCACGATCGACAAGCTTCTCGGAGATCCAATCAACGGCCATATTGCTTTGTGCACAGACAAGCACCTGGTTCTCACGCCGCAGTGTCTCATAAATGGCCTCGACAAGAGTGGTGGTTTTGCCTGTGCCTGGGGGACCGTGGACGATGGCCACATCCTTCGCCTGCAAGACCTTATTGACAGCCTCCTCCTGGGTACGGTTCAGATAAGTGAAGTGCATCGGCGCGAAGCTGAAGGTCTCTGCCGGCTGATGCGAATAGAACAGATCCCTCAGATAGCCGAGCCGTCCTTTTGCCCGCATCACACGGTCAAGGGCCTCAAACATCATCTTATAGCTCGTCTCGTCGAAGAACAACTGGATGCCCACGTTCTCTGCCCCCTGCACATCGATAAGTTGGCCATTGTCAGGCACAGCGACCACCATCCTGTCGCCATCGACATAGCTGACGGTGCCTGTGAAATTGAAGTAGCGGATGGTATCTCCGGATCTTCCGGATGTCCCAGATCTTCCAGAATCTACGCGGAAGAAACAGACAGGTCGCCCGAACTCGAAGTTATGCTCTATCTCGTCATCACCCTGACGGAACACCTCTACCACCAACTGATTGAGCGAGTTATAGTAGCTCTTGCCCATCTTCAGGGGGTACCAGGCATCACCACGCTTCACCTTCCGCATCAGTCCCATCTCCTCGGTCTGTTTACGGAAGGCATCCTTCTCGGCAGCATACTCCATCTGGAGCAGCAGCCGCTGTTGCTGGAGTGCCTGTATTGCTGTAGCCATGCTGCAAAGGTAACAATAATTAGGCACGAATTACACGAATTACACGAAAATTAAAGATTAGCGGTATAAAATTCGTAAAATTCGCGCAATTCGTGCCAAAAAAACATTATCTTTGCAGCGACAAATGACAGAACGATGAAGAAGATTCTATTGATGACACTGGCGGCCGTTATCCTGACGGCATGCAGGCAGGAGGTCCAAGAGGATAAATATGATATTACCTCGAAGTTCAACGTCACATATAATATATATGAAAACTTCGAGACCAACGATGATGGCAGCATCACCTACTATGCTTCCGCCTGGGGCGGGTTGGTGGGTGTCATGAAGGAGCACAACCTGCCCGTTGACTGGACGCCCTATGAGTCGATCACCTTTCAGTTCGCAGAGCCGACAAAAGTGGAGACACAGGTTCAGATTTCCGAGGAGGTGAAGACATGGGGCCGTGAAGGCATTTCCTCCTTGACCTGTTTCTTCGACGGCCTCGACGTCAGGAATGTCAGCGAGGTTCTTTTTCAGGCTACCGACTCCACCACCATCACCATCAAAAACGTCCGTCTGACACCCATTGCCAGCAACTGGGATTCCCGTACCATCTGGGAGGATGAATGTCACTTCGGCAACTGGGAGAACGGCATCTACCTCCCGCCGGAACACTTCACGAACCTTTCGGAAGGCGACAAACTGGAATTTATCTTCACCACCGACAGAACTGATTTCGGCCGTACTTACTGGCAGTTCAAGACCATCTACGCTACTACCGAGATGACGCTGGAGGGCAACTATAACGAACTGAACAAGTGGGGCTGTGCCACTGTGGGCAGGGATGCCACCCACTACCGCATCGCACTTACCGCCAACGACATCGCCAAGCTGAAAGAGCTGGGACTTTTCGTTAACGGCTACTACAACATCGTCACCAAGGTCAACCTCCTACGGAAGATGCATCAGCAGGAAGAGATGACCACCGAAGAAAGTCAATGAAAGAAAAAGCATGAAACAGATACTCTTAATCAACGACGTCGTAGGTTATAGCAAGGTCGGCATGGTGGCCATGCTGCCTATTCTGTCGTATTTAGGCATCCCCACATACAGCTTACCCACGGCACTCGTGTCGAACACCCTCGACTACGGGAAGTTCAACATCCAGGACACTACAGACTATATCCGTGGGACACTGCCCGTATGGAAAGAACTCGGTTTCTCGTTCGATGCCGTCTGCACAGGTCTGATGTTCAGCGATGAACAGGCACGGCTGGTGGCGGGCTACTGCAAGGAACAGGGAGCATTGGGAACCACTGTCTTCGTAGATCCCATCCTTGGAGACGGTGGAAGACTCTATAACGGTATGACCGAGCGTCAGGTAGAACTGATGCGCGAGATGGTCAGCGTGGCCCATCTCACCTTCCCCAACTATACGGAAGCCTGCTATCTCACCAATACCCCCATCCACATGGAGGGCATTACATGGGAGGATACGAAGACACTGCTCGACAAACTGCGCCAGATAGGCTGCAAGTCGGTGATCATCACAAGCTGTAAGATTGACGGCCAGAATGCCGTAGCAGGCTATAACCATTATGACAACAGCTACTTCCATTTGGAATATCACGAGATACCTGGCCTGTTCCACGGCACGGGCGACATCTTCTCTGCCGTTCTCATTGGCCATCTGCTCAATGGAGAGTCACTCAAGAGTTCCACCCGCACGGCGATGGACACCGTGTTCCGTATGATCGACCGCTATAAGGACACACCCGACAAGAACAAGGGTATCCCTGTGGAGCAATGCCTCGACATCCTCAACGCCAACGCTGACCACTGACGACATGCCATCGCCCCTGCACCCCCTCACCACCGACATCACACCTCCGGAGCGGTTCACCTACCCTTTCTGCTACGAGCCCCATCCGCTGTGCATCCTTGCGGCAGAAGAGGTAAAACGGGAAATCGAGCGTATCAGCCCTTCGGAAGGCAAAATGTTTGGCGTTCTCGTCGTAGAGGGGGGCTTCCTCGCAGCCTACTCTGGACTGCTGGAAGGACGCAACGACTGGCCTTACTTCGTGCCACCCGTCTACGATGCCCAACAGCCTGACGGTTATTTCAAAACCAAGGAACGGGAAATATCGGAGTTGTTTCGGGGGAACGGGGGGACGGAGGTACGGGGGTACGAGAATACTCCTGAGGCAGATGGTAATCTCGCACCTTCGCACCCCCGTACCCCCGTACCCCCGAATTACAAGCAGATGTCCCAGGACTTGCAGCTCTGGCTCTTCCGACAATACCAGTTCTTGAATGCCAGAGGTGAGAAGAAAGACCTTGTGGAGGTTTGGCAAGACTACCACTGTTCGCCCCGCATCCGAAAGAAATATCCCCTGCCACCAGGTGGTACAGGCGACTGTTGTGCACCAAAACTCCTGCAATATGCCTATCAGAACGGACTGAAGCCTCTTTGTATGGCCGAGTTCTGGTGGGGGCCTTCACCTAAAAGTGAAATCCGCCACCACGGACAGTTCTATCCCGCCTGCCGTGGGAAGTGCAAGCCCGTACTAACTTGGATGCTACAGGGTCTTGACGTCGACCCCAGTCCTGATGCAGAGGGATTCCCACACTTAGGGGTGGAAATCGTCTATGAGGACGAGGCCCTCGCCGTACTCAACAAGCCCTCTGGCATGCTGAGCATCCCAGGACGAACGGAAGACTACTCCATCGCCACCTGGGCACAAGAACGCTGGCCCGGATCACAGCCCGTACACCGCTTAGACATGTGGACATCGGGCATCATCCTCGTGGCAAAGACCAACGAGGCCTATCATGCCCTGCAAAAGCAGTTTACGGATCACACCGTGAAGAAGAAATACCTCGCCGTCGTAGAAGGAACGCCCAAGGAAGAACACGGCATCATCGACCTGCCCCTGCTCTGCGATCCCTTGAACCGTCCTCGTCAGGTTGTCGACTTCGAACGCGGCAAGCGCGCCATCACAGAATACCGCATGATACCCACCCCCAACCCCTCCCCAAGGGAGGGGAGCTTAAATACTCCTGCTGTTGAGAACATCGGCATGCAAGGTAACCAAACTCCCCTCCCTTGGGGAGGGGCTGGGGGTGGGTCTCTCCTCGCTCTTTGGCCTCATACTGGACGTACGCACCAACTCAGGATGCACTGTGCCCATCCCGACGGTCTTGGCTGTCCTATCATGGGCGACGAACTCTATGGCACAAAGGCAGACCGTCTCTATCTCCAGGCACAGGCCATCATTTTCATCCATCCCACCACAGGCAAGAAGATTCACTTCGAA
>JAEEGJ010010687.1_pt1 | contig 23752 bp, 22 predicted proteins | sample 8958761 | NCBI WGS metagenome assembly JAEEGJ01 (sample SAMN16246546, study PRJNA631951) | gut metagenome | biome: gut microbiome; feature: rumen; material: RS-attached | host: Bos | place: Iran: Karaj | collected 2018-10 | reverse complement strand
GCCTTTTTTCAGAAATGGATGAACAGGAGTATGTCATCTTTCATTTTACATACTCCTGTTTCATTCACTTTAGTTTCTTAGCTTAATGACATTACGCATTTTGGGGGATGAGGATTATTTTTATATGTCGTTTCTATTTGAATTATCAGACATCTGGTATTAGAATCCCTTGGTTAATCATCCTGCAAATCTTTTACAGTAGGCAATAAAATCAATGTCAGAGAGCGGCTTTGAGAAGTAGTAGCCTTGGATCAGATTGCCGCCGAAGGAAGTGATAATATCCAGCTGCTCCTTAGTCTCAACTCCCTCCTGAAGTACTTGCAGCTTGATGGATTTGAGCTGATTGACCGTGATCATCAGAAAATCCATGCCGGCCTTGTCTGTTGCTTTCCAAAGCAGGGACTTGTCTATTTTCACAGTCTTGTAGTTATTGGACATAAGATTAGCTAAATTAGAATAACCCGTACCGTAATCGTCCATGGAAAATGTAAAGCCATAATCTTTCAGCTGTTTCAGTGTATCATTAAATATACTATTGCGGAATACGTCCACTGTTTCTGTCAGCTCCAGATTGATGAAAGAGACGGGAACATTATATTTATGGAGTAATCTGGCGAATTTCTGTACAATATTCGCATCTCCGAGCTGATATGGAGAAACATTCAGTTCAATCCACTCGATGCCATACTGCTCTGGATGATAGTTTGCATAGAACTCACAGACCTTTTCAAGTACGATCTCACCGAGATTTGAGATAAGACCATATTCTTCTGCTGCGCTGATAAACTCATCGGGAGGGATAAATCCGAGCTCGGTATCATCCATTCTGACAAGTGCCTCAGCAGAAACAAACGACTGTGAATCTACTGACCAAATCGGCTGATAGTACACAATGAACGACCTGTTTTCACAGGCACGGCGTACAGCATTGAGCATTCTTGTGCGCTTGCGGATAATATTCACATCTTCGTTATTTCGCAGGATCATATTTGAATCGGTAAAGTTCAGATCTCTGCCTCTGTGAAAAGCAGAATCAAGCGTCACATTATCTGTATCTTCAGGGAGATGAATCACAGTTACAAGCGCATTGAAGTAGATTTTCTTGTTTCCAACCGTCCAGCTCTGATTAAACATTGCTTCCAGTGCTATAAGATAATCATTTTCGGCAATACTATAGTTTTTTATTTTGTTCCTTTCTAACATGATTGCATATTTTTCCGTAGTATAGGCATAAACATTGTTGTGCCCAACCAGTTTTGAGATCTTTTCACAGACGGTGCGGAATGCGACAGTCTTTTCTTCGGAAGAAAGGGTGCTGAGAAGCTGTTCTGTATTTACAAGTGAAACAGCGATAAGCGTCATTTGGCTTTTCATATCGCAGGCTGTTTTGTAAAATTCAAGGAATACTTTACGTTTGTATACATTCAGTTCGGTATCCACTTCCAGACTGGCATTTTCAAATACTATCGCCATCAACGAAAGCATAACTGCTTCCGTAAAAAGCTGTATCTGCAACTGGCGGAACAGTATCTGTACAACAATACCCGTGATAACGAACGCCAGTCCTGAGAATAGATAGAGGATTTTTTGCTTTTGTATGAACGTAGCATTTCTGAGCAGTACAAAGATCGTATGTCCGAGATAAAACATTACAAGTGTATGTAAAATAAGGAATGAATTATTTCGGATATAATTGCAGTCGGTATCATAGTAGAAAAGGAAATGGAAGAAAAAGTTGACTAATATCAGGCAAAATGCAATTACTGCGGGAATGCTGTACATAAGATAAAAATTTTTTCGCCGGTTTATGAGATGTCCGCTTAAACATTGGACATATAATCCGAATACATACATTGTTAGTACATTGACAAGAAAGTATAAGCTGATTGAGATATTCGCTGCCAGATTGATTTTTGATTTAGCAAAATAACCTGCTAAAATATTGCTGAGACTTCCGGAAAAGACACAGACACAGAGAGCTGCATACAGTGTGTGCTTGAAGTGATGTATGCGTTTGGACATTATGAAGTAAAATATACAGCATATGCAAAGCATAACAGCAGCAATATCGTAGGAATTATTATAGATCGTGCTCGTCATATTTATCCTCCCCCTTTGATAATATGTGATGCTGAATGGCAATAAGCTTTTTAACAATATTTACCAAATATATATGCGTGAGCAAGAAACAATCTATTCATTTTTTATTATATAAGATAAGTAAGGATTATTCAATAGATAAAATGTTAAGTTTTGAATGTGTTTAGTAAGTTTAAAGCTCTGGATTATTATATAAATAAGGCATTTAATTAAGGAATTCAAAGCGGCTCTCTTATCACGCAGCCTGATATCTGCCTATCTCAGATTTTGGGTGTTCTCTGACTGCACATTTCTTGACAATTCCAACTAATTTTTAGTAATATATAAAGGACGGCGTAGAGCCGTCCTCATAAATCATTGTTTTTTCATGTAATCCTCAAAAGAATCCTTGTCTTACTTGTTGCATTGTATGCATAGAACGAGAGAAAATAATAATCATATCTGCATCGGCTTACCATGACATAAAAATGCTTCCCGAAAGGGAAGCATTTTTCTTTTATATCAATTATTCATGTTTGAGGCTATACCGCATCTTCTGTGGACCTCATCTGTAAGTGCGTCGAAGTATATCTGCGGCTCTGCCTTGTTATATGCGTTTTTGTATTCCTCCCATGTATTCTCGAAGTCATCGCTCATGACCATAAGAGGCATATACTTATGCTTTAGGTCGCTTAGCAAACTTGATACCTTGCCGTACTCAGTTTCTTTTGTTGCCGAGCTCTCAAAGGACCACATAGGATACCATGGAGGGTTTTCCGACGGAGTATTAAGGAAATCTGTGTATGTCTGTTTGCCGTAGGCGTCAAAGCACATCTGTATAGCAGGAGCAAGGTGGTCGTGGAAGATATTGGGCTGATTACCGGAAGAATAGGCGTTCTTGCCATCTGGAGCCATACCACCGAAATGTGGCATATAAGAGTATTCACATCTGTGCTTCAGCGAATATACTGTGTCGTTCCAATTGTTGTACTGCTCCTCAGTCTGGTCAAAATAGCCGTCCTTATTTACGAAATAGTCTGTTCCCTCAATGCCCCAGTAACGGAGGTTCAGTATCTCGGGTTCGATAAGTTTGCTCATGAATTCGACTGCGCCGTCGGGATTTGAGCAGCTTATGCTTACGCCAACTCCCGTTGAAGCGTTGAAAGCAGGGTTGTCACGATAGTGCTCTGTGAGAGTACCGTCGATAGTAAGCCCGAAGGGGATATATGTACATTCGGCAGGGAGCTTACGCTCTGTGCTTCCGAAATTCCAATGCTGGTCTACCATTCCCAGAACTCTTCCTGTTGCAAGCTTGTCGTAATAATCAGCGGTTTCCATAAAGAAGCAGTCATGGTCGATTATGCCCTTATGGTATTCCTCATTGAGCTTACTGAACCACTTTTTTGCTGTGGGGAGCAGGTTGTAGTCCTTTGCTTCGAGAGTATCAGGATCAACGAAGCAACAGCCGTCGTTGGGATGACCGTCAAGGAACATAGGCGGATTGTCCAGAGCAAACATACGGACTTCTGTCGCCTGTATCTCATAGCCTATATATGGATCGCCGTTTTCGTCAACAGGATTGGCGGCAATATAAGCCTCAATAAGGTCGAAATAGTCGTCAAGGGTTTTAAGCTGCGGATAATTTGCCCATTCAAGCACCCTGACCTGTATCCAAAAGGCTTCACCGTCGTGGACGTTGCCCGTGACCTGCTTGTTGACTGCAGAAAACAGCGGTATATAGTAGATATGACCGTCATCGGCACGAAGCGTTTCCCATTCAGCGTCTGAATACAATGATTTTAGATTTGGATAGTTATCCCAGTAATTATCAAGGGGGATAAAGGCTCCTTCCTTGATAAGGCGCTGACAATTCGGACCGTCAGGTGATATGAAATCAGGATATTTTCTTGAGATCATCATGTCGCTGAATATCTTGTCAATGTCTGCCTGATCCTTCATCCATTCTTCATAGAGAATGTAGCCTGTTTTTTCGGCTATGATATTTCTGATTTCATTATCTTCGTCAAGAGTTGTGTCATTACGCGCACAGTAAAGTCCTGTGAACTTCTGTATCTCCTGTTTTTTATCATTATTTTTTTCAAAGGAACACCCTGTGAAAGAAAATAAAACCGTACCTGCGAGTAATACTGAGAGAGCTTGCTTTTTTGCCATGATGCCGCCTCCTTTCGATAGCTTTTTGTAAGGATAGTATGATAAAAAGCTAAACATATACTATACATATATTATATCATATTATTGCTTTACTTGTCAATTCACAACAATAAAAGTTGATATAAAATTAACATTATTGTCATATTTACACATTATGAAAGCGATTAATGTTGCGAATGTCAAGAAATATTGCAGTCAGAGAATACCCTAAATATTGGATACCTATTTTGACCATAATTGCGTTCATTATCATGCAGGCGAAGTCTTTAGCTTTGCAGTAGTATTTGTTGTTGTTTTAGAAACGGTAGTTGTCTTATTAGTATTCTTAAATGTCCATAGAAACAATAAAACCAGTTCCCTTTCGGGAACTGGTTTATTATGCCGCGTTGTGTCGCGTTTTGCCTAATTATAGCCTTTTCGGTTGTATCAATCCCACTTACAGTTTAAAATTCAATACACACTGATTATTATAATACTATTTCAACAGTTTCTTACGCAAACATACAAGATCAAATATGTCAGCCGCCTTATCCCCGTTCATATCGGCAAGTCCGAACTGAGCTTTTGTGAAGTCTGTAGCACCGAGGAGATATTTGCTCATAAGGAGCAGGTCGGCTACATTTACAGTTCCGTCCATATTCAGATCCCCCTGTTCATACTCGGCTTTTTTAAAAGTACATACCAGCGATAGTGTTTTATCAACGGTAACTGTTATATTCGCAGAATCTGAGCTTGCCGCTCCGGACCAGCCTGCAAAAACATAACCATCGGCAGGCTTTGCCGTAATAGTTACCTTATGACCGCTCTCAAAGGAACCCGTCCAGACATTTCCGCCAAAAGTTGCATAAGCATTATCGACGGATATTTCTCCCATTCCCTTTCTTGTTACAGTAATAGTCGAGCTATTCCTTGAGATACCGATATAATTCTGCATATCCTCAATAGCATACTCCGTACGCCTGTTGAAGAAAGTGCGCATTTTCTCCATTTCACTTTGATAATAGCTTTTCTGCTCTAACAGATAACCGTTGTAGCCAGAACGCGGTTTTCCGCTGCTCCAGCGCCACGCTGTCATTGTCATATAGTCCATGTATCTGTTTTCTTCATCGTCAAGCTCTGCACTCATTTTTGAAGGCTCAAAGACAGAATACGCATAGGAATAAAACCTATCCGCAAATTGCTGTTTAAACTCGGGATTATCAAGCAGAGCCATGAATATTGAAGTTGGTATTTCCTTTTTGGCGCTGTCCATTTTGCGGAAGCTGTCGTACTGATAGCCCTCAACTCCTCCGAAGCTCTGATAGGTAAGTCCTACAGAATAATCAAAGTCAAATGAACCGCACCTCCATTTTCCGTCACTGTAGGTATTACCATCAATAACTTCTCCACCGTTTCTCCACATGAGATAGTTGTGATTCGGCCAGTCCCATGTGCCGAGGTAAAGTCCAGCACAGTAGCAGTCGATAAGACTCTCCACATCTATTTTCGATATAACGTAGTTATAGTTATCGGGAACTGAAAGGTCATGCGCCATGCAGAACTCACCTATCTCTTCCAGTTCCTCAAGATCGCTATCCGTCCCCTCTTCGACCTCGCCGTTCTTTATCATAACAACGTTTTCGGAAGGAATATCATAATTTGACTGTATGTAATAATCTGAAGCTCTTTCAATTATCTCATACATTCCCCATAGTTCGCCATCTATAAACAGCATACACCTGTCGCTGTCATATGTGGCAAGTGCAGGGATATCACGAAGTGATGAATGTACTACGCGCTCTCTCATTCTGTCCACCCACGCAACTGCTCTGAGGCTGAAAGAATCATAGCGCTTAATGGTCTTTCCGTCAATTGCAGAATAATTGTCATTTATAAGCTTATAGTCAAGCTTAGAATCACCATATTCGCTGCGAGCATAGATATTAAAGCTCTTGGTCTGACTGTTCCTTGTGGAAGCCCCCTTGATACGTATACCCATTTTCTGAGTGAAACCGAGGTCACCGTTTTTGAAATAGGTTATATCCGCTTCACGCTCCCATTCCTTTCCCTTAGAGAAGAAATTAGCCAAATTATCAGTATCCCATTCGCTTTTATTGCGGTTATACTGCGTACTGTTCTTCCAGTCCAGGTACTGCTGACCTGCGACATAGATACCCTTGTCCTTGTCGAACAGATTATCGGGATCAGTAACAAGAGACACAACAGGTATATCTGAATAGTATTTCAGCTTTTCATCATTCATTACAAAATAGGTCTTGGTGACAACATCACTGAAAGTTCCGTCCTCAGCAACTGCCACAGCTCTTACAACAGTTGCCTTGTCAAACTTCTCGGGATTGGTGTCATATCGCTGTTTCAGCGTTATAGAATAGGGACTGTTATCCTCATGCTGATACTTGCTGTATACGTTCTCCTCTATGCTCCTGTCATACATTGGTATAGCGCTCTTGTATAACATTTTCGTATCGGAGCTTATAGGATCCGAACCGTCAAGAGTGTAGTACACATTGTCTGTTGAGCTCATAGTCAGTTCTTTTACGTCTTTTTCGCTGTAGAAGCCAGATTCCAGTGAAAATACAGGCTCGGCAACTGTAAAGATATTAGCTGCATCAGGCGAAGGCGGCATGACAAGATATTCTCCACCGAGTGAACGTCCGTAGGTTGTATCTTCTTTAAGGGCAGGCACTTCAAGGTTTTGCAGCACAGTACCGTCAGGCGTTGAAAGTATAACATTCTCCCCTGTCTTACTCAATCCGAAACCTGTGTTCAGCTCAGTCAGTCCGTCGCCGCTCTTATCAGCAACTATCAGCAGATATTCTCCCTTTTTTATTACAGTACCTGACGGAAACACGAACTTCAGCGGAGAATCTGCACTGTCAGAAAGTCCGAATCCCGAAATATTGATATCTTCGTCTCCTCCGTTGTGAAGTTCTATCCAATCGGAAGCTCTGCCGAGGCTGTCAGTGAAGCAGTTCCTGTTCTGTGTGCAGACCTCGTTTATAAGAAGACCGTCTATGCTCTGTGCCGCTGATGTAAGATTTGTGATACAGGGCATTGTGACGGCCATCAACAATGCAGAAACAAAGCCTCCAATTTTCTTAAAATATTTCATAAAAATACCCCTCTCTGTATTTAATGATAAACTTATTATAGCATATTCAACATCGAAGTTCAACGTGTTTTGTTTATTTTCAACAGCTAAAAATTCAGGAGCATTTTTAGTAATGGTGCATAATCCCATCATTTCCCTAAGTAATAAAAAACAGCTAAAAACATATTTATTGTAAATATGTTTTTTATTATATATATTCTCTTAACCAATGCTCAGCAGTCGCGAAAATGCAATTATTATAAAAAAGGCTTTTGTAACATCAGTCAGTAATTACTTTTACCTCTCAATTATTACCGATATATATCAAATGAATATTCATTTAACTATATCCAATATAACAATATATATGTAAATAAATCGGTTTTATCGAACATATCAACAATGTATTGAATCAAATATAATCTCATTATCAGCTTAATTACACCGTGTTTTTTAATCAAGAACACTTTATTGTACAATATAAAAATTTAACTGCCCATTACAGGCAGTTCATAAATACATCCTATGACTCTGAAATGAATGCTATTTGAAAAGAACGTTTTTCATTCACGCGGAGGTGTATTTAGTCAAAAGGACTTGCAATTGCTTCGTATTGAATCATGCAAAGATTCAGAAATGGACTAATGTCCTAAAGAACTGATCAGGTTTAGTAATCTCATAAAAGGCGGTATCAGTGCTGCTGAATTCCTAGAGGAGTATAGTAACGGCAAAATCCATTGAATTGACTATTGTTAATGAATATTATTATATAGAATCAGCTCCCGTGAGGGAGCTGGCTTCTTTAGTATCGTTATACTGCTTTTAGTCTTGTAAATTATGTTTACATAAGAAAAAGCTAATCTTTTACAGACTAGCTTTAACTATAATTGGAACAGCCTTAAAAATGGATTGCGTGTGATTTTTCGTGTGACTGGCTATGCATTTTCGTGTGATTTTATGCAGTTTCAGTCACACACGCGCAGTTCTGACTGCATTTGCATAAGTAACAGAAAAGCCTGTATTTAGCATTTTCTGCTAAATACAGGCTTCTTTAAAAAGCGGACAGAGAGGGATTCGAATATTTTTAAATGGCTATTTTCGCCTATTTATAGCCTTTTATAATTTTCGTGTGGAATAAATGAGTGGAATAGAATTATTCTGAATGAAAACCAATTCTGCTATAGCTATTATATTTCGATTGTTGGAATATTAATTGTCCCCGCTTGTCATGTATATGCATATGTTTTGGCTATATAGCAATAGGAGCTTTATTTTGTCATTCAGTAAAAAATGTTTCTCGTTCTAACAATGCTTTTCTCATAAGACAAAGGTCAAAAACATCTATTATATCGTCATCACATAGATCAGCTGCCTTCCAGTCAGCAAGTTTGGTATCTGAAACAGCAAGCAGCCATTTCTGAAGAAGTACAATATCTGCAACGCTGAATTCTCCGTCGCCGGTTACGTCACCTTTGATATTGACAGATGTATCCTCTATTTCCATAAATCTGAAACCATGCTTCTCTGCATAAGCCTGTGCAGTAGAATCTTTATACCCGTATATAACTCCACCGTATCTGACATTGCTGATGACGTCGCTTTCCCTTGGATCAGCATTATCAGGTGTTTCACATATTATACATTCGGGATTCAGAATAGTTATCTTTTCAAGGCCGTAGTTCGAATAATCAATGAATCCTACTTTGGTAATCCCGCTGTCTATTATTACTTCACTTATACTGATCTGACTGTATCTGATTGGATTGAATTCAACCCAGGGCCAGTAAGTCAGTTCTCCCTCACCGCTGAATTTCAGTGTTCTATCATCAATCAGCTCCCAGGTGAATCCATCACTGAATTCACCCGTTTCCGCTGAAGTTGTAATGGCATGAAGGCATAACTTATCACTGTCCATAACGGCTACGTTTCCTATAATACACATTGCGCACAACGCAGCTGCTATTTTAATATCTTTCATAATTATCTCACCCCTGAAGTTTTTCCTTATTCCTGTATTAACTTATAAGCCGACATTTTTTTCATTCTTCCTGACATCAAAAAACAGAATACAAACACCATGCCCGTTACCGCAGCTGCCGTTATCAGTATCAGAAGCGGCTGAAGCAGCAGATTTGCATCCCGTATACCGTATCCACCGAGTATAAGCGTGAACAGCGGATTCAGCAGGAAATAGCCAAGCACAGCACCTAAAACAGAAGCTGCCAGAGTTGTGGGCATAAGCGACAGCGCCAACTGATAACGCAGCTGTTTGCTGGTGAAACCAACAGCTTTCTTTATGCCGAATTCCCGTTCTTTTCTGATAAAAACTGTTTTAATCAGAAGACGTATTACGAGTATAACAGTTGCAATGCTCAGTATTATCATTACAAATACGCCGATTGCCACAGCCAGAACAGGAGCATAATCATTGCTTCTAAGTTCCCTGTAATTGTTTCTTATCCTGGTTATACCCGTCACATGACTCTCTATCCCATCGATAGCATCATCTACCTTTCTTGCATCAGCATTTTTGACTCTTACACGCAGAGAATTATATACCGTATCTATCCCTATCTCTTGAGCAGCCTTATCAGTCATATACAACCTGCTGCTGAGCACATTCTGCTGTAAGCCTGTTACAAGGTATCTTCTGCTTTTATCTCCGTACTCAACAGCTATCTCATCGCCTACTCCAACACCGAGCTTTGCCGCAACGCTGCTTCCCACTACGACCTCGTTGTCCTTACGCATTATTTCTCCTTCATATATGCCGCAGTATACATAATCAGGATCAGTAACATATATAAGAGTAACCTCAACTCCACCTGTACTTGCTGTGACGGAATCCAGTCCATAAGCCTGCGATACTCCGTTGATACTTCTTATTTTCTCTATTAAGCTATATGCCGAGTCATATGAATTATCTTCTGGATAAATATATATATCGGGAGAATCCCCCTGTATCATGCGCTGATAATAAGTTATGTCAACCTTTGTATTGTAATAAAGCAGACCAGCGATCATTGTAACAAACGCCACGGCAGTAATTATAAAGAAGATCGTGACATTCTGCCCCATATTCTGCATAGAGCTTTTCAGTGCAAGAAGCAGATTCAGCTCGCCTCTTGTATTACTCAATGGAAAGTGATTCTTTTTAAAGCTATTTGACTTCAGTCCGAATCTGAGAGCCGTTGCAGGATGGAGGTTCTTTATCTTTTTCGTTGAAAAATATGCTGTTCCTATCATAAAAATCACGACTACGGCAAGTACAGCAAAGCTTATTGCGGGATATAACTGCTTTTTCCATATGATGCCGCATATCTCCCTGATGAATCCCCTGTCCATAACCGGAAAAAGAACATATGAAAGAACTATGCCTGCCATAGCACCTACAGCTCCAACAATTACGTATTCCGCAGTCAGCGCAGCACGTATTTGACGAACAGTATAGCCAGCCGCGCGAAGAACCCCGATATTCACGATATCCCTGCTGATATTGTTGTTAATGGTAAAAACTATCATAATCATGCAGATCATCATGATTATCAGAGCAAATACAGCCATAAATCCAGCAAGAACATTTACGATGACGGTATAAGAGCTCCTGTACTCCTCTGAAGAATAGCCGTCAATATAAAATCTTCCACCGTTCTGAAGCGCTGTTTTGACATTCTGCATCACATCGCCCGTATCTGCTCCGTCTTTCGCATATAAATAAGCTATACTCATCACTCTGCTGCCGGAAAGCTCAGCAAGTTCATCGAATGAATCGCCGTCCACCAGATAAAGATTATCCATCAGCAAATACTGAAATACTCCCGCAACTGTATACTCCAGTTTACCGTTTACTGTGTTAATGTTTATTTTATCGCCTGTATGCAGCTTTTTGACGGCTGCAGTAAATGAACTGATATAGATGCGTCTTCCGCTAACACTATCATCATATTTTTCAAAATCAAGATTTTTACAGCCTGTATTGTCCCCAAACCGCTGTATACTCCATATGTCTGTTTTTTCTTTTGAATTCCTGCTTGTTGTATACTTTATGCTCTTTATTTCGAGCATATCCTGAACAGTATATGCGACTATGTCCTTATTCTTCGCAAGAACACTTTCAACAAACTCATGGTCTGCATCAGTATATGCAAAACCGTCTGCAAGTTCCTGATCATGAGCATACTCGTCATAAAGCCGCTGATACATTGAAGCAAAAATGCCCGAATGGAGAATAAATATCGATATAACAATGATGAGCAGAAAAACCGAAAGAATGGCTTTGTCTTTGCGAAAGCCAGATTTTACCAGTTTTACCATCCCATATCCTCCAGAAACTTTCTTATTTTCTCATGCCGTTGCTTGTCTCCGCTGACATATCTTCCAGGATCACATTCTCCCATGATACCGCCGTCCTGAAGGTATATTATGCGGTTGCCGCGGAAAACTGACTTGATATCGTGAGTTACCATTACCACGGACTGCCCAGCATTGTTTATATCGTTCAGAACATCGAGTACTGCTCTGACTCCTGCACTGTTGAGAGCGCCTGTGGGCTCATCTGCAAATACAATATCAGGATCATTGATAAGAGCCCGTACAACCGCAGCTCTCTGAGCTTCGCCACCTGAGATCTGCGCTGGAAATTTACGGGTAAGCTCTTCTGAGATTCCCATTTTATCAAAAAGCAGCGTTGCCTTTGCTTTAAGCTCTTTCTGCTTCTGACCGATAAGCATACCTGTACTTATAACGTTATCCATAACACTCATACTGTCAACAAGATGTATCTGCTGAAATACAAAGCCACAATGCTTTCTGCGGAATACTGCAAGTTTGTCATCATTCATATCTGTTATGTCCACGCCGCAGTAGTTTATCCTGCCCAAGGACGGCTTATCCATTCCCGAAAGCATATACAGCAGAGTGGATTTGCCTGCTCCCGAGGAACCGACTATAACTGTAAAATCGCCCTTGTATATCTCAAGGTCGAGATTCTTTATTACGTGCTGCTGCTTTCCGCCCACTGAAAAGCTCTTTGAAAGCTTATCTGTTCTTACTATGACTTCCTTGTTTTCCATAGCTGCCCCCATAAAAATAAGATCATACAGTGCTGTTCTGTATGACCTTATTATATCATATTCACTTTCGGAAATCTTTGTCTGTTCTTTAATTATTCTTTAAACGAGTCTGAGCCGCAGCGATACGGTAAAGCCCTCGCCGTTGTTACAGCACATGAGCTCGCCGTTCATCTGCTCAATGAAATATTTTGAGATGTACAGTCCGATACCCGAGCCATCCTTGCCTGCCGCATTTGAACCGCGACAGAATTTTTCCGTAATGAGCTCAAGCTCCTCGTCGGGAACTCCACCGCCCTTGTCGGATATTTCCAGTTCAAAAAATCCATCCTCAAAAAAGCTTCTGATATTTATGTCGGTGTCTGCATACTTGTACGAATTTGAAATGATATTGCCTACGGTCTGTTCAAGTCTAAGCTTATCTGCATATATAACGCAGTCCTTTATATCGGCAGATACCACCTTTTTCAGTGGATCGCTCTCCGTTATTATACGTTCAAGCTCTCGTGATGGCAGCTCCTCGGGAGACACTTCAAGCTGTTCCAGTTCTTCAAGGGCAGCATGGAACATATTCGAGACCAGCTTGTCTATCTGGTCAGTCTTGCCGTTTATAGCAGCAAGGGTTTCCTTCTGTTCTGCGTTGTCAGACACAAGCTCAAGATAATCCACCATAGCCTTTATTGACGAAACAGGATTTCTTATATCGTGGGATAGCTCTGCGATAAGCTCCTTACGGCTGTTTACAGCAGCTTCCTCACGTTTGCGGGAAGCCTTCAGCTCCTCACGCATGATATCGAAGCTCTCGGTAAATGCACCGAATATGTTGCCTCTGTCCATTTCAAGGGGAGTATCAAGGTCCCCTGCCGCAACTCTGACCGCGAAGTCTTTCAGCCTGCCAAAAGGCGCTACAACACGTCGCCTCAGAAAAATAAAATATCCCACCGAGACAAGAAGCATGACGCCAGCCATGCAGCCTATCATCTTAGCATTTCTGATATCGTCGATGTGCTTCTGTTCCACATAGTTATTATGAACTATGAGCTTGCCTACAACATCGCCGTTGCAGACAATATCACGGATTATATCAAAATTTCCCGTAGCGGCAGACACCGTATCGGATATTCCCTCCTTGGTATAAAAAAGCAGCCTGCTGTCATTGTCAATCACAGCATAGTCGAATTTCTCGCTGCTGTCAATCAGAACAGCGCTTTCCGCGGAGATGTCGTCCCACTTCTCCTCTATACTTATGAGCAGTCTGTTTATCTCCGTGGTATACTGAGGCATAGCCTTTTTTTCACCCGAATTGAAAATATAAGAGCACATCAGCAAACTCAGGAGCGAGAAGAACAAAGCATATATTACAATAAAACGCCTTTTCAATTGTTATCCTCCAGCATGAATCCAACACCCCATATAGTCTTGATGACAGTGGGATTTCCTGCGTCGTCCTCAATTTTCTCCCTCAGATGTCGAATATGAACGTTCAGCGTAACATCGCTGACATAATCTGTTCCCCATACCTTTTCAAAGAACTCGTCCTTGGGAATAACGCGGTTCTTGTTTTTTAGCATATAAACAAGGAGCTTGAATTCCATGGCTTTCAAGCCGATACTGCTGCCGTTTTTTATTATAGCTGCTTTTCTCATGTCAAAATCAGCATTTCCGATATGTACGAGCCCATCATTCGCCGAGCTTTCCTCTGAACTCTGCTTATTCTCATATCTTTTGAGGGCAGCCTTTACCTTTGCAAGCAGAACTCCGAGAGAAAATGGCTTGCAGATGTAATCGTCGCCGCCTATACCTAGTGCGAGAAGCATATCGTCTTCCGATGATCTTGCACTTATAAAAAAAATAGGCACATCCATAGAAGTACGTATTTCCCTGCAGAGATCGAATCCTGAGTCGTTTCCGAGATTTATGTCCAGAAGCACAAGAGAACAAGTATTTTCACTCAGGAAAGCAAGTGCGTCCTGTGCGTTAAGGACATACTGGGTTTCAACACCTGACATATTGAAGTATTTTGCCGTATACTCAGCAAGCTCCCGCTCGTCGTCAATAACAAGTACACTTGTATGCATTTCTGTACCTTCTTTCGCTGCTTTTCTAACATTATATCATAAGCATAACATTATTTCAAGTAAATCAGATGATCTAATGTTTAGTCATCTTGTAAAGGGGAAGTTCAACGCTACTTATTTCATGGAAGAATATTGCAACAATAACAATCATTGAAAACTAATGTTAATACATATTATTTTAAAATCAACAGTTCACTCGCGGGAGCTGCTTCTTTCGTATCGTTATACTACCTTTTAGTCGTGTGCATTCCATGTAATTGTGAAAACCTCTCAAATTTCGGAGGGCACTTTTTTTATTGACAAGAGTCTATACATCTGATATTATAGAAATATAAACATTTTCGCAAATACGCCACACGTTAAATGCAAGGTATTGATGTCACAAAACGAATCAGGAAAACAAAATTCTGTCAGGAGTGTTAATATGGTATACGAACTACACGATACTTCCAAAGTAAAAAAACTATTTGAAGGATGGCATGAAACACCGATCTATTCCTGCATCCAAAAAATTATGGGAAAGATCTATGTGGTAAATCCTGAGAACCCTATATCTGCATTTGCCTTTGTGGGATGTTTCGGTTTTTATGCAGGCAAGCCGAACCTGGAACTGATAAAGAACAAGCCTGCAGGATTTGTGATCATGGTGCCTCAGAACAGAAACTGGGCAGAACTGATTGAATGTGTATATCCCAATGCAAGGAAAGTAACACGATATGCGATCCGAAAGGATACGATATTTGATTCTGATGCTCTGAAGAATAATCTTCAGCTACTTCCTGAAGGATATGAACTGAGAAACATTGACGGAAGGCTCTATGAAAAGTGCCTTGAAAATCCTGTGGCGGCAGATTTTGTATCTGCATTTGGTAGCAAAGAACAATATCTGAAATACGGCAGGGGCGTGGTAATTTTAAAGGACGGCAGGATCGTATCAGGCGCATCATCCTATACACGCTACAAAGATGGCATTGAACTTGAAGTAGAAACAGTCGAATCAGAACGCAGAAAGAAGCTTGCGTTCATTTCATGCTCGGCATTGATTCTCAGATGTCTGGAAGAAGGCTTATACCCGAGTTGGGATGCACATGATATGAATTCTGTTCATCTGGCAGAGAAATTCGGATATCAATTCGATCATACATATACTGCGTATGAGGTCTCTGTAGACGAAAGGAAACATTAAAGATATACTTGTTGAAAAAATATCAAAAGGAATGAAAGAAATGGAGCATAAAGGAAAACAGCTCATTGAAACGGAGCATCTGATTCTGAGAAGATTCACACTTGAAGATGCCGAAGCTATGTATAAGAAATGGGCGAATGATGATGAGGTAACGAAGTTCTTGTCCTGGCCTACTCACCCGAATACCGAGGTAACCAGATACGTGGTGGCGGATTGGGTAAGCTATTATCCCGATTATGACTTCTATCAGTGGGCTATCGTTCCAAAGGTAGGCGATAACAAGCCCGTAGGTTCTATCGGTGTTGTAAAGGCCTTTGATGATATCTCGGCTGTGCAGATAGGCTACTGCATAGGCAGAAAATGGTGGCATCATGGTATAACAAGTGAAGCATTGAAAGCCATTATCGGATTTTTCTTCGATGAGGTAGGCACTGAGCGTATCGAGGCCATTCACGACACCCGTAATCCGAATTCCGGCGGTGTGATGAAAAAGTGCGGCATGAATCACGAAGGCACACTGAGAAGAGCTTTCAAAGGTAATCAGGGCATAGGCGACGCCGAGATGTACAGCATTTTGAAAAGAGAAGGATGATGGCGGAATAGCATATGAAGCTGAAAATTGCATTTATCCTATTACTCCCCGAAGACAGTATAGAAAAGAACCTTGAAATTGGTGTAGGATCATGCAAAGAGTCAGAGATGGACAAATGCCCTAAAGAACTGATCAGGTTTAGTCAACTCATAAAGGGCGGTATCAGTGAGGCTGAATTCTTGGAGGAGTATAGCAACGGCAACATTCATTGAATCAACTTTTGTTAATGAATATTTTTAAATAGAAACAGCTCCCGTGAGGGAGCTGTTTCTTTCATAGCATTGTACCACCATTAATGTCGTGTGATTTTGTGTGATTTTCGACTGTAAAACAGTCAAGCATAACGCTCGCTGATAAATGACGCAAATCATGGAAGGTCATATGATATCCGTACTCAGCGAGAAGCTTATAGAACTTGCTACGGAGCGTCTGGTATTCCATCTGAACAATAAAATCATCATCCCTTTCATGAGGAACAGCATTTATGAGATCCTTTATGTAGCCTGGTATTGTCAGCCTTCTCGTCGACTTGTATGTCTTATTAACATCGCGAACAATGTTGCTGCCATCAAAGTAAATATTACTGCGGCATATAGTAAGTACATTATCTTTTAGGTCACGGAACTGTAATCCACGGACCTCACTCATACGTAGCGACAACCACATTGCAAGCAGACACGGTAGTTCAATATCTGTACCGCGAACCATATTCATTACCTGCTCCGCTGTGGGAAGCTCCTTCAGCTTCGGCTTTCTTGCAGGGTATGTAACACTCAGCACAGGTCTAATGTCGTAGAGCTTCAGCGCTGCACATATAAGATGAACGCCTTCTTTAATCGTTTTTGCACCCACCTTTGCAGCGTCTTCGTTTATCGCCTGCTGTACTGTATAGCTGTTGATCTCACTTACATCGAGCCGCATTAAGCTCTGTAAACGATTTCTTCGAAGAATACCATATCCTCTAAGTGTGGACTGTGCAAGTACATTTTGCTTGGCGCTGATATAGCCATCAATAGCATCAGCTACCGTAAATCGTGCCTTACGTTGCATACCGTTGACGATGTATTCGGCAGCCATTTTCTCCGCTTCCCTCTTTGTAGAGGCAGTGAATGACTCACGAATCTTCTTACCGTTTTCATCAAATCCGACAAATACTTGTGTGTGCCAGCTGCCTGACTTTAATTGCCAAGCCTCTGGGAATTTACGTTTTGGCATGTTTTTTCCTCCTTTATATGCAGAAGAGGACGCATCTACGGCTTACGCAGTACCTACGCCCTCTATCATTGTTTTATATTATCAAGCACTGATAAGTGCTTCGATATCCAGTCCTGAATGCTCAATGAAGAGCTGTACGCGCTTCAATGTGAGAGCAGAAGGATCATGGTCGTAGTTATACAATGTCCTTGTTGTGAGCTCCATCGTCTTGGCAAGTGCCTCGTCTGAGAGTTCATTAAGGTATTGATAACGCCTGATGTTGCCCCATATAACTTTATAGAAATTATAAGGCTTAGTCTTGGCTTTCATAATATTCACCTCTCTTTCACGCGTCTTGACAGTTCATATACTGTGTAATATAATATTAAGTATGGAGTAGAGCGCCCCGAAGGGCGCCAATGAGATTTACTTAAATTTAGGCTTTCTCAAGATGGAACATGGCTCATTAGCCATTACAGCCTTCGGTACCGGATTCCTATAAGTCCAGCCGATGACAGTAGCCTGCTTGTTTTTGCCTGTCGTTTTGTCATAAAGCAGACCGTAAACCAGACACTGCCCCTGCTCCAGACTTGCAAGAGTAGCTGCATCAACACCTGTGAGCTTGGATATGTCCGCGAAATCAACGTATTCCGGACGAAAGAATATTAGCGTTCTGCAGTTTCCGAAAGTTTTACCTAGTTTTTCCTTAAGAGTTGAAAAGTGCTGTGTTGCTATTAGCATACGGATACCAATCTTGGCACCTTTTCGCAATAATACGTCAATTGCGCTATTAGTGCTTGTATCCAGATCTTGTGCTTCATCAAGGATTATGGTATTACGTGTCTCAGGGAAATGCTGCTTGTAGGCGTAATAGCTCGCAAGTAGCATATCTGTCACGTATGAACCTTTAGCTACACTATCAAAGCCTGTGGAAATTACAACTATCTTCTTCTGGGAAGAGATGAATTCTCTCCATGAAGTCTTTGGAGTTGGTAGTTCTTCAAAATCTTCAAGGACACCTTCAATTTTATCACGTAAAGCCTTTTGATCTTCATTTTTTCATCAAGATAAGCAAGTATATCGCAAATATTTACATCTTCCTTCTTATCCTTTAGCATTGCACCTATGCGTTTGTATAGCACTTTTCCCTGCTTATCACCTAGGCTTCTTGCCGCACAGGATAAAACGCTTTTTATGCGATCCTTTTTCTCGGTAAGATCATCACAGTCGCTAACATCGGCAAGGTTAACTGGCAATCCCATCTTTGGGATGCTCCAGAAGGAAAAATACTTATCAATTATGCTTTCTGGAAGACGCTTCCTTACCTCACGCTCTGACCATGATCCATCATTATCTACAATTAGAACTTGTTCATCATTTATAGCAGCGTCTACAGCCTGCTCGCTTTCATACGTGCTCTTACCACTACGAGAATCTCCTGAAATCAACTGATGATAATTCAGATCCTGTTCCATATTCTGTCCATACAGACAAGTACCCGCTCGGTTAATTACCAAAGGTCTGAGTTTGATATTCGCCGCTTCAACCTTCGTTAACTGATAACCGGCATACTTTAACTCTCTGACCTTTTCTAAATTGGAAGGATATAGAATTATACTCGGTATACTAAAAACACTTATTGATTCTTGGATGTCAGGAGCTACTTTTACACTTATATATCGCTTGTACTCTTTCTTTCTATGATTTTTTCCATACATTTTTCGAGTGCTTTAAGAATCTTGTATTTTTTCTTACAGGTTCGCATGCGCATCAAAATGTAATCCCAGAGTTCAGGCTCAAAATTCAGCCACAAACCGTCGTAAACGATTGTTTTACTCTGTAATTTATAATACGGGAAACCTTTCTGAGTAGTTATTTTAAAGATACCAGTTGATATAAGCTCATTCAATACTGCAATAAAATCGTTAACGATAGCCGTAACGGAGTCGTCGTGATTATCACTAGCCGACTTCATCCATGTAAGAATGCTCTTGGTTTCTTCTTTTGATATCAGACCATAAGCAAACATTATTGAAATCGCTACTCGTATCATCTTTTTCGAGTTGATGTTTTCAGAATTCTGAACAGTCGGAGTTTCAAGCTCAGCTGTCTTAAGAGCATTTTTTATAAATGCAAGCATATTTGTAGAAAGACTAACAGCTCCCGCGTGCGGGAGCTGTTTCTTTCATAACATTATAATGTTTTAATCTCTTTTTTCTTGTTTTTCAAAAGTAATATCATAAATATCACAGCTATGACAAGCAAAGGTAAATATCTCACAACATCTGTCCATAATGGCAGAGAAGCATCTTCGGGGATATTGCCCTGTACTAAAAGACTCATGACAGCGCCCTGACTTTCATTGTACATAAAATGAGCGATCACCGCAGGAAATACACTATCTGTCTTTTTTGTCAGCCACATCAGGAACGCTCCGAAGCAGGTAAGCATTGCAAGCCTGCCGAAAGCCGAGCCAAGTGCTTCCGTGAGTTTGCCGTTTCCGTTAAGATAACCGGCAATATCCATTGGCAAATGCCACAGTCCCCATACGATACCGCCGACCAGACAGGTACCTACCGTACCGAGCAGCGGCTCCATTTTCTGATTCATATATCCACGCCAGCCAAGCTCCTCACCGAGCAGACCAATTGACTGCACAGCGGAAAATGCCAAAAGAAGTAGTGCATTTGAAAGAACATTGCTGAAGGTAAATCCGCAGAGCCAGTCGCCGTGACCGCTGACAATTACAGGGAGCAGAAACATCGCAGAAAGACATATCAGAGGGAGTCCGAATGAAAGCAGATAATACCTGATATTGTCTGTGAGGTGCAGGTGCAGCTTCATATCGCGGAAGCCTTCTTTGGTAACAGCTCTTGTGATAAGGCTTGCTATCGCAGGAGAAAATGAAAATATCATGTATATGATGTAGTATACCGTATTTGAATGGTGCATGAGATTGGCGCACAGAATGTAAAACAGCATGAAAGCAAATACGATCAGCAGACAGATACCAAGCCGTTTCGCATTTTCTTTTTTAGTGGTCATACTGCTCCACTCCTTTCAGATACAGCCTGCAAGTAATGCGGTAGGAAAGATAGTACAGCGCAAGACATACTACTAGACAGACCGACAGTATCAGAGAGCTATTCTGTACATTGAATACCTTTTTGCAAATCTCAATGATCGTATCAAAATGCTCTGCATTCAGTATCATTAATACTGAAATGACAACAGCTCCCGTGACCATAAAGATCATTTTGATAATACTTCCTTTTTTACTTCCAAAATGATAGACAAAAGGAATGTCAATGGCACGGGAAAGTATCTGCACAAAGCAGAGTGGAACGGCAATGCCGCTGACTTCTTCAATCTCTGTAATTCCCATATCTGCTGCAACAGCACAGTATCCTCTGTCCACACATTGCAGTGAAAACAGAAACAATACCACCATAGCAAATATCATCTCATACTTCAAACGGAGAAAGCCCTTGTAGCCTTCAGGTGTTGCAGTTATCCAATAGCCCCACAGCTTGCGGTCATCGCCGCGCAGTACCAGCATCTGCAATGCACCTGCCACAAGAAATCCTGATATCAGTCCACCGATACGAAGCGGAGCATTACCTATATTAGATATTTCTCCACGCATCAACAGCAGAACAAACAACGGAGCAAATCCGCAAAGTATCATAGAGAGAATAAACCAGCGGTTCTGCTTCCATTCCTTGTAAACCAGTCCCTTCATTATGGCTCTCTCCTTTCGTGCGACCTCCACATCGCAAGGAAGAATAATACACATAAAACAACAAAAACAGCGAATATGCAAAGCGTTAGTTTTCCCGAACTCAGTTTGGTCACAAAACTGTTGATTGCTTCGTCCGAAATCAGATCGCCGTCTTCATTAGGCTGTTCGGGAAAATCTACATTGATAAACAAGCCGACGACTTTCAGTATGACTCCTGCTCCGAAAAATGCGATAATGCCGATGATCCCCAGGTCCTTTTTTGTTTTCGCAAACATGATGATATAGCTGTAAGCAATATCAATCAGCATTATAGCACAGACAGCTCCAAGATAAATATTGAGCATTATACCGAACGCATTATAATCCGCTGCGGCACTATATATCCATGTATAAGCCGCTGATGACAGCCCGAAGAACAGTATATAGCACAGTTCCACAAGCAGATCGGACATTGCTTGCTGTTTGGCAGTCGGCGGCAGGACATAGGAATACCTCTTCCAGCCCGAGCTGATGTCCGCTTTCTGCAAGCCGTTGTTCGTGCCTGCCATAACCCCGCCTACAAGGGAGACTATCCCCACAAAAAACACTACCTCTTCCACAGGCAATTTCTCACCGGGTTTGTCGAAATCGCCGAGCATGACCGGTGTCAGCAGCAACAGTGACAGAAGAAGAAACAGTATCAGCATAATGATACAGTGCTTGCGTGTCAGCTTCAATCCACGGTATATCAGCGATGTGTATAGTTTCATCACGACCACTCCTTTACATCACGATGAACATAGTAGAGCATAATGTCATCAAGACTTGCGGGATCTATTACGCAGTCACGGTACTTGCAGGAAGCATTCTCACGGTCATTTACCATTACCTCGGCACCGAAATTGTTTGTACGAATGCTGACGATATCCTCAGTGTCAATTTCTTTCAGCTTGTCCTTACTGCATTTGATAATACCGTGTTTCTCAATCATTTCGTCCTTATAGCCCGTCAGCAGGATCTTTCCCTTGTCGATGAATGTCACCATATCTGCTATCTTTTCAAGGTCAGAGGTGATATGTGAGGACATCAGGATAGATCGCTCGCCGTTTTGCAGATATTCCATGAAGATGTGCAGTATCTCGTCACGCACAACGGGGTCAAGACCTGTTGTTGCTTCGTCCATTACAAGCAGCTCGGCATTGTGGGAAAGTGCGCAGGCAATCTGCAATTTCATCTTCATGCCCTTTGAAAACTGCCCTATCTTCTTTTTCTGCGGGAGCTGAAAACGCTCTATGTACTTCATATAGGCAGAGTTGTCCCATTCGGGATACATGCCCTCGAATATCCTGGCCATATCCTTTACATTAAAAATGTCATGGAAGGGCAGCTCGTCAAATACCACTGCGATACGCTTTTTTATTGCAGTTTCGTCCTTTATATGGTCAAGACCCAGCAGACGTATCTCACCGCTGTCAATATCCGTGATATGTAGCAAACTGCGAATAGTAGTAGTTTTGCCAGCACCATTTTGCCCAATAAAGCCCATTATACAGCCCTTAGGTATATCAAAGCTTATATTATCCAGCGTAAAGCCGTCATATTTTTTAGTAACACCCTTGATCTCAATAGCGTTTTCATAGTCATTCATATTATTCCCCTCCGTTAACAAGGTCAAGCAATTCATGAAGCTCATCCATTGTAACGCCTATCTTTCGTGCTGAATCGCCTGCTTCCATGAGTAGAGATTCTATACGTTTGATCTGCTCTTCCCGATAAAGCTCCAGGTTCTGCGCCTTTACGAAAGAGCCCTTTCCCGTATAGCTTTCAATAAAGCCGTCACGTTCAAGCTCCTCATATGCGCGTTTAGTTGTCATAAAACTGATACGTAGCTCAGTTGCGAGTATTCGCATAGAGGGCAGAGCTTCGCCCTCTTTGAGTTTTCCCTCTAGTATCATAGTCTTTATCTGGTTTGCTATCTGTATATAGATAGGCTCACCAGATGAGTTGCTAATGTTGATATTCATTTTAGTGTACACTCCTTGTGGTTATATAACTTTACCTGCTTTCCGGACAGCAAAGTCTAAATTGTATAACTACCTTTTATACAATTATATCAACTGCGTTACACTTTGTCAAGGGTTTTTAAAAAATATTTTGAAAATGATTAATGAATAGACATTGTAAGTATTCTTCAAATTCTAAATTAACAGCACAAAAAGAACAACAGCTCCCTCTCGGGAGCTGCTTCTTTCATAACATTATATCGCCTTTTCTTCGTGTGAATTTCGTGTGATTTTGTGTGATTTTCGACTGTAAAACAGTCACACGGAACTGCAAAAATTCATTTGAAACTGTTTTCTGTAGGTACAGAAAAGCCTGTATTTCGGTGTTTTTCTCGAAATACAGGCTTCTTAAAAAAAGCGGACAGAGAGGGATTCGAATTTTTTTAAATGGCTATTTTCGCCTATTTATAGCCTTTTATACTTTTCGTGTGGAATAAATGAGTGGAATAGAATTATTCTGAATGAAAACTATTTCTGGTATAGCTGTTCTTTTTCGATTATTGAAAT
>JAEEGJ010010686.1_pt1 | contig 23753 bp, 18 predicted proteins | sample 8958761 | NCBI WGS metagenome assembly JAEEGJ01 (sample SAMN16246546, study PRJNA631951) | gut metagenome | biome: gut microbiome; feature: rumen; material: RS-attached | host: Bos | place: Iran: Karaj | collected 2018-10 | reverse complement strand
CCAGACGTGACAATGATCTCCTAGCGGAATTCCGCGTTCAGATAAGCCTGGACGGCATCCCGCGCGGCCTCATATTCCTCGGTCGCGACAGCTGCCGTCCGGTGCACCGCACGGTGGAGATTGGCGTTGTATTTCTCGGTCATCTCCGTCCACTTGCGGATGACGCTGCGGGGCCGTTCGGACGTGGCCGCATTGTCCAGATAGACAAGCGGTTTGCCATAGACGGACTCCGCGAGGGCGGGGAATTCCTGACGTATATTTTCGAGTTCCATCATAAAGAAATGCAAAAATAAACATTATTTTTGTGATATGATAGATTACATCTCAGGAAAGCTTGTCACACTGACCCCTACGATGGCGGTGATCGACAATCAGGGCATCGGATATGCGTCCGAAATCTCCCTGCAGACCTATGACGCACTCAACGGCAAGTCAGAGGCCACGCTCTACATGCAGAGCCAGATCAACCCGCGCGACGGCATCACCGTCGACTACGGTTTCGCCACGACGGCGGAGCGCGAGCTGTTCCGCCAGATCACGAGCGTGTCCGGCATGGGCGCTGCCTCCGCGCGCATGGTGCTCTCCTCCCTTTCGCCGGACGAGCTGCGCAACGCCATTCTCAGCGAAGATGTCAACCGCCTCAAAGGCGTCAAGGGCATCGGGCTCAAGACGGCGCAGCGGATGGTGCTCGAGCTGAAAGACAAGATTGTCAAGGGCGACGGCGCCAGCAGTGAAATGCTGTTCAAGACCGACAGCAGCGCTGCGGCCGAAGAAGCTTCGACGGCACTGCAGATGCTCGGATTCAGCAAGCCGAACATCAACAAAGCCATCCAGGCGATCCTCAAACAGAGCCCGTCCGCCTCGGTGGAAGAGATCATAAAAGCCGCTCTGCAGCGGCTCTAAAGCAGGATTTAGCGCCCGAAATACACGAGCAGCACAGAGATGTCCGCTGGCGAGACCCCAGAGATGCGAGAAGCCTGGGCAATCGTCAGCGGACGATATTTTTTCAGCTTCTGCCGACATTCGATCGTCAGACCGGCGACGCGTTCGAAGTCAAAATTCTCCGGAATCTTGAGATCTTCGAGCCGGCGGATTTTCTCCGCCATCAGCAATTCGCGATCGATATATCCTTTGTACCGAAGAGAGATTTCGACGTTTTCCACAACCTCTTGTTCATAAGTTCCACGTGGAACGATTCTCAGAAGTTCCTCAAGTGAAACTTCCGGCCGCGTGGCCAGATCGGCGATTTTCTTGGATTCCGTGATCGGGCTGGAGCCCACGGATTCGAGGTAAGGATTCGCCTGCTTCGCCGTCAGATTCTTGTTTTCACAATAGAGCTTCAGCTCCTCCACGCGCTCGTATTTGCGCATCGTAGCGGCGTAGCGTTCCTCGCTGGCGAGGCCGATTTCGTGCGCAAGCGGCGTCAGGCGCTGGTCGGCGTTGTCCTGCCGCAGCAGGATGCGATACTCCGCGCGCGACGTGAACATGCGGTACGGTTCATCGACGCCCTTCGTCACGAGGTCGTCGATCAGCACGCCGATGTAGGACTGGTCGCGCCGCAGGATGAACGGATCCTGCTCCTGCACCTTCCGGTGGGCGTTTATGCCCGCGATGATGCCCTGCGCGGCCGCCTCTTCGTAGCCCGTCGTTCCATTCACCTGGCCCGCCAGGAAGAGGTTTTCGACGAGGCGCGACTCCAGCGACGGGCGCAGCTGCGTCGGGTCGAAGAAGTCGTATTCGACGGCATACGCCGGCCGGAAAATGCGGACGTTCTCCAGGCCCTCGATGGCGTGCAGCGCGTCCAGCTGCACCTGCAGCGGGAGCGAAGAGGAGAAACCCTGGAGGTAATATTCGTGGGTATGGCGGCCTTCCGGCTCGAGGAAGAGCTGGTGGGCCGGGTTGTCCGGAAAGACGCGCAGCTTGTCCTCGATGCTCGGACAGTAGCGCGGTCCCCTGCCGTGGATCAGGCCGGTAAAGAGCGGCGACTCGCCGAAGCCGCTCCGCAACGCCTCGTGCACCCGCTCGTTGGTGTGAAGGATGTAGCAAGGCATCTGCGGCGTGCGGCCGTCCTGGACCGCCGAAGGCTCGGGCAGGAAAGAGAAGCGCGCGGGGTCGGGGTCGCCGAGCTGGAGCGGAAGCCTGGAGAGGTCGACCGAGGAGATGTCGATCCGGGGAGGCGTCCCCGTCTTCATCCGGTCGGTCGTGAGTCCGCGCTCGACGAGCTGTTCGGTCAGTCCGTATGACGCCGGCTCTCCGATGCGGCCGCCTTCCATCTGGTGGCGGCCGATGAAAAGTTTGCCCGCCAGGAAGGTCCCGGCGGTCAAAACAACGGCGCGAGACTTGAAAATCGCCCCGGTATTTGTGCGGACCCCGCAGATTTTTGAATTCTCAAAGAGAAAAGAGACCGCAGAATCCGCGTAAATGTCTAATTTACAGGCACTTTCGAGGATTTCGCGCCAGTGCAGCGAAAACTGGATTTTATCGCACTGCGCACGGGGACTCCACATCGCGGGCCCCTTCGAGCGGTTCAGCATCCGGAACTGGAGGGTCGAGCGGTCGGTGACGATGCCGGTCCATCCGCCGAGGGCGTCGATCTCCCGGACGATCTGTCCCTTGGCGATTCCGCCCACCGCCGGATTGCAGGACATCTTGGCGAAGCCGAGCATGTCCATCGTCACGAGCAGGACGGACGAGCCGAGGGTGGCGGCGGCCATCGCGGCCTCGCAGCCGGCATGCCCGCCCCCTACGACGATGATGTCATAGACCTTCTCCATCACAGCGCAGCTTTCATCTCCAGATAGTAGTTCTCCTTCTGGCGCATCACGGCGATGTCCTCCTCCGTGTGGTCGTCATAGCCGATCAGGTGGAGCAGGCCGTGCACCATCACGCGGTTGAGTTCGTTCTCGAACTCCGTCCCGTAGAAGAGCGCGTTCTCGCGCACCGAGTCGATGCTGATGAACAGGTCGCCCGACAGGATGTCCTTCTCGCAATAATCAAAGGTGATGATGTCCGTGAAGTAGTCGTGCTGCAGATATTTCATATTGACGTCCAGGATATATCTGTCCGAACAGAAGATGATGTTGACCGCGCCGAGGCGGCGCATCTCGCTGCCGGCGACCATCTTCAGCCACCGGTTGTTCTGCATCTTCTGCTTCAGGTCGAAGCGTATATCCTCCTGGAAATAGCGTACCATAAATGCGTTTCTTTTCGGCAAATTTACATCTATTAAATTAAAAAATTGTTTTTGCCGAGAAATATTTATATCTTTGAAACTCGAATAGAATTTTAATGTAACCACAAATATGGAAGTCAAAAAATCACCGAAGGTGGATATGAACAACTACAAGATGCTGTTCATTGAAGCTGGCTTGGTCATCGCTCTCCTTGTGACCATTGGCGCTTTCGAGCACCAGACCCGGGAGAAGAAGGATAGTGTGCTCGCTGCAGACACTTCCGAACTCATTGAGGAAGAGATCATTCCGATCACCCAGGATACCCCTCCGCCGCCCCCCGAGACGCCGAAGATTCCTGTCCTCTCTGACCAGATCGACATCGTCGACGACAACATCAAGGTCGACGACAACATCCTCAACCTCGAAGACGACGCCAACCTCGGTGTCGAGATCATGGACTACGTCGAGGAAGTGCAGGAGGAGGTCGTCGAGGAGGAAGCCATTCCTTTCGCCCTCGTCGAGGAGAAGCCCAAGTTCCAGGGCGGCGACGCCAACACCTTCGCTGCCTGGGTGTCCAAGCACCTCGATTATCCTGAGATCGCCAAGGAGAACGGCGTGTCCGGCCGCGTGATGGTGCAGTTCACCGTCAACCCCAACGGCACCGTGTCCAACGTCACGGTCGTCCGCGGCGTCGACCCGTCCCTTGACAAGGAAGCTATCCGCGTGATCCAGAGCTCCCCGAAGTGGACTCCGGGCAAGCAGCGCGACCGCGCCGTCAAGGTCACGTACCTGTTCCCTGTGATCTTCCAGCTGCGCTAATCACAGCAAGATGAATATAGAGGCCGTCCGCACGCGGATGGCCTTTTTTCGCTAAAAGAATATGGAGAATACGAGAGAAGAAAAAGCGGTCTTCGTGGGCATCGTCAAGCAGGACGACGACGAACGCAAGATCCTTGAATACCTGGACGAACTGCAGTTCCTGGCAGAGACGGCCGGCGCGAAGGGCGACAGACAGTTCGTCCAGCACGTGGACCGTCCCGACAAGGCCACCTACATCCGCAGCGGCAAGCTCAAGGAGATCGCGGAATACGTCGAAGAAAACCACATCGACTACGTCATCTTCGACGACGAGCTGACGGGCATGCAGCAGCGCAACATCGAGAAGGTCATCACGACCGCCTCCGTCATCGACCGGACCAGCCTGATCCTCGAAATCTTCTCCCAGCGCGCCCAGACGGCCTACGCCAAGACGCAGGTCGAGCTGGCGCACTACAACTACATGCTCCCCCGCCTCGCGGGCATGTGGACCCACCTGGAGCGCCAGCGCGGCGGCATGGGCACGCGCGGCGGCATGGGCGAGACCCAGATCGAAGTGGACCGCCGCATCGTGCGCGAGCGCATCTCCAAGCTCAAGGAGCAGCTCAAGAAAGTCGACAAGCAGATGGCCACCCAGCGCAGCAACCGCGGGCAGCTGGTGCGCCTTTCGCTCGTCGGCTACACCAACGTCGGCAAATCCACGCTGATGAACCTCCTCTCCAAGTCGGACGTCTTCGCCGAGAACAAGCTGTTCGCCACCCTCGACACCACCGTCCGCAAGGTCGTCATCGGCAACGTCCCCTTCCTGCTCAGCGACACCGTCGGATTCATCCGCAAGCTGCCCACGCAGCTCATCGAGGCCTTCAAGAGCACGCTCGACGAGGTCCGCGAAGCCGATATCCTCGTGCACGTGGTGGACATCTCGCACCCCGACTACGAAGAGCAGATGGAGGTCGTGGACAAGACCCTGAAAGACATTTCGGCCGCCGACAAGCCCGTCTACGTGGTCTTCAACAAGACGGACGCCTACACCTACGAGCCCTACGACGAATTCTCGCTCGAGCCCAAGACCGAGAAAAACTTCTCGCTCGACGAAGTCAAGGCCAAGTGGATCAACGGCCGCAAGATTCCCTGCATCTTCATTTCAGCCATCAAGAAGGAGAACATCGACAAGCTCCGGGACGACATCTATAAGATGGTCGCGGAGATCCATGCCGGACGGTACCCTTTCAACAACTTCCTCTGGTAAAGAAAAACTATCTTTCTAATCAATCTATTATGCGAAAACTTCTCTTCAGTTTCTTCCTGCTGTCCGCAGCCGTCACGGCGAATGCATCGACGCACTCGTACACCAAAGCGGACACATTATGGACCGGCAAGCCGTATGTAACGGATGTCCGTGCGCTCATGACCGGGAAGATACCCGGCGTCGTGGTCACGTCCTCGCTGGGCGCGCCCGGCATGACGCCGTCCGTCTTCATCCAGGGCTACCACCTCGGCAATCAGCAACCGGTCTACATCGTGGACGGCATGCGCGTCCTGCACCTGGACACGCTTGCACCTGACTCCATCGAAAACCTCACGGTCCTCACGGGCGCGAGAGCCATGGCTCTCTTCGGTCCTGCCGCCGCGAACGGAGCGATCGTCATCAACACGAAATCCGCCGGCAGAAACGGATTCCACGCCTCCTACGGCTTCACCGGCGCCTTGCAGCAGCTGGCCTGGGAGCCGAAGCAGATCTCGCGGCAGGAATGGGCCCGCTACTATCCCCACTTTGGCAGCGACCAGTACAAGCAGAGCGAGAACAACGTCGACCAGCTCGAGACGTCCTTTGTGCAGACCCACCACCTGGACCTGCAGTATCGCAACTACGACAAATTCAGCGCTGCCGCAACGTTCGATTTCCTGGACAACGACGGCCCCTTCAAGGGCCGCTACGATGCGCAGCAGCGATTCAGCGGCACCGCGCGGGTCGAATACAAGCCCGTGTACTGGCTCCGGGCGGAACTCTCCGCCACGATGGGCAAGTCGGATATCTCCCGCACGAACGCCATGCACCGCATCCTGCTGAATTATCCCGTCAAGGTCGACAGTGAATATGACCCGTATATCGGAGAAGGCAATCGCGCGTTCAAGGATTTCACGGGTAACGCCCTGGTGGAAGTGCGCCCGGGCCACGGCCTGCTCCTGCGCGCCCACGCCGGATACAGCGCACAGCGCTCCGAAGATGAATTCGTCGAAATGACCAACGTTTCGGCGCTCGACGGCACGCAGACCATCAATGACTGGAAGTATTTCCAGTATGATCTCGAGACGCAGTACCAGCGCAGCTTTGGCTTCCACACGCTCGGGGCTGCCCTGTTGCTGCGCGGCAATTCCGTCGTCCCGGAAGAAACGGTGATGACCGCCTCCGCCTCGATAAACCCAATCCGCTACGGCAATGAAGATTATACTTATATAAGTCTGTTCGATCAGCAGACGCCTCATAACTACATGTTTCGGATCTTCAAACCGGAGAAGCCGGTCACGTGGGGAGACGGTCACCTCAACCTCACCTACGACTACGCCCGCCTGCTGACGCTCGACCTCAATTACTACCTGCTCCATGCCGCCAACAACGGACAGAGTCTTACCTACCACGTGCCTTCCGTAATGGCCACCTGGAACTTGGGACAAACCTCCTTCATGCGGGAAATCCGCCCGCGCTGGTGGAACGGATGGACCTGGAACGTCGCCTGGTCCAGCACCAACGAATACTCCAGCCACAGCCTTCCCGTCTATATCAGCACTCCCGTCAATACGATGATGAACGACGTGATGGTATCGTCTTCCCGACTGGAAATAGGTACGGATCTGCAATTCGAAAACCTGAAATTCACGGCTTCCTGGTTCTCCGGACGGGACAACTACGGCTACGCCTATCCGTTCGACCTAATCAATCAGGGCTGGACCTTTTCTGCAGACTGGTCAGGACGTCGCGGAGACTTTATCTATTCCGCCGGCCTGAACGCGGCGTTGTATAAAAACAAGTGCAATTCATCCGATCCGGGCTACGTCTATTATTTTCTTCCGAACCGGTATATCTGCTCCGGATACCCGCTCGACGCGAAGCGGCTGTATACCTACACTGGCATCGACAACGAAGGTTCCCCCGTCTTCAAGAGCCAGGAAATTTTCGGCAACGGACCCTTCCCGACCGCTACGCTCGGCTTCCATCTGGACCTGCAGTGGCGCAGATGGGCCTTCAATCTCGTTGCCCACGGCAATTTCGGCCAGTCCGTCATGCGGGCCGTCGGCCCGGAAGGTGTCCCTTACGAAGGGCATGACCTGCTCACGCGCCACTATTTGACCGAAAGCTGGTCTGAATACAACTGGAAAGGACAATATCCAAAACCTCTCCCTGTGGTGAATGGAAACATGTTCTTCTATCCCTCCGAGATGCTGGATTTCTATAATTCCTCCGCATCGCTGCACGACGCCTCCTTCTTCCGGATCGACCAGATCCGCCTGCAGTACCGCCTGCCGGTCCGCCGCCTGCACGCGCACGTGCGCCTGTCCGCCGCGCTGGAGAATTTCTTCCTGTTCACCAAGTATCCGGGAAGCGATCCGGAATACAATCTGAGCTGGGAAAATCCGGGCTATGACCTGGGTACCTATCCATCTACCCGGCGCATCGTTTTCGGCGTAAATATCGACTTCTAAACAACCAAAAAGAGCAGCACTTGACGGTGCTGCTCTTTTTATGATTTCCGAACGCGTCGGAAAGGATGCTTAGTCGGAGAACTTCGCCTTGAGGAACTCGCGGTTCAGGCGGGCGATGTGCGAGACATTGATGCCCTTCGGGCACTCCAGCTCGCAGGCACGCGTGTTGGTGCAGTTGCCGAAGCCGAGTTCGTCCATCTTGGCGACCATCGCCTTGGCGCGGCGGTGGGCTTCCGGACGGCCCTGCGGCAGCAGGGCGAGGGAGCTCACGCGGGCCGCGACAAACAGCATCGCGGAGCCGTTCTTACACGTGGCCACGCAGGCGCCGCAACCGACGCAGGCGGCCGCGTCCATGCTCTCCTCGGCACGGTCGTGCGGGATCAGGATGTTGTTGGCATCCTGCGCCGCACCGGTGCGCACGGAGATGAAGCCGCCGGCCTGGAGGATCTGGTCGAACGCGGAGCGGTTGACCACCAGGTCCTTGATGATCGGGAAACCGGCGCTGCGCCAGGGCTCCACCGTGATGGTGGCGCCGTCCTTGAAGTGGCGCATGAACAGCTGGCAGGTCGTCACATGGTTGTCCGGACCGTGGGCGCGGCCGTCGATGTAGAGGCCGCAGGCGCCACAGATGCCCTCGCGGCAGTCGTGGTCGAACGACACGGGACCGCTGCTCTGGCAGCCGCGCTCCACCGCCACAGGGTCGCAACCCTCGCGGATGAGCTGCTCATTGAGGATATCGAGCATCTCCAGGAAGGAGGCGTCCTCCTCAATGCCGGCAATATGGTAGGTCTCGAAATGACCCGGGGTCTTGGCGTTCTTCTGACGCCATATTTTCAGATTGAATTCCATCTCGCTTAGTCTTTGTAATTTCTCGTTTTCACCTCGATAAACTCATACTTGAGCGGCTCCTTGTGGAGTTCGGGCTCCTTGTCTTCACCCTTGTACTCCCAGGCGGAGACATACATGAAGTTGGCGTCGTCGCGCTTGGCCTCACCCTCCTCGGTCTGGCTCTCCACACGGAAGTGGCCGCCGCAGGACTCTGTGCGGTTCAGGGCGTCGCGCGCCATCAGCTCGCCGATATCGAAGAAGTCCTCCAGACGAAGGGCTTTCTCGAGCTCCTGGTTGAATTCAAACTGCGATCCGGGCACATTGACATTCTCATAGAATTCCTTCTTGAGGGCCTTGATTTCGGCAATGGCCTTCTTCAGGCCGGCCTCATCGCGGGCCATACCCACGTTGTCCCACATGATGTTGCCGAGACGCTTGTGGATGGAATCCACGGTCTCCTTACCCTTGATGGCGAAGAGGCGGTCGATACGGGCCTGGACGGCCTTCTCAGCCTCGTCGAATTCCTTCGTATTGACGTCCGTCTTGGGCTCGGCGAACTTGTAGGAGAGGTAGTCGCCGATCGTGACAGGCAGCACGAAATAACCGTCCGCCAGGCCCTGCATCAGCGCGGAAGCGCCGAGGCGGTTTCCGCCGTGGTCGGAGAAGTTGGCCTCGCCGATGGCGTAGAGGCCCGGAATCGTGGTCTGCAGGTCGTAGTCGACCCAGATACCACCCATGGTGTAGTGGATGGCCGGATAGATCATCATCGGCTCCTCCCAAGGGGAACTGGCAGTGATCTTCTCATACATGTCGAAAAGGTTGCCGTAGCGCTCCGCCACACGCTTGTGGCCCAGGCGCTGGATGGCGTCCGCGAAATCGAGGAACACGGCCTTGCCCGTCTCATTCACGCCGAAACCGGCGTCGCAACGCTCCTTGGCGGCGCGGGAAGCGACGTCGCGCGGCACGAGGTTACCGAAGGCCGGGTAACGGCGCTCCAGGTAATAATCGCGGTCCGCCTCAGGGATCTGGGAGGCCTTTATTTCGTGCTTGCGAAGCTTCTCAACATCCTCTTTCTTCTTCGGTACCCAGATACGGCCGTCATTACGCAGGGACTCGGACATCAGGGTCAGTTTGCACTGCTGGTCGCCGTGGACCGGGATACAGGTAGGGTGGATCTGCGCGAAGCAGGGATTTCCAAAGAAAGCACCCTTGCGGTAGCACTGCATGGCGGCGGAACCGTTGCTGTTCATGGCATTCGTGGACAGGAAATAGGTGTTGCCATAGCCACCCGTCGCAATCACGACGGCGTGGGCGCCAAAGCGCTCCAGCTGACCGGTCACGAGATTGCGGGCGATGATACCCTTGGCCTGGCCGTTTACTACCACAAGGTCGAGCATCTCATGACGGGGATATGCCTTCACGCTGCCGTTCGCAATCTCCTTGTTCAGGGAAGCGTAGGCACCCAGCAGGAGCTGCTGGCCGGTTTGACCGCGGGCGTAGAAAGTACGGCTTACCTGCACGCCACCGAAGGAACGGTTGGCCAGGTATCCGCCGTATTCACGGGCGAAAGGAATACCCTGCGCCACGCACTGGTCGATGATGGAGGCGCTCACCTCGGCCAGACGATAGACGTTGGCCTCGCGGGCGCGGTAGTCACCACCCTTGATCGTGTCGTAGAACAGACGATAGACGGAGTCGTTGTCGTTCTGATAGTTCTTCGCAGCATTGATACCACCCTGCGCGGCGATGGAGTGCGCACGGCGCGGGGTGTCACTGATGCAGAAAATCTTGACATTGTAGCCCAGTTCGCCGAGGGAAGCGGCTGCGGAGGCGCCACCCAGACCGGTACCGACCACGATGATCTCAAGTTTTCTCTTGTTGTTCGGACTCACCAGACGGATTTCCGACTTGCGCCGGGTCCATTTGCTTTCAAGCGGTCCTGCAGGAATTTTGGAATTTAACTTGTCAGACATTGTTAGGTGTTTATATATTGTTTCTTTGCTCAAAAAAGCGTATTGGCATTGTTCTGATAGGGATCCAGCCCCATGTGTTTATAGGAAAGCTCCGTCGCCACGCGGCCGCGCTGCGTCCGGACGATGAATCCTTCCTTGATCAGGAAAGGCTCATACACTTCCTCGTAAGTACCCTGATCCTCTCCGATGGCCGTCGCGAGGGTATTGGCACCGACCGGGCCTCCCTTGAACGTGGAGATGATCGTGCGGAGGATCTTGTTGTCGATGGAATCGAGTCCCCGCTTGTCTATATTCAGTTTGTCGAGCGCATAACGCGCAATCTTCAGGTCGATGTGGCCGTCTCCCATCACCTGCGCGAAGTCGCGCACGCGACGGAGCAGGGAATTGGCGATACGCGGTGTGCCACGGCTGCGAAGGGCGATCTCCTGCGCCGCTTCCGGCTCTATTTCCACTTTCAGGATCCCGGCGCTGCGCTTGACGATCTTGACCAGATCTTCGGTATCGTAGTATTCCAGCCCTTCGGTGATGCCGAAACGGGCGCGGAGCGGCGCCGTCAGCAGGCCGGCGCGCGTCGTGGCGCCCACCAGCGTGAAAGGATTGAGGGAAATCCGTACCGAACGGGCTCCCGGACCCTTGTCGATCATGATATCGATCACGAAATCCTCCATGGCCGAGTAGAGGTATTCCTCCACCTCCGGGGCCAGGCGGTGAATTTCATCGATAAAGAGGACGTCACCCGTCTCCAGGGAAGTCAGCAGACCGGCCAGGTCACCGGGACGGTCCAGGACGGGACCGGAAGTAATTTTCATGTTGACTCCCATCTCATTGGCGATGATATGCGCCAGGGTGGTCTTTCCCAGGCCCGGAGGGCCGTGGAAAAGAGTGTGGTCCAACGACTCTCCGCGCATTTTGGCTGCCTGGATATAGACGCGCAGACGGGATACGATTTCTCCCTGTCCGGTGAAATCTTCCAGCTCCTGGGGCCGGATAATTCCGTCCAATTCCTTATCTTTGCAGTCGTTTGCGTTATGAGGGTCGAATTCCTGCATGCGAGGGGCTTGACTTTTAGAATACAAATATACTTCTTTTATTTTGAAAATCTGTTATTTCTTTTTGGGTTGTTGAAATGTTGATAACTCAATCAAGTGATTATTTATCAAATTTTTAAAATAAGAGAGGAGCGTTAAAAAGTCTGTTGATTTTATGTGTGCGCCGTTGTTGATAACGGTCCGGTATATTTTATCCACAGAAAAAATCCGGCGGTAAACAGGATTTCAACATACTTTTCAACCGATTTTTTACATAGCATGTTGATAAGTTCAAAATCCACTGAACTCCTTCGTGACAGAATAAAAACCTCGCGGGAAGTATTCTGTCGCGGGCTGTTTTTGTCCGCCCGCTGGTTTGTCCTTTCCCAGACAGTTCAGAAGGGGATGCAGATCGTCGTCCTGCCGAACCGGGAAGCGGCTGAATACTGCGCGGCGGACCTGTATCATCTCATCGAAGGGGACCGGGTATTCTTCCTTCCCGAGTCGGGAAAAAGCGTGGAGCGGAGCAACTATAAATCCTCGCTCGGCGTCCAGCGCACCTCCGCCATCGGGAAGATATTGTCTTACGGAGATGCTGACTTGCTGGTCATCGTCACGTATCCGGAGGCGCTGTCGGAAGAAATTCCGGCCACCCAGGCCATCCAGGAGGCGGTTTTCAAGATAGAAAAGGGGCAGGAAATCTCCCATGACGAGATTATCAAAACCTTGGTCGGGAAAGGATTTGAAAAGGTGGATTTCGTTTCCGCGCCGGGTCAGTACGCGATCCGCGGGTCTATCGTCGATATCTTCTCTTATTCAGAGAATTACCCCTACCGCATCTCCTTCTGGGGCGATGAAATCGAGCAGATTCATTCCTTCGACTGCAACACGCAGCTGTCCCGCGAGCAGGTGGAAAAAGCGGAAATCGTATCCGACGTCGTGGGCGGCGGAGAAGTGCAGGGGCAGCCGCTGACGGACATTTTCCCGAAGGACAGCCTCATCTGGCTGGACTCTTCGGATATGTATCACAAGCAAGCCTTTTTCCAGGCGCTGAAGCCGTTTAAACGCATATTCCTGGATCCGCCGCTGGCCTACGAAGGAGACGATTTCGTGTGGTTCAAAATTTCTCCGCAACCGTCATTCAACAAGAACTTCGAGCTCCTTACGGAGGATATTCGCAGCCACCTGGAAAACAACTATCAGGTCTATATCTACGGCGAGAAAGAGCAGCAGCTGGAGCGCATCCGCTCCATCCTGGTCCAGAACGGCGGTCTGCAGCCCAAGTTTGTGAGCGGCAAGAACATCCACAACGGATTCATCGACGCACAGGACAAGGTCTGCTGCTACTCCGACCACGAAATCTTCGACCGATTCCACCGCGTGAACCTGCGGCGTACGGTCGAGAAGAGCGAGCAGCTGACAGTCAACGACCTGAATTCCTTCAATATCGGCGACTACGTCGTGCACATCGACCACGGCGTGGGCGTGTTCGGCGGCCTGGTGCGACTGCGCGACGACTTCGGGCGCATGCGCGAAGTGGTGAAAATTACCTACAAGGACGGCGACGTGGTGTTCGTGTCGGTGCACGCACTGCACAAGATTTCCCGTTTCCGCTCCAAGGACGGCGAAGCGCCGCGCATCAACAAGCTGGGTTCCAAGTCCTGGATCACGCTGAAATACAACGCAAAATCCAAGGTCAAGGATATCGCCAAGGACCTCATTCAGCTCTACGCCAAGCGGCGCGCGTCCAAGGGCTTCGCCTTCTCGCCGGACACCTACCTGCAGGAAGAGTTGGAATCCTCTTTCATGTACGAAGACACGCCCGATCAGGAGACGGCCACCGCCGCCGTGAAGCGGGACATGGAAGACACCTGCCCGATGGACCGCCTCATCTGCGGCGACGTCGGCTTCGGCAAGACGGAAATCGCCGTCCGGGCCGCCTTCAAGGCCGCTTGTGACAGCAAGCAGGTGGCCGTTCTCGTGCCTACGACCATCCTGGCCCTGCAGCATTTCAACACTTTCAAGCAGCGCCTGCAGAACCTGCCCTGCAACATCGATTATGTCAGCCGCCTGCGGACGGCCAAAGAAATCAGCGACATCAAAAAGCGCCTGGCCGCCGGCCAGATCGACATCCTGATCGGCACGCACAAGATTCTCGGCCAGGATTTCCAGTTCAAGGACCTGGGCCTGCTGATCATCGACGAAGAGCAGAAATTCGGCGTGGCCGCGAAGGAGAAACTCCGCTCCTTCAAGGCGTCCGTGGACACGCTCACGCTCACGGCGACCCCGATTCCGCGCACGCTGCAGTTCTCTCTATTGGGCGCGCGCGACCTAAGCATCATCAACACCCCGCCGCCCAACCGCATTCCCGTCCAGACGGAGATCATCCTCTTCGACGAGAAGGAAATCCGGAGCATCATCAACTACGAACTCAACCGGGGCGGCCAGGTCTTCTTCCTGCACAACAAGGTGGAGGAACTCCCCGCCATCTACGACATCCTGCATCGCCTGATCCCGGACATGAAAATTTGCGTCGCGCACGGGCAGATGGAATCCAAAGAGTTGGAAAACAAGATGTTAGATTTCATCCGCGGGGACTACGACATGATGCTCTGCACCACGCTGATCGAGAACGGCCTGGACATCCCGAACGCCAACACCATCCTGATCAACCAGGCGCAGAACTTCGGCCTGAGCGACCTGCACCAATTGCGCGGCCGCGTGGGACGTTCCAACAAGAAGGCCTTCTGCTACCTGATCGTCCCGCCGCTGATCAGCATCAGCGACGACGCGCGGCGGCGCCTCAAGGCCATCGAGGAATTCTCCGACCTGGGCAGCGGCTTCAACATCGCGATGCAGGACCTCGACATCCGCGGCGCCGGCAACCTGCTGGGCGCGGAGCAGAGCGGCTTCATCATGGACATGGGCTTCGAGACCTACCAGAAAATCCTCGCGGAAGCGATGGAGGAACTGGGCGTCGAAGCGGGCATCATCCCGAAGAACGACCGCGGTAAGTTCGTGACGGACTGCACGGTAGAGACCGACCAGCCGGCGATGATCCCCGACGATTACATCGACGTCACGGCGGAGAAAATCCGCATCTACCGGACCATCGACGCCATGTCCTCGGACAAGGAAATCGACCGTTTCGCCACCCAGCTGGCCGACCGCTTCGGCGAGTTCCCCGCCGAAATCGGTAACCTCTTCGAGGTGGTCAAGATCCGCAACCTCGGCGCGCGGCTGGGCTTCGAAAAAGTCATCGTCAAGAACGGACTGCTGATCGCCTTCTTCATCGCGAACCAGATGTCCCCGTACTACAAGTCGGACACCTTCGCGACCATCCTGCAGCGGGCGTCGGAATCGCCGCGCTACGAGCTCAAGCAGGCGGAGAGCAAGCTCAAAATCGTGGTACGGGGCGTACCTTCGCTCAAAGACGCCCATACCCTTTTAAGTAAATTGCGATAAAATGCTTATATTTGCCCGGATATGGCAAATCTTCTGGTAGAAGCAGGCAATACGGCGCTAAAAGCGGCCTGGGCCGAGGGAACCACCCTCGGCAAGACCTTCCGGTACCAGGGCGAGAAGATGATGGATTATCTGCTCTCGCTGCTGGACAAGGAGCGCCCGGAGGTGCTGACGGTGGCGTCCGCGATGGGCGTTACGCCGGAAGAAGAAGCCCTTCTGCGTCCGCGCTGCGGGCATTTGCTGATCCTGGACCGTTCGCACACGGACCTGCTGCTCCGGCAGGATTTCCCGGAGTACCTGTCCTACGACCGCGCCGCGGAGCTGGTGGCCGCCGCCTTCCTGTTCCGGGGCAAGCCCGTGACCGTGTTCGACTTTGGCACCACGCTGACGGTGGATTTCCTCAGCCGCGAAGGCCGCTACCTGGGCGGCAACGTGTCGCCGGGCTGCCGGACGCGTTTCAAGGCGCTGGAACGCTATTCCAAGTCGCTCCCGCTGGTGGACACGCCCGAAAAAATCCTCCCGGAAGGGAAGTCGCTCCAGGGCTCGATCGAGTCCGGCGTCATTTCGGGCATAATGTTTGAAATTGAAGGCTACATCAGGCTCCGACCGGAAAATATCATTATTTTCACCGGTGGGGATGCAATTTATTTTGCCAAGAAGATGAAAAACTCGATATTTGCAGTTTGCAATCTGGTTTTGATGGGCCTGGCTTTGATAACCGATGATTATGTCAAGAAGAATCTTACATAGCGCTATCCTGACCGTCCTGCTGGCGGCGGGCGCGGCATTCTCCGCGTCCGGCCAGACGACGGGTACCTACACGCCGTACTCCATCTACGGAGTCGGCGACCTGGCCCAGCCCGGCTCCGCCTACAGCAAGACGATGGGCGGCACGGGCGTGGCCCTGCGCAACAACCGTTTCCTGAACCTGATCAACCCCGCCGCCGTCACGGCGCGCGACAGCCTGGCCTTCATGGCCGACTTCTCGCTCTACAACGACAACAAGCTGTTCCAGCAGGCCGGCGTCAAGTCTGCCAGCAACACCTTCAATATCAACGATCTGGCGATGTCCTTCCCGATTTGGCGCAAGTCCGCCATGATGGTGGGCATCATGCCGTACAGCGACACGGGCTTCGGCTACAGCTTCAACTACACCGACCCGCAACTGATCGGCCAGACCGGCAACATCACCTACTCCGCCACCGGCGCGGGCAGCATCTACAAGGCGTTCGCCGCCGCAGGCGTGACGTTCTTCAAGCACCTGTCCCTCGGCGTGCAGTGGAACTACTACTTCGGCAAGATCGACAAGGTGTATTCGACGACGTTCAACGACGCCTCCTACAACGGCGTTCTGAACGGCACCACGGGCATCATCACGGGCAACGGCTTCAAGTTCGGCGTCCAGTATGAGCAGCCCCTCGGCACCAAGCACGCCCTCACGGTCGGCGCGACCTATTCCCTGCCCGTGAAGCTGAGAGGCACGATGGAGTCCTACCGCTACTCCGCCGGCAGCGCCGTATCCGACACGCTCTACTACAAGATGGACAATCTCGGCGTGGACAGCAAGGTGGAGATCCCGAGCGAACTCGCGGTCGGCATCTCCTTCCAGGAGCGCGGCCGCTGGGTGGTCACGTTCGACTATTCCCGCTCCGACTGGCGCACAAGCGGCCTGGACGGCGCCCGCGGCTTCACCGCGAGCAGCCTCTTCACCTCCTCCGTGGCGCAGACCTTCCGCGCGGGTTTCGAGATCGTTCCGAACCGAAACGACATCCGTTACTATTTCAACCACGTGGCCTATCGCGTGGGCGCATATCATAAAAAGGAATACTTTTTGCTGAACGGTAAGGAAGTAGCCTCCACCGGCATCACCCTGGGCGTGACCCTGCCGATCGTGAACAACTACAACGGCTTCACCATCGGCGTCGACCTGGGCCAGCGCGGAGCCCTGAGCGGGGAAATGATCCGCGAGCGCTACGTCAACATTTCGATCGGCTTCAACCTCTTTGACATCTGGTTCCGTAAACCTCAATACGAATAACAATAAAACTATCGCGATATGAAAAAATTAACTCTTGTCATTCTGACCCTTTCCGCCATGTTCCTGGGAACCAATGGTTTCGCCCAGGGTAAGTATGGTGCGGACAGCGCCAAGTGCGTGACCAACCTTTCCTTCTACAAGGAGTACTTCAAACAGAAAAATTACGATGAGGCCCTGCCCAGCTGGCGCCAGGCATACCACTTCTGCCCGCCGACGGCCAACCAGACGATGCTCATCGACGGTACGACCCTGCTCCGTCACCTCATCCAGAAGAACGCCCGCAACGCCGCGTACCGCAAGGCGCTCGTGGACTCCCTGATGACGCTGCACGAGACCCGTGCCCACAACTATCCCAACAACGCCCTGACCACCTACAACAACATGGGTCAGGACCTGCACAACTACGTCAAGGACAACAACCGTCGCCTCTATGACGGCTTCGAGTTCATCATCGGCCGTGTCCAGGAGAAGGTTCGCCCGACCACCCTGCTCTATGACCTGCAGGCCGCCATCGACCTCTTTCAGGCCGGTGAGCTGGATGCCGAGAGCGTGATCAACGTCTACCAGCGTAACAACGACCTCCTGGAGAAGATGGCTCCCGCCAACGACACCGAGAAGGAGCAGGTGGCCAGCGTCAAGAACGACATGGGCAGCGTCTTCGCCGGCAGCAAGGTGGCCAGCTGCGACAACCTCATCGAGCTCTACACCCCGCGCCTCGCCGCCGATCCGGACAACCTGCAGCTCGCCCAGGCCATCGTGAAGACGATGAGCATGACCGAGAACTGCGACAACAACGACCTCTTCCTCGCGGCCGTGACCACGATGAACAAGCTGGATCCTTCCGCCAGCAGCTCCTACTATCTGTCCCGCCTGCACGGCGCCCGCGGCAACTATGCCGAGGCCATCTCTTACCTGGAGAGCGCCATCGCCGGTCTCGAGGCCGGTGACTCCAAGACCGGCGACTGGACCTACGAGCTCGCCACGCTCTGCTTCAAGAACGGAGACAGCGCCCATGCTTTCGAGTATGCCAGCAAGGTGGCTGCCGAGAACGAGGCCCTGGCCGGTAAGGCCTACTTCCTCATCGGCAACATCTGGGGCTCCACGCGCTGCGGTGGCGACGAGATTTCCCGTCGCGCCCCGTACTGGGTGGCCTGCGACTACATGAACAAGGCCAAGGCCGCCGATCCGTCCCTGACGGACGAGGCCAACCGCTACATCGGCCAGTACAGCGTGTACTTCCCGGAGACGGCGGAAGCCTTCATGTACGATATCACCAAGGGTCAGTCCTACACGGTCGTCTGCGGCGGCATGCGCGCCACGACGACGGTGCGCACCAGATAAATTGGGCGCCCGGCGACACTTCGGACATCAAGTGCTGGCAATCACGTTCGTGGTTGCCAGCATTGTCGTTTCCTGCCGGAGCGGCATCGGCGAAGCGGAGAAGCTGGACCTGAGCAAAACGCCCACGCAGCGCTCGCACGACGTCTTTGCCGTGCAGACGCGCAACGGGGCGGTTTCGATGCGGATGGAAACGCCCCTGATGGAGCACTACGACGCGGACACCGTCTCGTACGACGCGTTCCCGCAGGGGATTTCGGTCTATGGCTATACGGAAGACGGCCTGCTCGAGTCGATCATCGTGGCGGACGACGCCCGGCACATCGTGCCCAAAAGGAGCGGCCGGGACGAGATCTGGGAGGCCTTCGGCAACGTCATCATGCACAACGTCCTCGAACAGGAGACGATGGAGACGGACACGGTCTACTGGGACCAGGCCAAACGGGAGATTTACACGGACTGCTATGTCAAGCTGTACTCCCGTCAGGGCTTCCTGCAGGGCTTCGGAATGCGTTCCGACGACCACGTGCGCAACTCCATCCTGTACCGTCCGTTCGACGGCTACGGTGTGGTGGTGCAGGACAGCACGGCCGTAATCATTGATTCTGTGAATTTTATTGGGCCGTTTCCAAAAAAATAACTATCTTCGCAGCCCCTTAACGGAAAATTATAAAATTATATAACCATGGCGGTACTTGAAAAAATACGCGTAAAGTTCGGCCTCGCGATCTCGATCATCATCGCGCTGGCCCTCCTGTCTTTCATTATCGATCCCAGCACCCTGGAGTCGGCCCTGAACTCGATGTCCTCCAAGTATGACGTCGGTCAGATCGCCGGCAAGAGTATTTCCTACTCGGATTTCCAGGCGGACGTGGACCGTTATACGACGATCAACGAGCTCCTCGGCGCCACCCGCGACGAGGAAAGCCAGAAGCAGATCCGCAACGCTGCCTGGCAGGAGCTGCTCGACAAATACCTGTTCGTGAAGAACGCCAAGGAGGCGGGCATCACTGTCGGTGAAGACGAGATGCTGGCCCTGATGGGCGGGGAGTACGCTTCCCCGGTCCTGGTGCAGAACCCCGTTTTCATGGATGAGAACGGCGTGTTCTCCGCGGATCGCCTGAAGGCCTTCATCCAGAACGTGGACGCTGACGACAGCGGCCAGCTCCGCACCTACTGGAACTACATCCAGAACAACGTCCACAACCAGCAGTACTATGCCAAGTACGGCGCCCTGTTCACCGCCAGCGGCAACGACAACGCGCTGCAGCTCGCCCAGGCCGTCAAGGAAGGCAACACCACCGCCGACGTGGACTACTGCATGGTGTTCTACCCGATGAACGATATTGACAGCACCGTCACCGTCTCCGACGACGAGGTGCGCGCCTACTACAAGGCCCATAAGGAAATCTTCAAGCAGAAGGCCAACCGCGAGATTGAGTATGTCGTCTTCGAGGTGGTTCCGTCCTCCGAGGACATCGCCGCCGCGAGCACCGCGATGAGCGAGGCATTCGACGAGTTCGCCACGACCGACAACATGCGCGCCTTCCTGCTCAAGAACTCCGAGCGCGGCCTGGACAACTACTGGTACAAGGCCGGTGAGCTCGCCACGGTCAACGCCGAGCTCGACGACCAGATCTTCGGGGGCAACAAGCTCACCCAGATCGTGACCGACGGCACCAGCTTCTTCGCGGGTCGCGAGATGGCCAGCAAGATGATGCCGGACTCCGCTTTTGTCAAGCACATCCTCTTGCAGGGCGACAACGCCGCGCACGTGGCTGACAGCCTGGTGAACGTCCTCAAGAAGGGCGGCAACTTCGCCAACCTCGCCGCCGCCTATTCCGCCGACCAGGGTTCCGCCGCTGACGGCGAACTCGGCAGCATCGGCTGGATGACCCAGACCTACATGATCCCGGGCTTCGAGGATGTCTTCGACGCCAAGGTGGGCACCCCGTACGTGCTGACGACCCAGTACGGCACCCATGTCGTGCTCGTGAGCAACAAGACCAAGCCGGTGGCCAAGAAGCAGGTCGCGATCCTCGAGAAGACCGCCCTGGCCAGCAAGGAGACCTTCAATAACTTCTATTCCCAGGCCAACACCTTCGCCACCCTCGCCGGCGGCACCTATGAAGGCTACCAGAAGGCCCTGGATTCCACGAAGGTCTACTCCCACCAGGCCACCATCACCGAGGCGACGGCCGCCTACGGCGCCATCGACAACGCCAAGGAAGTGACCCGCTGGGACTTCGACAACAAGCCCGGCAAGTCCTCCAACATCATCACCGTGGACAACAACTACTTCTTCGTGGCCGCCGTCAAGGAGGCGAACAAGGAGGGTTACGCTTCCGTGCAGAAGGTGGCTTCCCAGATCTACCAGCTGCTCCTCTCCCAGAAGCAGCAGGAGGCCAGTTCGAAGAAGGTGGCCGAGCAGATTGCCGGTGCTTCCTCCCTTGAGGAGATTGCCGAGCGCCTCGGCGTGACCGTCGAGCACCGCGACGCCCTCTCGCTGGGTTCCTCCAGCGTGGAGCCGGCGCTGATCGGCGCCATCGCCGCCGCGAAGGAAGGCGAGATTTACGGCCCGGTGAACGGTGTGATGGGCACCTATGTCGTGCGTGTGGCGAACAAGGCGCAGGGCAGCTTCTACAGCGAGGCTGACGCCAAGAACCTGGCCACGCAGAAGGCCCAGTACCTCTCCCAGATGATCCTCCCGGTCATGCAGGAGTACGACAACGTCAAGGATAACAGAGAGCGCTTCTTCTAGCCGTTCCGGCCAGAAGCCGAAAAGTCCCGCAGGAAACTGCGGGATTTTTCGTTATATTAGCACCATGAAACGGACTATGATTATACTGACCCTGCTGCTGGGCTTCTGTCCCCGCGCGTTTTCCCAACAGGACTCGCTGTTGGTCGTTTTCTGGAACGTAGAGAACTTCTTCAGCTACCATTCCGAGAGCAAGCCCCAATACTGGACGAAAGGCCGTTTTCAGGCCAAATGCGACGCCATCGCGAAGACGCTGCTGCGCATCGCCGACCGCTACGGGCGGCTGCCGGACGCGGTCGGCTTCGCGGAGGTCGAGAACGCCTTCGTGCTGCGCCGGCTGACGCGCGAGACGGCCCTGCGCAAGCTCGACTACCGCATCGTCCACTACGACTCCCCCGACCACCGCGGCATCGACTGCGCGCTGCTCTGCCGCGAATCCACGCTTCCCGTGCGCGTCAGCACGCCGAAGCACCTCCCGGACAGCGCGGGCGGCGTGATGGCCACGCGCGACATTCTCCTGGCGGAGTTCGACCGCCTGGCCATCCTGGTGAACCATCATCCCTCGCAGCTGGGCGGCAAGGCGGAGCGGCGGGAAGCGGCGCAGGCGCGGCTGCGCGCCCTGACGGACTCGCTGCACGCCGCCGGGCAGCCGCGCACGCTGGCGGTGGGGGATTTCAACGAGGATCTGTGGGGGAGCGGCGCCGGGACGATCAAGTACAACGGGCGCTGGGAGAAGATCGACGGCGGCTTCGCCGAAGGCTTCCCGCGCGTGCGGGAGGAGGTTTTCGCTGACCCGCTGCTGCTGGAGGAGGACAAGGCCTTCGGCGGCATGAAGCCCCGGCGGACCTTTGTCGGGCCGCGCTACACGGGCGGCGTCAGCGACCACCTGCCTGTTGTCTTTATCGTTTATTATTGATAAATTTGTGGTTGCGACAAAATCTTAAAACCACATACCATGGACAACATGCTCAGCACCATTCACGAGAAATTCCTCTCCTTCTACGGCGAAGGCGGCACCCTGTATGCCGCGGCCGGCCGCGTCAACCTCATCGGCGAGCACACGGACTACAACGGCGGTTACGTCTTCCCCGGCGCCATCGACAAGTGCATCGTGGCGGAAATCCGCCCCAACGGCACGAAGACCGTGAACCTCTTCGCCGTCGACAGGAACGCCGCGACGGGCTTCGGCCTGGAAGAGGGAGATAAACCCGCTGAGCAGTGGGCGTGCTACGTCTTCGGTGTCTGCCGGGAGACGATCAAGCGCGGCGGTCGCGTGGAGGGCTTCGATGCCGTCTTTGCGGGCGATGTGCCCATCGGCGCCGGCCTCTCTTCCTCCGCAGCCCTGGAGAGCTGCTTCGCGTTCGCCATCAACGACCTCTTCCAGAACGGCATCGACAAGTTCGAGCTGGCGAAGATCGGCCAGAGCACGGAGCACAACTACTGCGGCGTGAACTGCGGCATCATGGATCAGTTCGCCTCCTGTTTCGGCAAGGCGGGCAGCCTCATTCGACTGAATTGCAAGACGCTGGAATACAAATACTTCCCCTTCGACCCGAAGGGATACAAGCTCGTGCTCGTGGACTCCTGCGTGAAGCATGAGCTGGCCTCGTCGGCCTATAATTTCCGCCGCCAGAGCTGCGAGCGCGCCGCCGCCGCGATCAAGAAGAACCATCCCGAAATCGACTGCCTGAGCGACTGCAAGCGCATCTGGCTGGACGAGGTGCGGGGCGAAATCTCCAGCGAGGACTTCCTCCGTGCAGAGTATGTCATCGGCGAGGTGCAGCGTGTGCTGGACGTCTGCGACGCCTTGGAGCGCGGCGACTACGAGACCGTGGGCGAGATGATGTATCAGACGCATTTCGGCCTGAGCAAGCTCTACGAAGTGAGCTGCGAGGAGCTCGACTTCCTCAACCGCCTGGCCCGCCGGCTCGGCGTCACGGGCTCCCGCGTCATGGGCGGCGGCTTCGGCGGCTGCACCATCAATCTCGTTAAGGACGAGCTCTACCTGCCCTTCGTGGCGGCCGCCAAGGCGGAATTCACGCTCAAGTTCGGCCACGCCCCGAAGATCTACGACGTAGTCATCTCCGACGGCGCCCGGAAATTGTAAAATTTCCTTACCTTTGCAGCGCAAAAAAGCAAAGATTCTATGTCCCTGAAATGCGGTATCGTCGGCCTGCCGAACGTAGGCAAGTCCACCCTCTTCAATTGCGTGAGCTCCGGGAAGGCCCAGAGCGCCAATTTCCCGTTCTGCACCATTGAGCCGAACCTCGGCTCCACCAACGTCCCCGACAAGCGCCTGGAGGTGCTTTCCGATATCTGCCAGCCGCAGCGCACGATTCCCGCGACGGTCGACATCGTCGACATCGCCGGCCTGGTGCGCGGCGCGAGCCGCGGAGAGGGCCTGGGCAACCAGTTCCTCGCCAACATCCGCGAGTGCGACGCCATCCTGCACGTGCTGCGCTGCTTCGACGACGGCAACGTCGTCCACGTGGACGGCTCCGTGGATCCGGTCCGGGACAAGGAAGTCGTGGACCTGGAACTTCAGATCAAGGACCTGGAGACGGTGAACGCCCGCGTCGCGAAGGTCCAGAAGCAGGCCACGACCGGCGGCGACAAGGAGGCCAAGAAGCTGCT
>JAEEGJ010010682.1_pt1 | contig 23760 bp, 16 predicted proteins | sample 8958761 | NCBI WGS metagenome assembly JAEEGJ01 (sample SAMN16246546, study PRJNA631951) | gut metagenome | biome: gut microbiome; feature: rumen; material: RS-attached | host: Bos | place: Iran: Karaj | collected 2018-10 | reverse complement strand
ATGAAAAGAGACGAAAAAATCTTTGATCTGATTCGCCAAGAGAAAGAGCGTCAGATGCACGGAATCGAGCTCATCGCTTCGGAAAACTTTGTCAGCGAGCAAGTGCTGGAAGCCATGGGTTCTGTCATGACCAACAAATATGCCGAGGGTTATCCCGGCAAGCGTTACTACGGCGGCTGCCAAATCGTCGACCAGAGCGAGCAAATCGCCATCGACCGCGCCTGCCAACTGTTCAACGCCACCTTCGCCAACGTGCAGCCCCACTCGGGTGCACAGGCCAACATGGCTGTGATGCAAGCTTTGCTTGAACCCGGCGACACCTTCATGGGTCTCGACCTCTCGCACGGTGGTCACCTCTCACACGGCAGCCCGGTCAACGCTTCGGGTATGCTCTACAAGCCCGTCGCTTATCATGTGGCCAAGGAAACCGGTCGCGTCGACTACGACGAGATGGAGAAGATCGCCCTCGAGTGCAAGCCTAAACTCATCATCGCTGGTGCTTCTGCTTACAGCCGTGACTGGGACTACAAGCGCATGCGTGCCATCGCCGACCAAGTGGGTGCCGTCCTCATGGCCGACGTCAGCCACCCCGCTGGCCTCATCGCCAAGGGCCTGCTGAACGACCCGCTGGAGTACTGCCACATCATCACCACCACGACCCACAAGACCCTCCGCGGTCCCCGTGGCGGCATGATCCTCATCCGTCATGACTTCGAAGACCCGCGTGGCCGCAAGACCCCGAAGGGCGAAACGAAGATGATGTCAGCTTTGATCAACAGCGCCGTGTTCCCGGGCATCCAAGGTGGTCCTCTGGAGCACGTCATCGCTTCCAAGGCCGTTGCTTTCGGCGAAGCCCTCAGCGACGAGTACATGGAGTACATCCAACAGGTGAGAAAGAACGCCGCCTTCATGGCCAGAGCCTTCATGGATAAAGGTTACGATGTCATCAGCGGTGGTACCGACAACCACTCCATGCTGATCGACCTCCGTGGCAAGTTCCCGGAGATCACCGGTAAGATGGTGGAGAACACCCTCGTCCTTGCCGACATCACCGTCAACAAGAACATGGTACCCTTCGACACCCGTTCGCCTTTCCTGACCTCTGGTCTGCGCGTCGGTACGCCCGCCATCACCACCCGTGGTCTGAAACAAGACAAGATGGCCGTCATCGTCGACATGATCGACGACGTCATCAGCGACATCAATCCTGAGACCAAGACCGCTTCGGAGGCCAAGATCAACGCTGTCCGCGCTGAGGTCAACAAGCTGATGAAGGACTATCCGCTCTTCGCTTGGTAATCACAATTGACACCTTTATTAATGGTCGCTCCATTCGGGGCGGCCATTATTTTTGTCCCAAAACAAAGAAAATAGTTTTTGATTGCCGAAAAACCTCTATCTTTGCATCCCGTATTTTTATTTCTAAGCCATCATGAAAACCACCAAAAAATACGGGTTCGACAACGAAAAATACCTCAAAATCCAGTCGGAACACATCAAGGACCGCATCGCGCAATTCGGCGACAAACTGTATCTCGAATTCGGCGGTAAACTCTTCGACGACTTCCACGCCAGCCGCGTGCTGCCTGGCTTCCAACCCGACAGTAAGCTGAAAATGCTCTCTCAACTCATCGATGTGGCAGAGATTATTATTGTTATCAGTGCCGTCGACATTGAGAAGAACAAGGTGCGCGGCGACTTGGGCATCACTTACGATGTGGATGTGTTGCGCCTGCGCGAGGAGTTCATGAATCGTGGTTTCATGGTGAGTTCAGTGGTGGTGACGCACTACAACGGCCAAGCCAGCACCGATGCCTATCGCAAACGCTTGGAACGCATGGGCATCAAGGTGTATTACCATCGCATCATCGAAGGCTATCCCAACAACGTTGCCCTCATCGACTCGGAGGAAGGCTTTGGCCGCAACGATTATGTGGAGACCTCACGTCCCTTGGTGGTGGTCACGGCTCCAGGTCCTGGAAGCGGCAAGATGGCCGTCTGTCTCAGCCAGTTGTATCACGAGAACAAGCGTGGCATCAAGGCGGGCTACGCCAAATTTGAGACCTTCCCCGTATGGAACCTGCCGCTGAAGCATCCTGTCAACGTGGCCTACGAAGCTGCCACCGCCGACCTCAGCGACGTGAACATGATTGACCCGTTCCATCTGGAAGCCTACGGCAAGACAGCAGTCAATTACAACCGCGATATTGAGATTTTCCCTGTGCTCAATGCCATCTTCGAGAGCATCTACGGCGAGAACCCCTACAAGTCCCCGACCGACATGGGTGTCAACATGGTGGGCTACTGCCTTAGCGATGACGCGGTTTGCTGCGAGGCCTCCAAGCAGGAAATCATCCGTCGTTACTATGCTGCACTTTGTAATCTGGCCAATGGTAAAGGCACTGAAAACGAGGTGAATAAGATTGCTTTGCTGATGAAGCAAGCCAAAATCAGCACGGCTGACCGCAAGACCACCATTGCCGCGAAAGAACGGAAAGAGAAGGAAGGTGCTGCCGCTGCCGCCATCGAACTGGAAGACGGCACCATCATCACGGCACATACCAGTGCTTTGCTCGGTCCCAGCGCAGCCTTGATTCTGAACGCTACCAAACATATTGCAGGCATTCCGCATGAGGTGAAACTCATCCCGCAAGCCATGATCGAGCCCATCCAGAAGACAAAGGTCAGTTTGCTGCATGGCAACAATCCGCGTTTGCACACCGACGAAGTGCTTGTGGCACTTTCTATGCTCAGCTTATGGGATGAAAACTGCAAGAAAGCCTTGGAACATTTGCCGCAACTCAAAGGCTGTCAAGTGCATAGCACGGTGATGCTCAGCGAGGTGGATCAAAAGATTTTCAAGAAATTGGGCATTGACTTGACCTGCGACCCTGTGGCGAAGAAATAGCTCAATACGCCCGTATTGCCCTCACATAATACTCCAGCGTCTTCACCGCATCGGTAACGACAATTTTATCATCTTGCATGCGCACAGCTGCCGCACCACGAGTACCCGTCTCGGTACTTGACCAGTAGATCTTGTCCTCCAAAGTCGGACACCCTAAACTGTCTAAAGTGGTATTCACAACCTCTTGATTCATCAGCAAATAACGCATTTCCGTGGTCGAAGGCACATACCATTGCCTGTGATTAATGAGCTTATGAGGATAATGGACGAGATTCCAAGTGTTTCTCTGATAACTCCAGTCAATCGCTGGGAAATTATAGAGGTCGTAATTGGCCGTCACGATATTGGTATTGTTCCAGCCGTCGTAAGGGTTGGTAGCCCCCGTCTCACAAACAAGATGGGCAAGGTCACACCAAGGCAAAACAACTTCTTCAAGACTGACCATCAGTCCGTTATGAGCACCGATAGTATAAAAGACCACCCCTTCTAAAGTGTCGTTTTTGAAATAATCACCGACCTTGTATGTGGGTTGATTGGGTACATGTGGCTCACCGCCTTGCGGGTTTTCTGGCTTCTGGCAAGAGACAAGAGCGTATAGAAAAACTATGAAATATAAGGCTCGCCTCATATACCGAGCGAGATATTCAAGCCTTTGGCTGTGTTCACCAAGTCGCTGTCGATGGTGACGAGATTGGGCTTGGAGATAGCTTCTTTGAGCGAGACGGCCACCAAATCGGGATGATGGTAGGCCACCATCTGACCAAACTGCTTGTTAAGCACCATCTCGAAGGCCTTCACACCGAACTCAGCCGACAAAACACGGTCGTAGGCAATCGGCACGCCACCGCGCTGCAAGTGACCCAAGGTGGTCTCGCGCATGTCGTGGGTGAAGCCCGCTGCCTTCATCTCCTCGATGAAACGACGACCGATGCCGCCCAGCTTCTTGTTCTCGTAGCCGACCTCGGTGCTGATTTCATACACCTGCTGGCCATCCTTGGGACGCGCACCTTCCGAAGCCACCACAACAGCAAAGCCGCGGTCGTGGTTGAAACGACGTTCCAAGCGCTCCTTCACGATGTTGATGTCATACGGGAACTCTGGCAAGAGGCATACCTCTGCCCCACCCGCGATAGCAGAATGCAAGGCAATCCAACCCGCATCGCGACCCATAACTTCGAGAACGAAGACGCGGTTGTGCGATGCTGCTGTGGTAACGAGCTTATCCACAGCCTCGGTGGCAATTTGCACGGCGGTCTGGAAACCAAAGGTGCATTCCGTCGAGGAGAGGTCGTTGTCGATGGTCTTGGGCACGCCAATGATGTTCAAGCCCTTCTCGTAGAGCTTCTGCGAGATGCGCTGTGAGCCGTCACCGCCGATACTAATGACCGCGTCGATGCCCATATATTGCAGCTTGCGGAGCATCTCATCGCTGCGGTCCACGGTAGTCCAAGTGCCGTCGGCGTTCTTGATGGGCCAGCTGAACGGGCCGCCCTTGTTGGTGGTCTCGATGATGGTGCCGCCACGGAAGTGGATGCCGCGCACCGATTCGGGTGTCAGCCTGACGACCTCGGTGGGTTCCCACAAGATGCCGTTGTAGGCTTGTATGCTACCGAGCACTTCCCAATCTTTCTCTTGGGCGGCTCTTTTTACGATGGCACGAATTACGGCGTTGAGGCCTGGGCAGTCGCCGCCACCGGTTAAAACGAGTAGTCTTTTCATATTTAAAGGTATTGTTTTATTTCTTATAATAATGGTATCGCATGGAAAGCACTAATACGACAACAATTTTATCATGTATTTCGTATAGAATCCGATGTTCCTTGTTGATACGCCTCGACCAAACCCCACTCAAATCACCCGATAGCAGTTCAGGCTTACCAGTGCCAGTACGAGGGTGTTCTTCCATCTCTGACAACAGCCTTTGAATTTTTCTTTTCGTGGCTTCATCACCGTGTTGTTTCCACCAATCAAGATCTTTTTGTGCATCGGGAGTGAATTTCAGTTCCATACTTCCTCAGCCTTGATGGTCATACAATTGCCTTTCAAGAAATCCTCGCGACCGCGTTTAACCTTGGCAACGATTTCAGGGTCATAATCTTCAGCATCAGACTTCTGCTCTAGGATTTGTCCACCCATAGTAACAAATAGTTGCATCAGTTGCTGTAGTGCAGCATTATGCTTGTCGAACTGTATGGTCATTGTTTCCATAGCGAATTAATTTGTATTGGTTTCGCAAAAGTACTAATTATTTTCGAAAAATGAAACGTTTTGTCAAGATGGCAAAATTGTAGGGCTACCATACTATGACAGCCCTACAAATCATTTTCATTTCAAATTCAGCGCAATCTGCAGCTCATCCAATTGCTCCTGAGCAATCGGTGCGGGCGAGCCGCTCATCACGTCGCGGCCGGCGTTGTTCTTCGGGAAGGCGATGAAATCGCGGATGGAGTCGGCACCGCCGAAGAGCGAGCAGAGACGGTCGAAGCCGAAGGCCAGACCAGCGTGAGGCGGAGCACCATACTCGAAAGCACCCATCAGGAAACCGAACTGCTCCTGCGCCTTCTCATCAGTGAAGCCGAGGGTATGGAACATCTTGTTCTGCAAGGTGCGGTCGTGGATACGGATGGAGCCACCACCGACCTCCACGCCGTTCATTACGATGTCGTAAGCGTTGGCGCGAATGTCACCCCACTTCGTCGGGTCGTCAAGCAAGGCCTCGTCTTCTGGCTTCGGTGCGGTGAAGGGATGATGCATGGCGTAGTAGCGTTGCGTCTCTTCATCCCATTCGAGCAACGGGAAGTCGATGACCCACAGCGGCGCGTACACATCGGGGTTGCGCAGGCCGAGTTGGTTGCCCATCTCCAGACGCAAGGCGTTGAGTTGCACGCGGGTCTTCATGGCCTCGCCACAAAGGATGAGCATCAGGTCGCCAGGCTTGGCACCGAACTTGTCGACAATAACCTTCAGGTCTTCAGGCGTGTAGAACTTATCAACCGACGACTTGAATGTACCATCGGTGTTGTATTTGATGTAGACCATTCCGCCAGCACCCACCTGAGGACGTTTCACGAACTCGGTAAGGCTATCGAGTTGCTTACGGGTGTATTCCGAGCAGCCCTCAGCATTGATACCTACTACGAGGTCGGCATTATCGAAGAGGCCAAAGCCTTTGCCTTTCACCACGTCGTTGAGTTCCACGAACTTCATTCCGAAGCGGATATCGGGTTTGTCGGAGCCGTAGTATTTCATGGCATCGTGCCAGGTCATGCGCGGAAATTGGTCGAACTCAAGGCCCTTCATCTCCTTGAAGAGGTGCTTGGCCAAGCCCTCGAAAGTGTTCAGCACGTCCTCTTGTTCCACAAACGACATCTCGCAGTCGATTTGGGTGAACTCAGGTTGACGGTCAGCGCGGAGGTCCTCATCACGGAAGCAACGTACAATCTGGAAGTAGCGGTCCATGCCAGCCACCATCAGCAGTTGTTTGTACTGCTGCGGGCTTTGCGGCAGGGCGTAGAACTCACCCGGGTTCATACGGCTCGGCACCACGAAGTCACGAGCGCCCTCAGGCGTGCTCTTGATGAGCATCGGGGTCTCGATTTCGAGGAAATTGAGGTTGCTCAGGTAGTTGCGTACCAGCATGGCCATGCGGTGGCGCAGTTCGAGGTTCTTGCGCACGGGGTTACGACGGATGTCCAAATAGCGGTATTTCATGCGGAGGTCGTCGCCGCCATCGCTGACATCTTCGATGGTGAAGGGCGGGGTCTTGCTGCCGTTGAGCAGAGTGAAAGCATTCACTTTCAGCTCAATGTCGCCCGTCGGCATGTTCGGGTTCTTCGATTCGCGTTCGATGACGGTACCTTTGGCCTGAATCACAAATTCGCGGCCGAAGGTACGGGCCTGTTCCATGAGTTTAGGATCGCTGTTGCCATCCAGGAAAAGTTGGGTGATACCATAGCGGTCGCGGAGGTCGATCCACACGAGGGAGCCTTTGTCGCGTACGCGCTGCACCCAGCCTGCCAATGTCACTTCCTTGCCAGCGTCGGCAAGACGGAGTTCGCCACAAGTATGCGTTCTGTACATAATATCGGATTTAAAGATTTAAAATTCAAAATTCAAAATTCAAAGATTAAGATTAAAACTTGCAAAGATAGCAATTCATTTCGGAATGGTACGCAAGTAGGTTAGTTTTTATTATTTTTGCCCCGTGATTCGAAAATTGAAACATATTCTCATCGCAGCTGGCCTGTTGCTCACGGCCTTCCTCGTCCAGCGTTGCGCCAATGCGGTGGCTCCTACGGGCGGACCAAAGGATGAGCGACCTCCCGTGGTAGTTGAAGCTGTGCCCGAAAACCACAGTATCAACTTCATCGGGAAGAAGATAGAGATTACTTTCGATGAATACATCACCCTTGATAACGCCAACCAGAATGTGCTGATTTCACCCCCTTTGAGCGAGAAACCCGACATCAAACTCCATAATAAGACGGTCGTTGTCAAGTTTAAGGAAAACCTGACGCCCAACACGACCTACACCATCAATTTCGGCTCAACCATCAAGGACTTGCATGAGGGCAATGTATTCAAGGATTATGTCTATAGTTTCTCGACGGGCGACTTCATCGACACGCTCAGCATAGCAGGAAAGGTGCTCAATGCTGAAGACAAGAAACCTGTTGAAAACGCATACGTTTCCTTGTATGCCGCCGACCGCGAAAACCTGGATTCCTTGCCCCTGAGTGCTAAACGCAATTATATCACTAAGACCGACAAGGATGGCAATTTCAGTCTCCATGGTCTGGCTGACCAAAAATATCTTGTTTTCGCACTCAAAGATGTGAATTCCAACCTATATTTCGACCAACCTAATGAGGAAGTGGCATTTTTGGACACCTTAGTGCCTGCTTCGTATCCATGGACGGCTCCAAAGCCTCAACCTTTGGATACTACGGCGATTGACAGCACCTTATTATTGATGAATGAATCCATTCCGATAGCAGTAATAGATTCCCTTAAGGAAATCTCTTCGGATTCTACGCTTGTCATACCGAAAGATACTGTACCCCAACGCGTTTTCGACCAAAACGCCCTGAACCTTACTTTGTATATGTTCACTGAGGTGGATTCCTCTCAGGTGCTTTTGGAGAAGAAACTCATTGAAGAAGGACTGCTTCGCTTCGTGTTCCGCCATCCAGCCAAGGATGCCGTCATCATGACCCCGGAAATGCTGCCCGACACCTTCAACCTAATCCCTCTGCATTCTACTGCATACGACACGGTTTGGTGGTATTTCACACCCAATGTCAAAGACAGCCTATGGGTACAAGTAAAATACGACACATTAATTAATGATTCCTCACGCTATAGCCTGAAATACAAGGAACCTGGAGGCAACAATAGGCGTAAACGTGAAACCGAAAAGCTGAAAGTCAGCAATAATTTACTTGGTCGCAGTGGACTGATCCCCGGTGAGGATTTTATATTGAAATTCTCCGAACCCATCGTCACATACCAAATGCGTGATTCCGCCGTTTACAAATGCGACACCACCGTTTTTTATAACCGACTCGCTTTCGAGCCCGCTGATGAATATGGCACAAAATACCGTTTGACCTCACCCTTCTCAGCCGATTCAATCTACAGCTTCGAGATTCCCGACTCGGTGTTCTTCAGCATCCGAGGTCGTACCAACGATCCCATCAAAACTGATTTTCATGTATTAAAGGATGACGAATACGGTAACATCTACATCACTGTCATTCCGCCCGAGGGAATTATACAGGTCATCATGCAACTCACCGACGAGAACGGCAAAGTGCTGAAACAGGAAACCATCTCGCAGCAACAAGAGGTAATGTTCGAATACCTGATGCCCGCCAAATACAAACTCCGCGCCCTTTTAGACGCCGACGGCAATGGCAAGTGGAGCACAGGCAACTACCACCGCCACACGCTGCCCGAGACCGTTATCGAATACAAAGACCCACTTGAAATCAATGCCGGTTGGGACATCGACTTGGATGCGGTTTGGGATTTGAACCAGAAACCATGAACAACCCTCTGACAAATAAAAAACATCATGGGCGGATCATCGCCATATTGCTCATCCTTGTGGCAGGGCTGTTTCTCCAAAGTGGTTACATGAACGAGTACCCGACCCACGTTCACGCTTGGGCCGAGCAAGACCATTACGCTCTCGCCCTCGGGTTCATCAACAACGGCTTCGACTTCTTCCATCCTGAAACGATGATCTACAACAAACAGTTCCCTGGCTGGTGGAAAGAAGCCTACGACAACACCATCACCTCCGTCGACTTTCCCATCCATGAATTCAATGCCGCCCTGCTGATGAAGCTACTTGGCAATACCTCGCCTTGGGTGTTCCGCCTCTGGACCCTGTTTTGGGGCTTCCTTGGATTATTTTTCCTGTTTAAAGTCGCCTACCATCTCACCCATGAATGGATGAAGTCGGCTTTGGTCGTTGCCATTGCTTTAGGTTCACCGGTATATGCCTATTTTCTCAATGGGTTTCTCCCCGGCATTCCCGCTTTGTCTATGGGAATCATAGGATTATGGTTCTATCTAAAGTATTATGACAGCGGCCAAAGAAAGTATTTCCATCTCAGTATGGCCTTTCTTACCTTAGCCATGCTCATGCGCACTACCTTCGCTATTGAACTCATTGCCATCCTCTGTTTTGAGATGCTGCGTATCTTCCGAAAAGAAAGCACTTTCCTGGACAAACTGCCAAGCGTGCTCATCTCAGTAGCATTGTTCGTGGCCTATTTTCTCTGGAACAAACATTTGCGCAACCTTTACGGTACGCTCTTCTTGAATGAGTTGTTGCCCCCCGAAGACTGGCAAGACGCCAAAGAACTCATTGCTGACACTTATAATAAATGGACCTATCATTATTTCCAGAAGTTCCAATACTTTGTTTTCTACTTTATAGCATTGTCAGCGATTGTGGTAAGCCTTTACCGCTCAACGAAAAACAAAGAAAAGGCCAACGTTATTTCAAAAAAGCCCCTTCCTCTCTGGTGGCTACCGCTCATCGAAGTGTTCGGCTGCCTGCTCTTCAGCGTTGCCATGATGCAGCAACTACCTTTCCACGACTATTACCTCATCGACACTTTCTTCCTGCCCATACTGTTGCTAATCACCCTAACACTCAAAGCCTTGCCGAAGGCTGAAGAAACGCATTCCTTGGTATTGAGTGCTTTTATGATAGGCATCATTTGCACTATAATGATTATCAACGCAAAAGCGACTCAAGTCGAGAGACGGGAAATGGAGAACCTGGCTTCCATCTCATACGAACATTATCAGGATGCCGACTTGCTGTTGGATTCCTTGAACATTCCTCGAGATGCCAAAATCCTTTGCCTGTACGGATATGCCCAAAACGGCCCCTTTATCCAGATGCAGCGAAAGGGTTACACGGTGATGACTCCCGACGACGAATTGTTGGAGGCCGCTTTTACGTGGGATTTCGACTACATCGTTGTAGAAAACGAGAAATACAAGACCTTCTTCAAAGATCGAAGCATTCCGTTATCGCGCCTGAAGCGTATCGGCGGTAATGACCACCTGAGCGTCTGCACCGCCGACAACAACTGGATTTATCAGGAATGGTGGCAGCTGATCTACCACTGATCTTACTCTACCGTCACCGATTTGGCCAAGTTACGCGGTTGGTCAACATTGCAACCTCGCATCACTGCGATATGATAGGCCAAGATCTGCAAAGGCACCGTAGCCAACAAAGGTGAGTAGAGGCATTCCGTCTCGGGAATCTCAATCACATAATCAGCCATGCGGCGAGCCAACACATCCTTCTCACTCACTACAGCAATGATTTTGCCGTTGCGTGCTTTTACCTCCTGGATATTACTGAGCACCTTTTCGTAAGTGCTGTGGTTGGTGGCAATGAAAACCACAGGCATATCCTTATCAATCAATGCAATAGGGCCATGCTTCATCTCGGCTGCAGGATAACCTTCGGCATGGATGTAAGAAATTTCCTTGAGTTTCAAGGCACCTTCAAGCGCCACAGGGTAGTTCTGCAAACGGCCAAGATACAGCATATTGCGAACATCTTTATACTTCTCAGCAATGTCTTTCACATGGCCACTATGGTCGAGCGTCCACTGAATTTTTTCTGGGATGCGGTCAAGTTCCTGGATGAACTCAAGACGTTCCTCGTCTTTCATCGAGCCTTTCAACTCTGCGAGACGCAAGGCCAACATAGCCATCACCGTTACCTGCGAGGTGAAGGCTTTGGTGGAGGCCACACCGATTTCCGGACCGGCATGGGTATAGATACCCGCATCGGTGGCCCTTGAAATGGACGAGCCAATGACATTACAGATACCCAGTACCACGGCGCCTTTATCCTTGGCCAACTGGATGGCAGCAAGTGTGTCGGCGGTCTCACCCGACTGCGAAACGGCAATCACCACATCATGGGGCGTGATGACAGGGTCACGATAACGGAACTCGGAGGCATATTCAACCTTAACACGGATTTTGGCCAACTTTTCTATCATGTAACTACCCACGAGACTGGCGTGCCACGAAGTGCCGCAAGCCACAAAGACAATGTTGTCGGCATAAAGCAGTTGCTTCTCATATTGAAGTATGCCGCCAAGACGCACCGTGTTGGCCTCGGGATGCAGACGGCCGCGCATGGTGTCGCGAACGATGGTAGGCTGCTCATAAATCTCCTTCATCATGAAATGGTCGAAACCTGCCTTCTCAATGGAATCGAGATTCATCTTCAGCTCCTGAACATACGGTATGGCCTCCACATCCTGAATGGTCTTGATGTGAAGTTCCTCACCCAACTTGATGCGCACAACCTGTTCATCCTCAAGATAAACGACTTTTTGGGTGCGACCCACAATTGGGGTAGCGTCGGAAGCGATGTAATACTCTCCATTGCCGATGCCAATCACCATTGGGCTTCCTTTTCGGGCGGCAATCAGCTCGTCGGGGTGACCTTTTTCCACAAGGGCGATAGCATAGGCACCCACCACATGGTTCAAAGCGATGCGCACTGCCTCAAACAAATCGACATGTTCGCTTTGCTGAACATCCTCGATGAGGTTGGTGAGCACTTCAGTATCGGTCGACGATTTGAAGGTGAAGCCACGTTTTTCCAGCTCCTTGCGCAAGCTCAAATAGTTTTCGATAATGCCGTTGTGAATCAGGGCGATGTTGCCCGACTGTGAGCGGTGGGGATGCGCGTTCACCTCGTTAGGCTCGCCATGGGTGGCCCAGCGCGTATGTGCTATGCCGATGTGCCCGCTGACATCCTTAGAAGAAGCGAAGGCCTCCAAATCGGAGACCTTGCCTTTAGTTTTATAGACATTGAGTTCGTTTGCCTCATTGAGCAGTGCCACACCGGCGCTGTCGTAGCCACGATATTCGAGGCGCTTCAAGCCTTCAATGAGGATAGGATAGGCCTCTTGACGGCCCACGTAAGCAACTATTCCACACATATTAGTCCTTGTTAAAAGGCGCAAAAATATGTGTTTGGAAAAAACGATGCAAGAATTTTTTCAATTAATTGAACAAATCCTTCACATCGGGAACCTGCTGGGCAGCCTCAGAAGCTTCGAAATAAGGTTTCTTTTCGAAGCCAAACATCCCTGCTATGATGCTGTTGGGGAAGCGGCGGACACTGGTGTTGTAGTCACGAGCCATTTCGTTGAATTCCTTTCTGGCATTGGCGATGGCATTCTCACAACTCTCGAGCTGAGACTGAAGGTCAAGGTAGTTTTGGTTGGCTTTCAGGTCAGGATACTGCTCAACGGTGACCAGCAAGCGAGAAAGTGCGCTCGACATCTGATCTTGAGCTGCTTGGAAAGTCTTCAAACTCTCTTCGGTAAGATTGTTGGCATCAAGGGTGACCGAGGTGGCTTTTGCTCTGGCTTCGACCACAGCCGTCAAGGTACCAGCTTCATACTCAGCATAGTTCTTCACCGTAGCAACGAGATTGGGAATCAGGTCGGCACGTTTCTGATACGCCGTTTGCACATTTCCGACAGCCTTCTCGACAGATTCTTGTTTGGAGACCAATCCATTGTAAATGCCCAAGACCCATACTACTAACAAGATCAAAAGGCCAATGATTACGATAATTCCTTTTTTCATAATGCGTAAATTTAGTGTGAAACTTTAGTCATATTGATTAACGGCCACAAAGGTAAGGATTTTTTTTGTATTTTTGCAGTTTATATACAGCTAATCAACTTATTTTTCAAATGACTGATAATCAACATAAAAACGATAATAACACTATTGAAGGCCAATTATTGAACAGAGGATGTAGCCTCCCCGAGGAGTATGTCCCAGGACAAAAAGTGCTTTCCTGCGGTCGATGCAAGCTGAACCAATTTGATTGGTTGAAAGATTATGAGAATCAGGAAATTACTGAGAATATTTGCCTTGCGGAAGTGCGGTTCAAGAACGACCGGAAAGACTATTTCACCTATCCCGAAGACTTGAATCTTGAAGTGGGCGAACTGGTTGCTGTTGAAGCTGCTATTGGGCACGACATTGGCATCGTTACCTTGCTGGGTGAAATCGTGAAGCGACAGCTGAAGCGCAAGAAATACCGCACCCCCATCAACGAGATGAAGAAAATCTACCGTCGCGCCCGCGTCAACGACGTGGAGAAATGGCTTTCTGCCATCAAGTTGGAAAACAACACTTTGGCACGCACACGCACCATTGCCGAGAACCTCGGATTGGAGATGAAACTCAACGATGTGGAATACCAAGGCGACAAGACAAAGGCTATTTTCTACTATACCGCCGATGGCCGTGTTGACTTCCGCGAACTTATCAAGAAACTGGCGGAAGAGTTCCATATCAGAATCGAGATGCGCCAAATCGGCGTGCGTCAGGAGTCGGCCAAACTGGGCGGCCTCGGTTCATGCGGTCGCGAGCTGTGCTGCGCCTCTTGGATCTGCGATTTCCAGTCGGTGACCACCAACGTGGCCCGCGTGCAGCAACTCTCCCCTAACCCCCAGAAACTCGCGGGGCAATGCGGCAAGCTGAAATGCTGCCTCAACTTCGAATACGAAGCTTATGTCGAAGCATTGAAAGCCTTCTCCGACCCCAATATCGTACTGCATTTTGAAAGCGGTGATGCCATTCACCAAAAAAACGATGTCTTCCAAGGCATCATGTGGTATTCTTACACCGACGACAAAAGCAACATCATGGCTATCCCCGTCGACAAAGTGAAGGAAATCATCGCGACAAACCGAAAAGGACAAAAACCTGCCAAGTTGGAGGACTTCGCCATCACAATGGAAGCCCATACCAACACGAACGAAGGCTATGGAGAAGCCGACCTTAAGAAAATGAGTGACTAAACGCACAAAAGTATGAAAAAAGGAATCCATTGGATATTAGGAATCTGTGTCATGCTGGTTTTGGCCTCATGCGCCAACGACTCGTTCAACAAGCGCGTGGTCATCCCTGAAGCCGAATGGCGGCAAGAAAACAGGATAGCCCTTGATGCGGATATCTACGACACCATTAGCAGTTACGTCTTTGGCATCGGTCTACGTCATCTGGAAAACTACCGCTACAGCAACCTTTTTGTATTCCTCCATACCCGTATGCCCAATGGTAACATCACCCACGACACCATTGAATGTACGCTCGCTACTCCTGAAGGAAAGTGGTTGGGCAAAAGCAGCGGCAGTATGCGTGATATGGTCATTCCCTTGAACAACAACCTGAAGTTCCCCCTCTCGGGACAATACCATTTCGAAATCGAGCAAGCCATGCGCGAGCCCGTACTGAAAGGCATCTCTGACATCGGATTATTCATTGAAAAACAATAATATATGTATAATAGAAAGAAAAAAGCGAAATCTACGGGTAATCCATCGAAAGCCATCCGAAACCTTTGGATTATCTTTGGCTCTCTTTTGCTCCTTACCATCCTGTTCTTCATCTGCGTGGCTACCGGAATTTTCGGAACCATGCCAAGTTTTGAGGAACTGGAAAACCCGCAGACCAACCTTGCCACCGAAATCATCTCCAGCGACGGTAAAATACTGGGTTCCTATTATGTGGAAAACCGCTCGAATGTACGCTATTCGGAGTTGTCGCATTATATGCCTGAAGCCTTGATCAGCATTGAAGACGAGCGTTTCACCGAACACTCCGGCATCGACGAGAAGGCCCTTTTCCGTGTGGCTTTCGGTGTGCTTACGGGTCGGAAAAAAGGCGGTGGTAGTACCATTACCCAACAGCTGGCGAAAAACCTGTTCCCTCGTGGCGAGAACCTCAGCACCCCAAAACTCGTCTTGCGCAAGTTCCAAGAATGGATTACCGCCACCAAATTGGAGCATAATTATTCCAAGGAAGAGATTGTAGCCATGTATCTGAACACGGTGGCCTTTGGTCACAATGCATACGGTATCAGGTCGGCAGCCAAGACCTTCTTTGACAAGAAACCCAGTGAGATGACCATCGAGGAATGCGCTTTGATGGCCGGCGTCGTCAACGCTCCCACCCGATATAGTCCTGTCCGCAATCCTGAAAACTCTTTGGGCAGACGTAATCTGGTGCTCAAAAAGATGGCTGAAAATGGTTTCATCACCGATTCCGAATGTGACTCCATCTCGCAAATCCCGATTGACATGTCACATTTCAATGTGATGGACCACAACACTGGACAAGCCACCTATTTCCGTGAGTTTCTGAGAGGACAGCTCAATGAATGGGCTAAAAACACCATCCGTCCCGACGGCAGATCCTACAACATCTATCGCGACGGCTTGCGCATCTATACCACCATCGACTCCCGGATGCAGCATTATGCCGAAGAAGCCGTCAAGGAGTTCATGGGTAAAGAGTTACAGCCTATGTTCTACAAGCATTGGAAGGGGGTCAAGAATGCACCGTTCTCCAATGTGACAGCCGATGAAATCGATCATATCCTTGAGACTTCGATGAAACGAACCGACCGTTACCGTTCGCTGAAAAACGCGGGCATGTGCATGGACTCCATCAAAGCCGTGTTCAATCGTCCCGTCCCGATGACTGTTTTCTCATGGGATGGCCCCATCGACACGGTGATGACCCCGATGGACTCCATCCGTTACTACAAGTGGTTCCTGCAGACCAGCTTGGTCTCCATCGAGTCGCATACGGGCCACGTCAAAGCCTACGTGGGCGGTTTGGATTATCGGTTCTTCAAGTACGACCACGTCACACAAGCCCGACGTCAAGTAGGTTCCACCTTCAAGCCTTTCCTTTACTCTTTGGCTATGCAGGAAGGCGAGTACACCCCTTGCACCAAGATCCCCAACATTCCCTACAACATCCAACTTGCCAACGGACAGTTCTGGTCACCAGGCAATTCAGGTGGCGGTGGCGGTGAAATCACGCTGAAAAACGCCTTAGCTCAGTCAAACAACTGGATCTCAGCCTATCTGATGAACCAATTCGGCCCCGAGGCGGTCATAGGCATGGCTCGTCGTTTGGGTGTGGAATCGCCCATCGACCCTGTGCCTTCTATCTGCTTGGGTGTCTGCGACTTGAAACTCATCGAGATGGTTGGAGCCATGAGCACCTTCGCCAACCAAGGCGTTTACATCAAGCCCATGTTCATCACACGTATCGAAGACAAGAACGGCAATGTCATCCAACGCTTCAGTCCCGAAGAATCGGAGGCCATGAGCGAAGTGACTGCCTACAAGATGGTGGAACTGATGAAAGGCGTGGTGCAAAGCGGCACAGGTATCCGCCTGCGTTCTTCCTACGGGTTCACCAACCCCATCGCAGGTAAGACGGGAACCACACAGAAAAACAGCGATGGCTACTTCATGGGCATCACTCCTGATTTGACCACAGGCGTATGGGTCGGTGCTGAAGACCGTAGCGTGCACTTCCGTTCGACCCGTTTGGGACAAGGTTCCCATACGGCATTGCCTATCTGGGCCATATACATGAAGAAAGTCTACAACGACAAGAGCCTGAACATCAGCAAAGGCGACTTCCCGAAGCCATACGCGCCCGGCGTAGACTTAGACTTTAACTGCTGGCAATACGACAACGACGAACACGACGAATATATCGACGAGTTCTAATTTAATGATGAATGCTGAATGAAGAATGCTGAATGTGGTGTCATTCATAATTCAGCATTCCTAATTCATAATTGAACAACCATGACTTCAAACTTTGTAGATTACGTCAAGATATTCTGTCGCTCGGGTAAGGGCGGTGCGGGATCGTTGCATTTCAGGAGAGAGAAATATATCCCGAAAGGCGGTCCTGACGGCGGCGACGGCGGTCGTGGCGGCGATGTCATCCTGCGCGGCAATGCCCAGCTTTGGACCTTACTCCACCTGCGCTACACCAAACACGTATATGCAGGCGACGGCGTGCCTGGCGGCAAGAACCAGCTCACAGGAGCTGCAGGCGATGATGTTTTTATCGACGTTCCTTTGGGGACTGTGGCCTATCGTGCCGAAGACCATACCATGATGGGCGAGATCACCGAGGACGGACAGACCGTTGTGCTGCTCAAAGGTGGTCGCGGAGGCAAAGGCAACACCTTCTTCAAGACAGCCACCCTGCAGGCGCCCAAGTTTGCCCAACCCGGCGAGCCCAACCAAGAAGAATGGATCACTCTGGAACTAAAGCTGTTGGCAGACGTCGGTCTGGTCGGTTTCCCCAACGCAGGTAAGTCCACCTTGCTTTCGGTCGTTTCGGCCGCCAAGCCTGAGATTGCCGACTATCCCTTCACTACTTTGGTACCCAACCTCGGCATTGTCAGCTATCGCGGTCACCGCAGCTTCGTCATGGCCGACATTCCAGGTATCATCGAAGGCGCTGCAGAAGGTAAAGGATTGGGTATTAGATTCTTGCGTCATATCGAAAGAAACTCCACCCTTTTGTTTATGGTGCCCGCCAACACGGAGGATGTGAAGAAAGAATACGACATCCTGCTCAACGAATTAAAGAAATACAATCCCGAGCTGATGGATAAAGACCGCATCTTGGCCATCACGAAATGTGATTTGGTCGACGAAGACGCCATCAAAGAAATCAAGAAGCACCTGCCCAAGAAGATTCCGCATATCTTCATCAGCTCCGTCGCCAACCAAGGCATCACCGAACTGAAGGACCTGATTTGGCTGACGCTGAATAAGGGTGACAAAGGGGAAGATTGGTAAAAACGCAACCTATGGAAAGCCTCTCCTCCATCGACTCCCAACTTTTCCTTTTCCTCAACGGCCTGCACGTCGATTGGATGGACAAGGTCATGGTGCTTGTCACCGATATGTGGATGTGGTTTCCGTTATACCTATTATTAATATACTGGGCTATTAAGCAATACGGCAAACGTTGCTGGTGGGTCTTTTTGGCCCTTGGAATCGTGGTGCTCTGCACCGACCAATTGGCTTCCCATGTATGCAAACCTGTCTTTCATCGCTTAAGACCTTGCTATAATGTTGATTTTCAAGATTTAATATACCTTCCCAAAGGCATGGCGGGTGGAAGATACGGTTTCGTTTCCTCTCATGCCGCCAATACTTTTGGCGTGGCCGCTTTCCTTACACCTGTGCTTCGAAAATACCGCCCATGGCCAGCTATCATGCTGTTTCTTTGGGCTTTCATCTCAAGTTACAGCCGCATTTATATTGGCTATCATTATCCTGGAGACATCCTTTGCGGAGCTTTGTTAGGAATACTAATAGGACTAATCCTTTGGAAGGTATTTCAGTTGGTTGTCGTCAGAAAAATCTGGAAATCAGAATAATGAGCCCATTGTAGGTGTCGATTTCCCATCGTTGAAGACCACTTTGATGGTTGAGGAAGGCTCAATACCACAAAGTGAGGCCAATTTGGCTTTGTTCAAGGCGAGTTCAAGATAGCCGTGCGTTCCGAAGATGGCTACCAAATCCACCACATCGACATCGAGATAGCTGTCGGAAATCTCATCCACGGTGTAGAGGTCGCCTTTCACCATGATGGTGAAGTCGCGGCCACGGCGTTCCCGTTCAAACAATTCCTTGGAGATATTGGTGATCAGGTTGTCGTAGGAGTCGATGTGCATCACCACACCCTCGATGGTATTGTCGCGAGCCACGGCACAGAAAGCACCGCCAGGATTAAGCTTCAGACGAGGCTCACCGATATTGGATAGCGGCTCTCCGTTGGCAATCATCACGGCCACTTTGGCGAAACGGTCACGGGTGGCAAAGGTGAAAAAGTCGGTGTCCTGCATCACGTCGATGCAAACAGCTTCTTCATATTTCCCGTCAAGGATATGGCTGAAGATGCCGTTGTCGGTCGAGATGAAATATTGTCCCTCGGCCTTCACCACCACATGCGGGCATTCCATCGACTCAATCGTGTCGACCGCAATGATGTGAATCGTCCCGGGAGGAAAGCATCGGAAGCAGTTTTTCAGCGTAAAACCCGCTTGCGAAACATTAAAAGGTTCGATTTCATGCGTAACATCAACAATGGTCGCTGTCGGAAGCATGGACAGAATGGTGCCCTTTACCGCTGCAACATAATAATCCTTTTTCCCCCAATCGCTTGTTAATGTGATAATTGCCATCGTTACGCTATGACCTTTCAGTGATTTTGCAAAAGTATATCATTTATGTCAATTCTAAGGTAGGTTTTTGAAAAAAAATCTTCATTATTTTCAATCTGTCATTGCGGGGAGCGAAACAACTGAAAAATAGTCTATCTTTGCACCTAAATTATATTAGAGATGGCAGAGCAGATCCTCCAAATAGAAAATGTTGACCCGAAGGAACTCCATGGTCCCAATGACAAATACCTGGAGCTGGTGAAAAGCATGTTCCCCAAGTTGAAAATCATTGCGCGCGGTGACTTTGTGAAGGTGATAGGCGACGATGATGAGATTGAGTATTTTGTCAGCCGTTACGAGACCTTAATGGTGCAACTGGAGCGTTTCGGCAAACTCACCGCACAGACCGTAGAGGATGTGATGATGGCAGCCACCGACAGTGAGTTACAACAGAAGATGTCGGAGAGCGATGTGTTGGTCTTTGGGCGCAGCGGCGTGCCCGTCAAAGCCATTACCACCAACCAGAAACGTATGGTGACAGCCTCGGAGCAAAAGGATTTGGTTTTTGCCATCGGTCCCGCCGGTACGGGCAAGACCTATACCGCAGTTGCTTTGGCCGTCAGAGCCTTGAAAGCCAAACAAGTACGAAGAATTATCCTCACCCGCCCTGCGGTCGAAGCCGATGAACATCTCGGTTTTCTGCCTGGCGACCTGAAAGACAAACTCGACCCTTATCTGCAACCGCTTTATGATGCCTTGCGTGACATGATACCGTCTTCAAAACTAGATGGTTATCTTGAAGACCACACTATCGAGATTGCGCCTTTGGCTTTTATGCGCGGCCGCACCCTCGATCATGCCTTCGTCATCCTCGACGAGGCACAGAACGCCACGCGCAGCCAGCTGAAGATGTTCCTCACCCGCATGGGTCGTTCAGCCAAGTTCATCGTCACCGGCGACATCACCCAAATCGACCTGCCGCCCAAGACACCCTCGGGATTGCCTCAAGCCATGGAGGTGTTGAAAGACGTGCGCGGCATCGAATTTATCTACCTGGACGACAAGGACGTGGTGCGACACAAGCTCGTGACAGACATTATCAATGCCTACAAGAAACACCACGAAGAAGAGACACGCTCCGATGCCCCGCCATCAGTCACGGAAAATCCAGAGAATTAATAAGCTCACTTTACTCTCAATGCGCCTCCAACCAGTTGGCGCCAGTGTTCATCTCTACCACCACGGGCACGGAAAGTGGCAAAGCATTCACCATCTTATCCTGAACGATGGATTTCAGCGTATCAAGCTCGTCGAGATGCGCGTCAAAAACCAATTCGTCGTGTACCTGCAAGATCATCTTCGACTGCATCTTCAAGCGTTCCAGTTCCTGGTGGATGCCAATCATAGCTATCTTGATCATGTCGGCGGAGCTGCCTTGGATGGGCGCGTTGATGGCGTTGCGTTCGGCGAAGCCACGCACCACGCTATTCGCGCTGTTGATGTCGCGCAGGTAACGGCGGCGACCTAAGATAGTCTCGGCATAGCCGCGTTCCCTGGCCAAGGCGATGCTGCGGTTCATGTATTCCTTGATGCCCGCATATTCCTCGAAGTATTTCTTGATGATGTCGGCGGCCTCGCTGCGCGAGAGCTCCATGCGCTCGGCCAGACCGAAGGCCGACATGCCGTAGATGATGCCGAAGTTGACGGCCTTGGCGCGGCTGCGTTGCTCCTTAGTGACCTGATCCATGGGCACATGGAACACTTTGGCCGCCGTAGCGGCATGGATATCATGACCGAGGTTGAAGTCGTTCACCATGGCAGGGTCTTGACTCAAATGGGCGATGATGCGCAACTCGATCTGGCTGTAGTCGGCGGCAAGCAACGTGTATTGTGGATTGCGTGGCACGAAGGCACGGCGAATCTCACGGCCTTGGGCGGTGCGTACAGGGATGTTCTGCAAGTTGGGATTGTTGGAGCTTAAACGCCCCGTGGCAGTGACAGCCTGGTTGTAAGAGGTATGAATGAGACCATCCTTGGGATTGACCAAAGCAGGTAGCGCATCCAGATAGGTGGACTTCAGTTTGGTGAGCGAGCGGTAGTCCAAAATCATTTGGATGATGGGATGCTTGTGTGACAGTTTCTGCAGCACATCCTCGCCTGTGGCATATTGTCCCGTCTTGGTTTTCTTGGCTTTCTCGTCGATGCGTAGGCGCTCGAAGAGGATTTCGCCTAACTGTTTTGGCGAGGCGATATTGAAGGGCATACCAGCGGCTTTATAGATCTCTTCCTCAATCTTCCGTATCTCAACGCCAAAGGCCTCGCTGATTTGTTGCAGGTTCTCCGTGTCGATGCGTACGCCGTTGGCTTCCATGCGGCTGAGCACAGGCACCAGTGGCATCTCAATCTCATAGAACAGCTTCTCCACGCCGTTTTCCTTCAGCAGGGGCAACAGCTTCTCATAGAGTTGCAAAGTGATGTCGGCATCCTCGGCGGCATATTCCTTAACTAAATTCACTGGCACCTCGCGCATGGTCTTCTGCATACGACCTTTGCCAATCAAATCTTCAATCGGGATGGTGAGATAGTTGAGGTAGACCTCGGCGAGATAGTCCATATTGTGGCGTTGCTCGGGCTCGAGGAGATAATGCGCCAGCATGGTGTCGAACATCGGACCTTTCACGCGGATGCCGTATTGTGCCAGCATAGAGATATCGTATTTCAGGTTCTGCCCGATTTTCAGGATGGTTTCGTTCTCGAACAAAGGCCGCAGCAGCTCCAGCTTCATCTGGCAAGCCTCTCGCTCGGCGGGCATCGGTAGGTACCAGGCCTCATGCGCCTTGATGGCAAAAGAGAGTCCCACCAAATCGGCGGAATACACGTCGATGTTGGTCGTCTCGGTATCGAAGACGAATTGTTGCTGCTTGGAAAGCAATTCCACCAAAGCTTTGATGTCGGCTTCGGTTTCCACCAGTTTATAATCATGCGGCACGGTCTTGGCCGAGTCCTTGTCGGAGAACTCCAACAGGCCGCTATTGTCGCCTTGGTTGAAAAGGTCGAATTGTCCGGAGGGGGAGGGTGCGGAAAACGACTCTGGTGATGCAGGCTTGGGGGTAGGCGTTTCCACCGTTGTTGGCACGCTGTCGTGGGATTTCTTATAGTCGTCGAGGAAGCGTTTGGCAAAGGTCTTGAACTCCAGTTCCTCAAAGAGCGCCATCAGTGCAGGCACGTCGGGTTCCTTGGCTTTCAGTTCTTCCTCATTAAACGCAACGGGCACTTCAAGATTGATGGTGGCCAGCGCTTTCGACATCAGTCCTTGCTCGGCAAAGTTGATGACGTTCTCTTTCTGTTTGCCTTTCAGCTCGTCGGCGTGGGCGATGAGATTCTCCACGCTGCCGTATTGTCCCACCAAAGCTGACGCTGTCTTCTCGCCGATGCCAGGGATGCCCGGGATGTTATCAGAGGCATCGCCCCAGAGGCCGAGGATGTCGATGAGTTGTTTGGGTTCTTTGATGCCGTATCGTTCGCACACCTCTTTAGGTCCCCAAACCTGTGCCGGCTCGCCGAATTTGGCGGGCTTGTAGAGCAGGATTTTCTCCGTCACCAGTTGCCCAAAATCCTTGTCGGGGGTCATCATGTAGGTGGTGAAGCCTCGTTGTTCCGCCTTTTTCGACAGGGTGCCGATGACGTCGTCGGCCTCATAGCCTTCCACACCGTAGACAGGGATGTTGAAGGCCTCGATAAGCCTGATGATATAAGGTATGGATTCGCGCAGGTCATCGGGCATCTTCTCGCGGTTGGCTTTATATTCGCTGTACTCAGCCTGTCGCTGTGCAGTGCCGGACACATCGAAGGCCACGCCGATGTGGGTGGGTTTTTCTTTTTGTAGGATTTCGTAGAGCGAGTTAAGGAAGCCCATGATGGCTGAGGTGTTGACCCCTTTCGAGTTCATTCTCGGGTTCTTGCTCAAGGCAAAGAAAGCCCTGTATATCAGTGCGTAGGCATCTAAAAGGAAGAGTTTTTTCTTTGTGGTTTCCATAGGGTTTGATTTGATGGGGTAAAAATACGAAGAATTAACGCACCTAAGATGGATTTGTCCAAAAAGAAGGTGAAAATCCGAAAAAATATTCCATTATAAAAAAAAGTTGTACCTTTGCCGCCGAAAACGAGTATTATTTATTCACTAAAAATTGAGAACTATGTCAGAAATTTTGAATGAAATCGTTCCGATTATCGCTGAAAAACTCGGCGTGGATCCTTCGGAAGTGACCAT
>JAEEGJ010010681.1_pt1 | contig 23761 bp, 16 predicted proteins | sample 8958761 | NCBI WGS metagenome assembly JAEEGJ01 (sample SAMN16246546, study PRJNA631951) | gut metagenome | biome: gut microbiome; feature: rumen; material: RS-attached | host: Bos | place: Iran: Karaj | collected 2018-10 | reverse complement strand
TTTGCGGGATTTTCGTGCGTAGAGGTGCCAAGGCCTGGACCTCTACGCACGGTCGGGGCCTTCCCACCTTTTTGTCGTGGCGGACTAATTAACTGCAAACCACCTTATTAACCGCCACGGGAAAAGAGCCGCACCTGGCTACCGCGCAGAAATTCCTCCACACAAGGCCGGCACACACAAGGAAGAGGATTTCGCAAACCGTTCAAGCCGTGGCTTTTCCGTTTTGCTTAGGAGTGAGACTGAATTCTTCAGGGGTGGGCCTCCGGCCACGCAATAGCCTCATCGCATATATTCCGAACCCTCATCACCCGCTCCACCCCATAGGGACGGCATACACACATCAGCGACTCTTTTGCCGTGGCTGGCGCCCGAGCCCTGATTTACCCCGTAAAATGCAACTCACTGACATAACGCGGTTTACGAAAAAGGCCTGGAGCAAATCCTCCCCAGGCATTTTTAATAACGCATTGAGTATCTTTCAGTTGCATTTTACACATCTTCAACGGGAGCAGACGGACGAAAAGTGATATTGTTATTACGGAGGGAAATGATTATATTTGCAAAAGGTATATATATGTGGAATCATTAAAACAAAAGACCAATGAAAAAGAAATTCAGATGCCTGGTTTGCGGATACGTCTATGAAGGCGAGAATCCGCCGGAAGAATGCCCTGTGTGCCATGCAAAGGCAAAGGCCTTCAAGGAAGTTGTGGAGGAAGAGGGCAAGTGGGCCTGCGAACATGAACTCGGTGTAGCCAAGGGAGTGGATGCGGAGGTTCTTGCCGGCCTCCGGGACCATTTCACCGGAGAGTGCTCGGAAGTGGGCATGTACCTTGCAATGAGCCGTCAGGCGGAGCGCGAGGGATATCCGGAGATTGCCGATGCCTTCAAGCGCTACGCTTTCGAAGAAGCGGACCATGCAGCCCGCATCGCCGAAATGCTGGGCGAGGTAGTCTGGGACACCAAGACCAACCTCAAGAAGCGCTATGAGGCGGAGGCCGGCGCATGCGAAGGCAAACTCGCAATCGCCACCCGCGCAAAGCAGCTTGGCTACGACGCAATCCACGATTCCATCCACGAAATGGCAAAGGACGAAGCCCGTCACGGCGCTGGTTTCCTGGGACTGTACAAACGCTTTTTCGAGAAATAGGCATTGGAACCATTCTTACAACAAGCAGCATCACATTATTATAAGGAGGGTATCGCAAATACCCTCTTTATCTTCCCTAACCGTCGCAGCGCATCATTCTTCAGGAAGTACCTTGGCGAGGAAATTAAGGGAAAGCCCGTCCTTGCCCCGGGGATGCTCACCATCAACGACTTTTTCTATAAGGTATATGGTGTGGGCGCGAGCCACAGGGTAAGGCTGCTGGTGGAACTGTACGACGTGTACAAAGGGCTGTTTCCGGGCGCGGAATCCCTGGACGAGTTCATCTTCTGGGGCAACACCCTCCTGCAGGACTTCGACGACGTTGACAAATACCTGGTCAACGCCAAGGGCCTCTTTGCCAACGTGTCGGACTTCAAGGCCATCCAAGACAGCTACAGCTACTTGAGCGAGGGGCAGCAGAAGGCCATAGAGAACTTCCTGAAGCACTTCAGGGACGGCTCCGGCCGCCTCACGGTGAAGATCGACGGCGGGGAGGGCGTGAAATCCCGCTTCCTGCAGATATGGAACATCCTCTTCCCGCTGTACACCGGCTTCCGCGAAACTTTGCGCGATAAAGGCCTTGCCTACGAAGGAATGGTATACAGGGACCTTGCGGAAAGGATCAAAGGGGACACTCCCCTGGCCGATATCCTCAAGGCCCGCTTCCCGGAAACGCGGAAATACGTTTTCGTGGGCCTCAACGCCCTGAACGAGTGCGAAAAGGCCGTGCTGGGAAGGATGCGTGACGCAGGCCTCGCGGAATTCGTATGGGACTGGGTGACTCCCATGATAAAACACCCGCTGAACAAATCGTCCTTCTTCATGAAGGACAATCTTGCCGCCTTCCCCCAGGCCTTCGAAATCAAGGCCGATGGAAACCCGGAAATCCACGTGGTGCGCGTGCCTTCGGCCGTGGGCCAGGCAAAACTCCTCCCGGGAATCCTTGCGCAGCGCACCCCCGGAGACCTTGTGGAAACCGCCGTCGTGCTCCCGGACGAGAACATGCTCATCCCCGTCCTGAACACCATCCCCCCGGATGTGGAGGACATCAACGTGACGATGGGAAACCCCCTCAAGGGAGGCGGAATCTATACCCTGGTGATGGCCATTGCCGGGATGCAGCTGCATCTGAGGCCGTACAAGGGCAGCCTGTGGTTCTATCACAGGGATGTACGCGCAGTGATGTCCTGCAGCGTGTTCAAGCGTATCCTCACCCCGGCGGAAGAGGAAATCGTAAGGAAAGTAAAGGAAGACGCCAAATACTACATTCCGGAGGAAGACCTTCACGGAGGTCCTCTGCTGGACCTCATTTTCAGACCGGTTATACAGGACCCCAAGGCCGCAGGAGCAGAACAGATCCAGGCCCTGCAGGAGTATCTGCGGGCCATCGTGAGTTTCCTGGGCTGGAGCCTGCGGGAGCACGAGGAAATGCTTCTGGAGCTGGACTACGCAAAGAGCATGAGCATGGTGCTCAACGTGCTGTCCGGCATTCCGCTTGAGGTGAAACCCGCCACCTGGCTGCGCCTGCTGGACCAGATCCTGGACGGCGAGTCGGTCCCCTTCGAGGGCGAGCCTCTCAGGGGCCTGCAGGTCATGGGCCCGCTTGAAACCCGCGCCCTGGACTTCTCCAACCTGGTTATTCTCTCCTGCAACGAGGGCGTGTTCCCACGCAGGAGCGTATCGTCGTCCTTCATCCCGCCGGAGCTTCGCAAAGGCTTCGGCCTGCCCACGTACGAGTACCAGGATGCCGTTTGGGCATACTATTTCTACCGGCTTCTGCAGAGGACGTCCAAGGTGTGGCTGGTTTATGACAGCCGCACGGAAGGCCTCCGCGGCGGCGAGGAAAGCCGCTATATCAAGCAGCTGCGCTATCATTTCGGCGTAAAGCTGGTGATGGAGGCCGCCTCCGGGGAGATGCATCCCGCGGAGAGCGAAAAGACCATCAAAAAAACCGAGGCCGATGTTGCCGTGATCAAGGCAAAGGAGCTGTCGGCATCGGCCCTAAGAAACTACCTCAACTGCGAGGCAAAGTTCTATTATGCCACCGTGAAGGGCCTCAAGGCGGAGGATGAGGTGGAGGAATCCCTCACCGCCAATATGCTTGGCAACGTGTTCCACAAGACAATGCAGGACCTGTATTCCGGCAGGCCCACCGTGGATTCGGCATACCTGAATTCAACACTGGCCGATGAGGACAGGATCAAGGGCCTGATCCGCACCCACATCCTTGAGGAAATGCATTCCATCGAGGTGAGCGGCAGGAATCTGGTGGTGGAAGAGGTTATCCTGGACTATGTGAAGGAGGCCCTCAAGCACGACATCAAGCTGCTGAAAAACCCCAAGGCGTCGCCACGCGGATTCACCATCATCGGCCTGGAGAAGGAGATGAAGTACAGAGGCTTCCACGGCTTCAATTTCCACGGCTTCGTGGACAGGATAGACTCGTACATTCCCGGGGAAGTGAGAATTGTGGATTACAAGACCGGCAAGGTGGAGGACGATGACCTGAACATTACCGACGAGAATGCGGCCGAAGTGGTGGACAAACTCTTCGGGGAGTCCAACAAGGGCCGCCCGGAAATTGCCCTGCAGCTGTTCCTGTACGGGCTATTTGCCTCCGTCGACCCCGAAATCAAGGGGAATACCCTTGTGAATTCCATCCATGCCACCACCCGGCTATACACGAAGCCGCTTGAGGACAAGGCCCAGAGCCCGGAGTTCCTGCGGCTCACCAGGCAGCGCCTGGAGCAGATGCTGGACGAAATGGTGGATCCAAGCCGTCCCTTCCGCCGCACGGAGGAAGAGGACACCTGCCAGTGGTGTGACTTCAAAAACATTTGCGGCCGATGATACAGATAGTGAAAGCTTCCGCAGGAAGCGGAAAGACATACACCCTTGCGCGCGAGTACATAAAACTCCTGCTCAAGAGCACGGAAGCGGCGGCGTACAGGCACATTCTGGCCGTAACCTTCACCAACAAGGCCACGGACGAGATGAAGCGCCGTATCCTGGACGAGCTTTTCCTGCTGTCCACGGATCCTCAGAAGTCGCCCTATTACAACTACTTCATGGTGGAGGAAAAGCTGTACCCCGGCGCCGCCCAGCTGCAGAAACGCTGCCAGCAGCAGCTGTACGGCATCCTTCACGACTATTCCGCCTTCGCGGTATCCACCATCGACACGTTCTTCCAGCAAACCCTGCGCGCATTCTCCCGCGAAATAGGACAGTTCAGCGCATATCAGGTGAGCCTGGACAAGGAGGCCCTTGTGGAAGAAAGCGTGGACAGGGTTCTGAGCTCCCTCACCCCGGAGAACAAGGACCTTGTGGACTGGCTTGTGGGAGGCGTCAAGGAGAACCTCCAGCGCACTTCGAAATTCCGCCTGGACGACACTCTGCGCCAGATTGCCACCAGCCTTCGGAGCGAGGACTACGCCAAGGCCGCAGAGCGTTACGGCATGAACGAAGGCAGGCTCTGGAACAAGGAGAATCTCAAGACTCTTCGCGAGAGCCTGGAAAAGGATATCGATAGTTTCGAGTCGCAGGTACCGCCTGCCGCAACGGCAGTCCTGGACTGCCTGAAGGAGCTTAAAGTTGATCCCGCCGAGACAAACCGCGGTTTTCTGAAGGCTCTTTACAATTATCAGGAAATGGCGCCCATACAAAAGCCGCTTACCCCTGCTTTCATGCGCAATGCCGCGGACTCTCAGCTGTGGTTCGCCAAGAGCAAGGACAAACTGCATCTCCGCTGCGAAGGCGTGCTGGACGGCCCCCTGAACGCATTTCTTGAACTTTTCGGCCAGCCCTACAGGATCTACAACACGGCAAGGATTATCCACAAACAGCTTTACAGCCTTGGCGTTGCCGGGGAGCTGCGCAAGGCCTTTGCGGAGATCCAGCAGGAGAAGAACATCCTGTCCATCGACGATTCCAACTCCATCCTGAAAGGCATCATCGACGGAACTGATACCCCTTTCATCTACGAAAAAACCGGCGTCCGCTACGACAGCTTCCTCCTGGACGAGTTCCAGGACACTTCCGACATCCAGTGGGACAATTTCCGTCCCCTGCTGGAGAACTCGGAGGCCGCCGGGGCGGAAAACCTCATCGTGGGCGACGTGAAACAGAGCATCTACCGCTGGAGGGGCTCGGACTGGAACCTGCTTGGCAGCGGCGTGCAGGAGTCTTTCCCCGGCAGCAGCGTGCGCAGCCTGAAGCAGAACCACCGCACCTGCGGAGAAATCGTGAACTTCAACTACGAGTTCTTCAAATTTGCATCTGACAGTTTGGATCTTTCCGACCTGTATGCCGATGTGGAGCAGGAAGTGAAGTTCCGCGACAAAGCCCCGGGCAGCGTGGACATAGTGTTCTGCAGCGAGCAGGACCAGGAGATGGAGGAAATAGTGCGCACTCTCACCGACCTCCACGGCAACGGCTGCCTCTGGAGCGACATGGCCATCCTTGTGCGGTACAACGACGACGGAAGCGCCATCGCCGCCCGCCTTGTGCAGGAGGGCATCCCCGTGGTGTCGGACGATTCCCTCTTCGTGAAAACCTCCGTCACGGTGCGCCGCGCCGTGTCCCAGCTTTCGCTCGTGGACTCCCCCATATCGGCAGGAAAGAACAAGGTGAACTCATTCCTTGCCACCAGCATGAATGTCGATATCCCCGACACCTACCACTCGCTCTCCGACCTGGCAGAGGAGATCATCCGCGACCTGCGCGATGCAAATCCAGAGGTATTCAATGCCGAAGTGCCTTACATCCAGTCGTTTATGGATTACATCCAGGACTGGGTGTCGCTCAACGGAAACAACCTCGCGGGCTTCCTGCGGGACTGGGAGGAGGCGGATCCCAAGATTGCCTCGCCCGACGGAGGCGATGCCGTGCGTATCATTACGGTGCACAAGGCCAAGGGTCTGGAGTTCCCCTACGTGATAGTCCCCTATGCGGAAAAGATAAACTTGTACCGGGGCTCGGAGTATTGGTGCAAGCCGGCCGTGGAAGGCACTCCCCTGGAGGGTAAGGTCGATGGCATCTTCCCCGTATTCCTGGGCAGCGGCGCGGAGCAGAGCCTGTTCAGCGAGGACTACAGGCGGGAACTGCGGATGCAGATGGTGGATAACATCAACGTGTTCTACGTGGCCCTCACCCGCCCCAAGTACGGGCTGAAGATTATCGCCCAAAGCCCCGGCAAGAACGTGGACAGGGCCGACTGGAAGCACTTCGGGCACATCCTGTACTCATTTGCGGGAGGGACTGATTATCACCGCGGAGTGCCGTATGATTTCAATTCCCTCGAGCGCAAAAAGGCTGCTGAGGCGCCCGTATATCCTGGATATCCCTCCTGGGCGGAGCGAGGCCGCCTGCGCTTTAGCGAAGACGCTTACGACTATTTCGGCCCGGACGGCAGCGTGGGCGCGCACGCATCGGCCCGCCGCAGGGGTCTGGTGCTGCACAAGATCCTTTCCGGCGTCATCGACCCGGAAGACCTGCCTCGCGCGGTGGATGCCGCTGTCATGAGCGGCGAGCTGGAGGCATCGGACCGTGACGGCACCCTGGCATTCCTCAAGGCGGAGATGGAGGGCGTGAAACAGTACGGCTGGTTCACGGACGCATCGGCCAGAATTCTCAATGAATCGGCCATCCTTGCCCCCGGAGGGTCGATGTCAAGGCCCGACAGGGTGATTCTCCGGAGCGACGGCTCGGTGGATATAGTCGACTACAAATTCGGCCGGATGCAGGAAAAATACCAGCGCCAGCTGGGCCGATATGCGCGTCTGTTCAAGGAAATGGGCCATTCTCCCGTGCGCACTTTCATCTGGTATATCCGCGAAGGGGAAGACGACGAGATTGTGAAAAATTGATTATCTTTGCAAACTATCTATAAATTCACAGCCATGGAAGCAAGTGAACACAGCATAAAACTATACTACAACACCGAAGTGGAGAAACTCGCAATGCCGGAGTATGGCCGCAACGTGCTCAAAATGGTGGAGCAGGTGAAGGAAATTCCGGACAAGGCAAAGCGCAGCGAGCAGGCCCGTGCCGTGGTGAAGGTGATGGAGAGTCTAAACCCCCAGGTGCACCAGCAGGAGAACTATGAGCAGAAACTCTGGGACCATCTGTACATGATTGCGGGGTACGATCTGGATATAGACTCCCCCTATCCCGCACCGCTGCCGGAAGCCGCCGCTGTTCCTCCGGAGAGGATTCCGCTGAACACCAGGCCCATCAAGGCCCGCCACTACGGCCGCAACATAGAAAGCATCATCGACCTTATCGCCTCGGAGCCGGAAGGCGAGATCAAAACCGCCATGATCCGCTCCCTTGCCATCTACATGAGGCAGCAGTACCTCATCTGGAACAAGGATACGGTGGCCGATGAAACCATCTTCGAAGACATCCACCGCCTGTCCGGCGGGCGGGTAAAGGTTCCCGAAGGCCTGGAACTGAGCAAGATTTCGCAGGACCAGACGTTCTCGCGTCCCGGCATCAACCCCGGAGGAGGCAACCAGTTTGGCAAGAGGGGCAAGTACCACCGCAACAAGGGCAAGAAGAAATAAATGAAGGCATTCTGGAAAGATATGGACGAGGGCAGCAAAGCCCGCTGGCGTTTCGTTGCCGGCGCGCTTGTGCTTGCCATAGCGCTGTTCACAACCATCTCGGTGATATCCTACTTCTTCACATGGAAGCAGGATGCATCGGTTTTGGCCGCAGGGGTAACCGCAGGCTCACAGGTGAGTAACAGCGGTGCCTCCCTTGGCGTTCGCTGGGCGGATTTCCTGGTGCACGGGAGCTTCGGCCTCGGCGTTATTCCCATGCTTGTGTTGATGTGGGTTGCATCGGCGTGGCTGCTTCTTAAGAAAGCCCGTTCGATCCGCATACTCAAATGGCTATGCGCCTGCCTCAGCGCCGCATTCCTGCTTTCCTGGATATGCGGGTTCACCGGCTCCTTCGCAGGGGCGGATACCGTATTCCAGAGCGGCCTTGGCGGTAACGCCGGCATCGCGGTGGTGAACTGGATGATGAGCCTCGTGGGCGTGTGGATGACAGGTTTCCTGCTTGTTCTGTTCGTAGTTCTGTGGGGCTTCTGCCTCTCCAAACGCTTCTCCGCCATCTTAACCGGCGAAGCACGTAAAGAGAAAGAACCTGAAGAAGACAATTACGACGAACCCTTCGAGAACGACATCGAAGAAGAGGATGAGATTTCTCCGCGCGCTTCGCTTGGTCGAAATGACAATCCTGGACTTGGTCGAAATGACAATATCGAGCCTTCTTTTGTCATTTCGAGCGAAATCGAGAAATCTGATGAAACTCCCGTTACCCCTCCCGTCAAACCCCTCACCCAGGAATCCACGCCGGACCAGCCGGAGCCCGCTCCCGAAGAGGGCGACAACCTCACCGTCGTAACGGACGACACCCTGGAACAGGAAATCAAAAAGCCTCTTCCCAGGATAGACAACCGCCTGGATCCGGACAACGGCGGCCTCCCTCGCTTCAAGTTCCCTCCTCTGGACATTCTGGGCGATTACGCATCGTCCCGTCACGATGTTTCCCAGGAGGAACTCATCCGCAACAACAACAAGATCCGCGTTACCCTTGCCAATTACAAGATACAGGTCAAGGACGTAACCGCCATCGTGGGCCCCACGGTAACGCTGTACAAGGTGTATCCCGCCCCGGGCGTGAAGATATCGGCCATCCGCCAGCTTCAAGACGACATTGCCATCTCCCTCAACGCGAAGGGAGTACGTATCGTCACCCTGTCTGACTCGGTGGGTATCGAGGTGGCGAACGACGCCCCCTCCATCGTCCCCCTGAAGCAGCTTCTGAACGATGAAGCCTTCCGTAACAGTAAAGCGGAACTGCCTGTGGCACTGGGATATACAATCTCGCAGAAAGTGAAGGTCTTCGACCTGGCAGATGCTCCCCACGTGCTCGTTGCAGGTGCCACGAAGCAGGGTAAATCGGTGGGCCTTAACGTCATAGTATCTTCGCTTCTGTATGCCAAGCACCCCTCGGAGCTGAAGTTCGTGTTCATCGACCCGAAGATGGTGGAATTCTCGGCATATAGCAGGCTCATCAACCACTATCTGGCAGTGCTGCCCACCGCCGGAAACGAGGAAGAAGAGCGCGATATGGCCATCGTCAAGAATGCAAAGAGCGCCGCCGCCGTGCTGCAGTCGCTGTGCATAGAGATGGATTCCCGATACGAACTCCTGAACAAGGCCGTGGTGAACAAGATCAGCGCATACAACGACAAATTCCTGGACCGCAAGCTCAACCCCATGGAGGGCCACCGCTTCCTTCCGTATATCGTCGTTGTGATAGATGAGTATGCAGACCTCACGATGTCCGTGGGCGCAGGCCCTGAATCCAAGGCAACGGCCCGCAGTATCACCACGTCGGTCATCCGCCTGGCCCAGAAGGGCCGTGCCGCCGGCCTGCACGTGATTCTGGCCACCCAGCGCCCCACAGTAGACGTTATCACCGGCCTCATCAAGGCGAACTTCCCCATGCGTATCGCCTTCAGGGTTACCTCCCGCATCGACTCCTCCACCATCCTGGACCAGCCGGGAGCGGAAAAACTCATCGGCCGAGGTGACATGCTCTTCTACAGCGGCGTAAACATGGAACGCCTGCAGTGCGCCTTCATCGACAACGACGAGATTGTGAACCTCACCTCCTTCGTGGGAGACCAGAAAGGCTACCAGAAGTCCTACAACACGCCGTTCTACCTGCCGGAGCCCGCTCCCGAAGAGGGCGAGGAAGGCGGCGGCATGGTGGATATGAAGGCTTTGGACGAACGCTTCGAGGAAGCTGCCCGCCTGGTGGTTATGACTCAGAGAGGTTCCACCTCGGATCTTCAGCGCCGCCTGGGCATGGGCTATGCCAAGGCCGGCCGTGTTATGGACCAGCTGGAGGCTGCGGGAATCGTCGGCCCCCAGAACGGTTCCAAGGCCAGGGAGGTTCTCGTGAAAGATTTCAACGAGCTGGAGCCCATTCTGGCCCGCTTCTTGGAGAAGTAAGGAGTATGAGAAAAATCATTTGCATACTTGCAACCCTTATCCCGCTTCTTTCCGCCGCTCAAAACCGCGGCGGAATCGCCCTGCTTGACAAAGCGGCCGGCCAGCGTGTAACCTTCAACTATGTATACAGCCTGGATCAGGGCAAAGGCATGAATGAAGTCACCAAAGGCAGTGTTACCGTAGAAGGCAATTGCTTCGTGGTTTCCGGCCTTGGCATGAAGAGCTACAGCGACGGAGCCAACCTCTGGATGGTGGACGAAAAATCGAAGGAAGTGGTAATAGACGCAGTTTCTGCCGATGACGTCTTCTCCAACCCCGCCCTTCTCATAAGTTCATACCGCAATTATTTGGACCAAATCAAGGTGAACCGCGAAGGGGCGGACAACCTGGATATCACCATCACCCTGGACGAAGGCACCAAAGCGCGCTTCAAACTCAGCTCGGTGCACTTCTCGGATCCGGAAGGGGCGGATGGCTTCTCTTTCCAGGTAACCTCTCTCCCCTCGGAGTGGGTTGTCACCGATCTCCGGTAACATTCTTCAATGGATTACGACGAACTGAAACTTGAACCTATCCGCTTTCTCCCCGACAGGGTAGACATGCCCTGGGGCAGCGCCGAATACATTCTTGCCGATTTAGGCTTCGTAGACTCCCTTGCCGCGGAAGGCATCCTGGGAGGCAACTCCATAAGCGAACTGATGGAAACCTACCTGGAGCGCATCTCCGGGGAAAACGCCTTTGACGCCTACGGAACGCAGTTCCCGGTGATGGTGAAGCGCCTTAACGTAAAGGGGCGCACCTCGCTCCACGTGAATCCGGACGACACCACCGCCATGGACCGTTACGACTCTCTAGGAAAAACCGCCCTCTGGTATGTCCTTGAGGCCGATAAAGACTCGCGCCTGTGGCTTGGCTTCCGCCGCGATGTAGCCCCTTCCGAATTCTACGACAAATGCCTTTCCGGCGGCGATGTGGAAAGCCTCCTTCGCGAGGTGAAGCCCCATCCCGGCCAGCTGTTCCTCATCCCCCCCGGCACGGTTCACGCCGCACAGAACGTGAAACTCCTGGAAATCGCAGAATCTTCCGAACTGTGGTTCCGCCTGCACGAATGGGAGCCGTCGGAGCGGGAAATCCACCTGGAAGAAGCATTCGACCTCATCGACTTCCATGCCGCCGGCTCGCTTGAGACGCAGTTCCCGGTGAAACTGCCCCAAATGAGGGTACGCAAACTTAACATCACCGTCCCCTCCGGCGTTGAATCCCCGGACGGCGACAGCTTCCGCCTTTACGTGAGCCTCAAAGGCAGCCTGAACGTAGACGGCTGCAGCATAGGCGAAGGCGGCGCGGTTCTGGTTCCGGCAGATGTCCTCTCCTGGCATCTCATCCCGGGGGCGGATGGAACCGAAGTGCTTGAAATAACCGTAGACAAAATTCCGGACCAAGAGCCATGGACGACTGCAGAATAGACAAATACCTCTGGGCCATCAGGGCCTTCAAAACCCGCAGCGACGCCACAGAGGCCTGCAAAGGCGGCCGCGTGAAAGTGGCCAACGCCAATGCCAAGCCTTCCCGCGCGGTATCCGCCGGGGACGTGATTCAGGTGCGCAAGGGCGCAGTAACCTTCACCTATAAAGTTCTCCGCCCGCTGGACAACCGCGTTGGCGCCAAACTGGTTCCCGACTATGCGGAAAACCTCACTCCCGAATCCGAAATGCAGAAACTCCGCGCCCCCGTGGAAACCTTCTTCGTCACCCGTGACCGCGGCGCCGGCCGCCCCACCAAGCGCGACCGCCGCGAAATCGAACAAATGTGGGATGCGATAGACTTCAGCATAGATGATGATGAAGACTAAAAAAGTATATATCGAGACATACGGATGCCAGATGAACGTGAATGACACGGAAGTCATTTTCGCGATTCTTGCTAAAGCCGGATACGAGAGGACAACTCAGATGGAGGAGGCCAACCTTATCATGGCCAATACCTGTTCGGTTAGGGACAATGCCGAGCAGCGCATCTGGGGCCGCATAGAGCAGTTCAACAGGGAGCGCAAAAAGCGCCCCGGAACGCTTGTGGGCATCGTGGGCTGCATGGCAGAGCGCCTCAAGGATGAGCTTCTGGAAACGCATAAGGTGGATTTGGTGGTGGGCCCGGACGCCTACCGCTCGCTCCCCCGCCTGCTGGAAGCAATCTCGCCGGACAGCCCTCAGATCGACGTCCTCCTTTCCCGCGACGAAACGTATGCCGATATCACCCCGGTGCGCACGGATAAGAACGGCGTTTCGGCCTTCATCTCCATCATGCGCGGCTGCAACAATGTGTGCTCATACTGCGTTGTGCCATATACCCGCGGCGTGGAGCGTTCCCGCGATGCACATTCCATAGTGCGTGAAGCCTGCGACCTGTTCCAGAGAGGCTACAAGGAAGTAACCCTTCTGGGCCAGAATGTGGACAGCTACCGCTGGGAAGACGTGAATTTCGCCGCCCTGCTGCGCATGGTTGCCGAAATCAACCCGGCGCTGCGCGTACGCTTCTCCACCTCGCATCCCAAGGACATATCGGACGAGGTTATCGAAACCATGGCCGCGTACCCCAATATCTGCAAGCACATACATCTGCCCGTGCAATCAGGCAGTTCCCGCATGCTGGAAAAGATGCGCCGCAAGTACGACCGCGAGTGGTATCTGGAGCGCATCTCAAAGATACGCAGCCTCATTCCGGACTGCGGCCTCACCACCGACGTCATCGCCGGCTTCTGCTCCGAAACGGAGGAAGACCACCGTCAAACGCTATCTCTCATGGACGAAGTGGGCTTCGACTGGGCCTTCATGTTCGCCTATTCGGAGCGCCCCGGTACCCTTGCGGCCCGCAACTACCCGGACGACGTTCCCCCCGAGGTGAAAACCCGCCGCCTGAACGAAATCATCGAGCATCAGAACATCAAGGGGCTGGAAAGCTACAGGCGCGATATCGGCAAAACCCTGGAAGTGCTGGTGGAAGGCACCTCCAAGCGCGATTCCGGCATGCTATGCGGCCGCGCCTCGTCCAACAAGATGTGCGTCTTCCCCGCCGGAAACCTCAAAGTGGGCGATTACGCGAAGGTTGTCGTACGCGAGGCAACATCGGCCACCCTCATTTGCGATTTAATAGACTGAAACTGATATGAAAAGAGCATTTGTCGTTACCCTGCTGGTTGTTATCTGCAGCATGGCTTTCGCCCAGGAAGAAAGGACATGGACGGAAGCATCGGACCTCACCCTTATCGGAAAGATGTTCCCGGACACCCCCAATCCCTACCACAGGATCGATACCGTCAAGTACAAGGGCTTCACCAAGAGCGAGAATGCCCAGGTGAGGATGTCATCGGGCATTGCCGTGAGTTTCGTAACGGATTCTCCCTATATCTATGTAAAAACGGACTATGCAAACCCCGGAAACGGCGCCAACATCACTGGCATCTCTTCCCGCGGCTATGACCTCTACATCAAGAAAGACGGCAAATGGCTATGGGCTGGTGCTGGTGCACCTGCCTGGGGCAAACTGGACAACGAAGTGCGCATAGTTTGGAACATGGAAGAGACGGAGCACGAGTGCCTCATGTACCTTCCCACCTTCAGCGAGGAGAATTCTATCCTCATCGGCACAAAACCCGGAAGCGTCATCCGTCCCGGAGCGGAACCCTTCCGTCACAGGGTTGGCCTTTTCGGCTCGTCATACATGCACGGAGCCAGCACTTCGAGGGGCGGCATGGCTGTTCCGGCGCAGCTCACCCGCATGACCGGAATCCAGATCCTGAGCATCGCCTGCAGCGGAAACAGCAAACTCCAGCTCTATTATGCCGATGCCCTCCGCGATGCCGATGTGGAAGCCTACATCTTCGACAGCTTCTCAAACCCCAACGCCGCCATGATCAATGAGCGCCTCTTCCCCTACATCGAGCGCATCCGCGAGAAAAAGCCGGACACCCCCATCATCTTCATCAGCAGCATCTGGCGCGAGCGCAACAACTTCAACACGAAGTCCTACGAGGATGAAATGGCAAAAATGCACAAGGCCGACAGTCTGATGAAGATAGCCTGCAAAAAGTACAACGATGTGTATTATGTGAAGTCCGATGCCTCCACCCCCGGCCACAACCACCAGGTAGACGGCGTGCATCCCGACGACTACAGCTACGAGCTCTGGGCAAAATCTATCCGGAAACGCATCGTCCGGATTCTCCGCAAGTACGGAATTAAGTAATCGTTTATCTTACTTTTTCAGAAGGGCTATATGCCTGTCGCAGAGATTGGCCATAACCTCAACTCCAATCACATCCGTGTACTTCTCCAGTGCCGGATAATACTCGTCTCCGAGTTCCGCGGCCACCTTGTATGCGATGTGGATGAGCTGGCGGAAAGACTGGTTGAAAAGAGGATCCGCCTGATTGTGGCGTAGAGTTCTCGCGTACTTTTCTGCACTCCATGATTCCACCTCCTTCGGGGAAGGCAGGGCCTTGAGGTCGATGTCGATCACCGTTGCATAAGGGCCTGCAAGCTCGTCTATACGGCTATACGCCTTGGCATAAATCTCCTTGGCAAGCTTGAGCGCCTCTCCTCCTGCCATAGCCAGGCCGATGATTTCTTCAAGCCAGGTTGTACCGGCTGTTTTGATGTGAATACCTTTGTCGTACTTGCGGATAAGCTTTCCCATGATGGGATAGATGGAGAACTTGTCCGATCCGGAGTGAATGCTTAGTTTCAGATTCTTCGGAAGGCCGTACTCGTTAACAGCCTCCTCGATAACCAGCAGATCCTGCTCGAACTCCTTCTCGAACTGCGCCAAATCTCCGCGGTAATCCACGCCCTTATTGAAACGCCCGGTGAACTTCGGCGCAATCGTCTGCACCGGAATGCCCTCGCGCGCAATCTCGCGAAGGATAAACTTCAACTCCTGGGGCGACTGGGCCACATCCACCTCGTCCATCGAGACTTCCGTAACGAAATTGCCCTTGCCCTTCTTTTCCTCTATGTGCCGATAGATACGCCCCGCCTCTTTCACGGCCGGCAGGAAACGCTCCTCCAGGGAACCGGACTTACCGATATAATCCGCCACGTCGATGGTGAAGAAATCCGACGCATCGATGAACTTATCCACATTGGACAGATTGATATGGTCGGCATCCACGAAGTACTGGCCCTTGTAGCCGAGCGCCTTCACGGCGGCATCGGCCTCCTCCCGCACCGCTCCAGGCTCCGTTCCCACGATCTGATGCTCGCGGTTCGACTTGTTCCACACCGGCTCGAAATGCAGCCCGGTCACTTCTTCCGCCTTGATAAGGGCCTTCAGCTGATTGATTCCCTCGTGGGCAAAACGGTCACCCACCCCAAAAGAGTATTTTCCGATGAGTTTCATAGGTATAGCTATTTTTAATATTTATCTGTCAGAACGGAATGGAAGAGCCGGGATGCCGAAACAGTTGAACAGCGTGCCGCGGGTCCAGTTGTGGAAGCAGTAACGCACCGCTACCGGATTAGGTACATCAGGAGAGGTTACTATAACCTTATATCTGTCCTCGACCACTCCGGTAGCCGGATAGAAGATTCCGTCTTCACCCGAGAGTTCAAAGCCTTCAAGTTCCTGCCCCATGGGAGAAAGCCCCATCTTGCCCACATTCATGGTCACGATTGCCTTGCCATCCTCGAAAACGGCTTCCTTGAAGGACGGGCTTTCGGCATCTATTCCAACTGTTTCACTGTAGGTCGAACTTCCGTCAACCGTGCCATTGATGCCGTAGGTCTTGGTTAGGGCCAGAAGCGCAAGACGGTCTCCCACCTCCTTTTTCCGGCAGGGATGGATGGTGCCGTATTCGCCGATATCCACCGTAGCGGCCATACCGCTGTTTGGAATAAGGGCCAGCGTCTTCTCCTGCGCCTCATTAAAAATACCACTGGTGATGTTTTCAGGATGCTTAGACCGCCAAGGGGCAATCTGAACGAAATAGAATGGGGCATCCGGGTTCTGGAACAGTGTGCGCATCATCTGCACATAGGCCGGTTGCAGCCTCACATACTGGTCCGGACGCGATCTGTTCGATTCGCCCTGATACCAGAGCATACCCTTGAATGTAAATGGAATCAGAGGGGCAACCTGGCCGTTAAACAACGTGCAGGGCAGTTTCTCTGGTCTTTCCGGAAGGAAATCGCCATCAAGGGCGGAAAGGTCGAACTCGTCGGTGAAGTCTTTTTCAATGGTTTCCCTGTTAATCCAGGTCTCAATGGGCGTTCCGCCCCAGTCCGTGATAAGGAGTCCCACGGGGACCTCAAGGACCTGCTGTACACGCATTGCGAAAAAATATGCCACCGCGCTGGTATTCGCAACGGCTACAGGGGTATTCTCATTCCAGGAGCCTTGGCAGGTATCCAGAGGCTCTCTTGCAGCACATCTCTCAATTGTACACATCCTGATGGGCGTAGATGCCTTTGCCGATATAATGATTTCAGTTGCACCTTGCACGGGCTGACTGCGGAAGCCCTTCATCGGCATTTCCATATTGGACTGGCCGCTGCAGAACCACACTTCGCCGAGCAGGACATTCCGGATCACGGTCTTCTCTCCGTCATTGAATGTAATGCTGTAGGGGCCTCCGGCCTTGGGGGTGGGGATGCGGATGAACCATTTGCCGTCCTCATCGGCCTTCACACTGTACTTATGCCTGGTCCAGGAAGGGCAAATCTTCACTTTAACGGAGCCTTTGTCGGTGGTTCCCCAAACCGCCACATCGGCCTGCTGCTGGAGAACCATGTTGTCGCTGAAAAAAGAAGGAAGGCTAACCTTCGCCTGCACTGAAACCGTTGCAAACAATAATGCAATGACTGCGGGAAGTAATCTGTTTTTCATAATTAAAAGCGTGCTCGGATAGAGTCTAGCTAACAAAGTTAACCAATCCATCCGACCTCTGCAAATCTTTTCAGAAAGGGTAAATTTTATTTTTTCAGTATCGGCAGAATAAGGTTTTCCATAACGGTGTAGCCGTCCTGGTTGGGATGGCAGCCGTCGGAGGAGTACTTTGAGGGCAGGCCTTTGTTTGAATCCACGAGGGCCGAGTAATAATCTACGTACTCATAACCCTTTTCGGTGGCAAGGGCCTTGATAAGGACGTTCAGCTCAATGATTGCGTCCTCCGGATGGATGGAAGTGGCCCAGTAGAAATGCGTGCTGGGAAGGACGGAGCATAGGACCACCTTGATGCCGCTTCCGGCAGCTTCCGATGCCATCCAGGCAATGTTGTCACGAATATCCTCGTTGGGAACATATACCCCGTCGTTTTGAGCTATGTCATTCGTTCCGCAAAGGATAACCGCATACTTGGGGTGTTTCGACGTAACGCCCGCGTTGAAAACGGTTTTCAGATAGGCCGATGTCTTTCCGGAGAAGCCAAGGCCGAGAAAATTATTCTCTTTGAAGAACTCCGGGTGACCTTTGGATTCCTTTACCCAGTTGGCCGTAATTGAATCCCCGATGAAAATTGCGTCATAGGTATGCGTCTGCACATTACCCTGCTGTTTCTTTTTATCACATCCGAATAGTACAAGGATGAGTAGGAGCGGGAGAATCTTTTTCATTGTTAAAAGCGTGTACGAATGGTGAGGGTGGTGTCGTTTAAGCCGGGAGATGTGGCGTGGAGGTAGATTTTGCCGGCCTCATCTGATGAGGACTGGACAATGGCTGTGAGTTTGCCGTTAAAGGCGTGCATGGTGGGACCCTGGAAGGGCTCCAGTGAGGTGGGATCGCCGTTCGCGCAGGCGCGGAAGGTGCCGGGGCCGGAGACATCGAAGGTAACCGGGGAATCGGCCAGGGGGCAGAGATTGCCGTCCTTGTCTACAATGCTCACGGTTACATAAGCAAGGTCTTCCCCATCGGCCTTGAGGCGGCGTCCGTCGTATTCCAGACGGATCCCGGCGGGTTCCCCGGCCGTGCGAACGTAAACTGTATCCAGCGGGGCGCCGGAATCGGATATCGACACGGCCATAAGTTCGCCGGGGGCGAAAGGAACCGTCCATGCAAGCCTATACCGGGCCTCTACGTTCTCTTCCCTATCGCCCTGGGTCTTATGCCGGGGAACCAGCTTTGACTGCACTCCAAGGCTCTTTCCGTTGAGGAAAAGTTCGGCCGACGGGGCGTCGGTGTAAACGAACACGGGCACATCCTGCCCATCGGACCAATTCCAATGGGGCAGGATATGCAGAGTGTGCCCGTTTTTATTCCAGACGCTCCTGAACAGCCAGTATCTGTCTTTTGGTATCGATGCCAAATCCACGATTCCGAACATCGAACTGTGGTTTGGATAGGAGTGCGCTTCATAAGGCGTAGGTTCACCAAGATAATCGAATCCTGTCCATACGAACTGGCCGATTGCCCAGGGATAATCCTCGTGCATTGAGATGTCACTGTCCGGCGTGTTGCCCCAACTTACGGCTTCCAGGTCGAAGGAAGAACACTGCTGGTCCGGGCTCAACGCCATATCGAGCTGCTTTACGGCAGGCAAATGATAAACGCCTCTGGAACTGAGCGTAGAGCCGCTTTCGGCGCCAAGAATGAGCCTGTCGCCAACTGTTTCCCTCAGCTCGATAAACTTCCGTGGATGATAATTTATGCCGATGACGTCGAATGCATCCACCCACTCCTTTTCGAGGAAACGTTGCCACATATGCATTCCCACCGTTACTGGACGCGTGGGGTCTTCCCTGTGGCAGATTTCCGTGAGGAACTTTGCTTCTGCAAGGCCTTCCTGCGGGTCTTCCTTAACGCGGCACACTTCGTTGCCGGTGCTCCACATTATCACGCTCGGGTTGTTGCGGAAGGCGTGAATCATGCCGGTGAGGTCTTTTTCGGCCCACTGGTCGAAATAAATGTGGTATCCGTTTGCGCTCTTGGCGCCCTTCCATTCGTCGAAAGCCTCCACCATCATCATAAAGCCCATCTCGTCGCACAGCTGAACCAGCTCCGGTGCAGGCTGATTGTGGGATGTACGGATGGCATTGCAGCCCATATCCTTGAGCATTTCCAGCTGGTGTTTTAATGCCGGAACGCTCACGGCGGCTCCAAGAGGGCCCAGGTCGTGATGCAGGCACACGCCATTGAACTTCATGGGCTTACCGTTCAGGAAGAAGCCCTTTCCGTTGATGAATTCCGCCTTTCGGATTCCGAAGGTGGTTACGTATTCATCCACAAGTTTTCCGTCGGCATAAACGCTCGTTACGGCCTTGTAAAGATTCGGCGTTTCCGGGCTCCAAAGATAAGGATTGTTTATTATTACGGATTTCTCGACTCCGGCTTTGCCTTCGCTCGAAATGACAAATACACCATCATTGTCATAAATGTCATTTCGAATCACAATCTCCTTCCCCTCGCCTCCTTCCACGGTGGTTTCAATATGTACTGTGGCTTTCTTCTCCGACACTTCCGGAGTGGTGATATACGTGCCCCACACCGGGATATGAACCGGATCCGTTGTAATTAAATGTACGTTTCGGTACAAACCGGCACCGGGATACCAGCGGGAACTTGCCGGAAGATTCTCAAGGCGCACCTCGAGAGTGTTTTCCGCACCGGGAACAACCGCTTCGCTCACGTCCACCGGTACAGCACTGTAGCCATTGGGCCAGGAATACAACTCCTTCCCGTTTACATAAACCGTTGCGTTGCTCATTGCTCCGTCAAAAAGGAGCGTTGCCTTCTTTCCTTCGGGAACAGAGAATGTGGTGCGATACCAGCCAACGCCCACCCACGGGAGCGCTCCCGTCCGTCCTGGATTGTTTACCCAACCTTCGGTGCCATTCCACAGTTCGCTATTCTCCTCAAACGGCCCGTTTATCGCCCAGTCGTGCGGCACACGCACGCTCTCCCACTCCTCCAGGCCCTCCTTACGGAACTCCCAATCACGCAGCAGCACATCACGGCGGGGCGATGTAGCCAGGGCCAGGTGCATAATTGTCAATCCTGTCATACCGAGGCCCTTCGGGCCGAGTGTATCTCCTGAATAATCGTAATGAGATTCTCTCGCTTCGCTCGGAATGACAGTTACTTCTTTCGTCTCCCCTGCCTCCAAATTAAAGCTATTGTCGCTAAACCTCACCCCCGGCGCGGAAAGCCACACATAATACGCAGGCTTGTCGGTAGTCAGGGACACAAACCACTCGCCGTCACGTTCAAACACCCTTGCCGATACATTCGCATCGGGAACGTACTTCAAATCGGGGATGGGCACAACGGAGGCATCATCGGCAAAAACGCGTTTCAGATGATAGTGCGCCGGCTTCCAGCTGCCGTCGTACTCAAGAGTGGACCATGACGGCCCGGCCCAGATATCATTCAACTGCCACACCAGAACGCCATTGCACTCCGGCAGCGAACGCCAATACGACGCGGCCACCGAAAGGCCGATGGCCTGCTCGAGTTGCGAGAGGTACACCAAATCGGCCCCGGGGCCAGGATTAAACAGATTGTTAATCCTCTGCAGCATATTCTCATAGCCTCCGCTCTCCCTCATACGCTCCTTCTGCTCTTCCATCGACCCAAGCAGCCCCGAGAAGCAGGAGTGGCCGAATTCGGACATGAATTTGGGCCGATACTTATAATACTCCTCCAGCGGCCTTGCGTATTTCGACACCGCCCAAAGGTGCATATCGCCCTTGGAATCGTCGTTCCAGCCATTGGTGTCAAGGTCCCCGGGGCCGCCGCAAGGCGATGTGGGCCAATACAGGCGCTCCGGGTCCAAATCGGCCACCAGATTGCCCCTAAGGGATACCAACGCCTCATATTCGGCGCGATAAAGCTCCGGATTCTGCTTCCAAATCCGCTTGTTGTAATTGTCGATGCCCTCATTGTCGCCGCACCAGAGTGCGATAGACGGATGGCTCTGAAGCCTCTTTATCTGATGCGTTATTTCCGCGCTCACCTCGCCAAGGAATTCCTCCGTGGCAGGATACATCGCGCAGGCGAACATAAAGTCGTGCCATACTAGAAGGCCCAGTGAGTCGCAAATCTCGTAGAAACAATCCTTCTCGAACTTTCCTCCGCCCCAGAGGCGGATCATATTCATATTGGCATCCCGGGCCGATGTAAGAAGGTCCAGATACCTCTGTGGCGTCTGCTTCTCCTCCTCCGTATCGCAGGGAATCCAGTTCGCGCCTTTCGCGAAAACCCGCTTCCCGTTCACCTTGAAGGCAAGATTCTCCCCCACCTCAATCTTTCGCAAGCCTATCTTTTTCTCCAACCTCTGGCCATCTGCACTCACGCTTACGCGGTAGAGGGGCTGCTCACCCATCCCCGCCGGCCACCAGAGTTTTGGCTTACGAATGACGAAAGCCTGGGTAATGGTATTGGCTCCGGGCCGCAGCGAAAGAGTCTTCTTCTTCACCTGCTCCCCGCAGCGGAATTCCACATCGGCAGAGCCTCCTTCCGGCGAAAAGAGCTCTGCTACCAGCGTAACCTTGCACTTCCCGCACCGGTAATGCTTCTGCGAGCAGCGAAGATAATCCACCCGCGCCACGTTTACGGGAATCAGCGCCACAGGGCCGGCGAAGCCTGTGTACATACATTTCGGGCCCCAGTCCCATCCGCCTTGATATATGGGCTTGCGTATAAGATTGAGGTGCGGCACAAACCCAATCCCGCTCATCGGAATGGGATATGCCAGTTCGTCATTCAGTTTCTCGGATATAGCCTCCGCATCCTGAAACACGCCCGTCAGCACATTCTCCCCCTCTTTTAGGAAAGGCTTCACATCCCATTCCCACCTCCGGAACCTGTTGCTTGTAGCCCCCACAAAATGCCCGTTAATGCTCACATCGCAGAAAGTATCCACATCCTCCGCCCTCAGATACACCGCCTTGGCCTCCATCATCTCCCCCGTCACCTCCAAACTCCTGGACACACTTATCTGGGCCGATGCCACCGCGGCAACGACCAGCATTAACAAACAAACTGCAAGAGCTTTTTTCATAACAATCATCCAAAAAGGTCCATCATTTCTTACAAGGAAACAATGGACCCGAAAAGTCAGTCAAATTTGAAGTCTTTAACAACTCAAAACATCTTTAACAGAATAAATCTTGCTTATGGCATCGAACGAAAAATATTGATCGTCCATAATCATATAATCTTTCCTCTGCGCTCTGGTCAATCTTTTGACTTCCGGAAACATGGATACAGGAACGATTACTATACGGCTGTCAGTAAGGTAAAAAGCCATATAGCCACGCTTGACTCCGAAATCAATTTTTTTTATTCCAATATTAGTATCCTTATACTTGCACATAATATTAATTGGTTAAAACCTCCTAATAGTAACTTTTTTCCCAGCAAAAACATCATCTATCATCTTATTGAACACATCCCAATTTTTATCAATGATGCCAACGATTACTGCCAATTCGTCTGATGACAGTTCAGACCATGCAACATCAATTTTCTTCAGTCCATTCTCCTCTATCCAAATCTTTGCCACAGTATTTCCGCGGTGAGACTTTTTGCTGCCTTTTCGCACCACATGGATGTGTCTTCTGTTTTCAGTAGCATCAGCAGGAAAAACAGACAAGATGAAATACAATATTATGGCCAATTTGCCCATAGCATTGCAAAATTACATAAAACAATTGTTTAACCAATGAAAAAAAAACAAAAAGTTCCCTTTCAAGCGGTGAACAGTATGTCAAAGAGCCAAAAGAGGGATTAATACTCAATAAACACAAACGAATCAGGTTGCATCGAGAGCACCAGGGTGCCGTCGGGGCGGAGAGCTACGGGGTATTCGGTGTACATACTGAATTCATCGGTGATGTGGCATCGTACACTGGAGTCGAATTTTGCGCCGCCGGCAAGACGAACAGTCACATCTTTAACTGCGGTGATGTTGTTGTCCATTGTGTAACGGCTTACGAGGATACCAAGGTGGCCCGCATCGTCGCGTGCAGCGGTTACTCGCACATCGGGAATATCGCTGGTAGCCTTTACCTGAGTGCCAAGAGTCTTCAGTTTACCCCAGGAATATAACGCCCAATAAGGCCAGATTGGGGTATCGCTCAGTTGGTCGAACAGGCCGTTGAACTTAGAACCTGGAGTGTACACATAATACATCATCATATCAGTGGGACAGTTCTGGCCTTCCTGCATTGAGGCGCACACAAAGGCCCCGGCCTTGGGGCTGGAAATCGCGCGCACTGAATAAGGATAGTCGTCCGTCCAGCTCTTGATATAGTTCCATTCGTTCAGGAAAGACTCCGCGTCCTTGTACCCGTACTTGTCCAAAAGATTGCGAACCTGATAGGAAAAATCTGTGAACACAGTGGGGTCATACTCATAGATGTGCCATGCGAAGAAATCCAGGGGCACATTTCGGCGTTTCATCTCAGAAAGAAGCAGTTCATACCATACCGGGATTTCCCTCACGCCGGGATCCTGCCCGGACATTGCGGGGCCACCGATCTTAAGATTAGGAAAACAGCCTTTAAGATGTTTCACGGCAACCTCGAAGAAGTCGTAGAACTCCTCCGGGGAGCCGGCCCAGCAGCGGGGATCCACCTTCCACTTGTCGTTGTCC
>JAEEGJ010010680.1_pt1 | contig 23763 bp, 21 predicted proteins | sample 8958761 | NCBI WGS metagenome assembly JAEEGJ01 (sample SAMN16246546, study PRJNA631951) | gut metagenome | biome: gut microbiome; feature: rumen; material: RS-attached | host: Bos | place: Iran: Karaj | collected 2018-10 | reverse complement strand
CCGAGAGTATTGGGACGACCTCGGAGCCGAATGGAATTGGAGTTCGATGGAGAAAAAGTTGGTGCGTCTTGCTGGTTTCGTACAACAAGGCGGAAGTTTGAAAAAAGTTCTTAATCGCTACACCAAAGACCGAGACGAAGAATACACCAATCGCATCCAGTTTTGTGTCTTGGAGTATATCTTGAAACTTATGGTCGGTAATCGGATAAAGCCATACGAAAAGGTTCCTTTGGTTGACCGCATCAAGCGGCTGAACAAGGACGAACTTGTGGAACTGCTCACGAAGGAATTGAAACGGGATGTGGTGCCAAGTAGCGAGATGGACAAAAACCACAAATTCCACGAACATTGGAGACTGCTTTCAGATGACGAATGGTTGAGTGATGAAATTCTCGACAAGATTGAGTATCGGCATTGGCGCAAACATCCCGAAGAGCCTTTCAGCCAATATTTGAGACGGTCGGAGTTTTGGTGGGATTATCGGCATTTTTTATGGTGATGGACGAAAAAAATGTAACTTTGCAAATCATTAACAAAAGGAGAAAATTCATTATGAACAAACAAATCATTATCACAATTCAAGAATTACTTAAAGGTAGAGATAGAAACTCTGATTTTGATTCAGCAGAGGAAAAGAGAATAAAACTGGTTAGGCATAGTGGGGTTATCCGCGAAGATAGCGTGATTGGCAAAGATTACTATGGCCAATCTGTTTATGAACTTTACCGTTCAAATTATCCAAAGTTTTTGGAATGGCAATGTGAACAAAATGAAAACAAAATGAAAAATGTTGATTACATCGTGGCGTTTATAGGAGAGGAACAATGCATGTGCCGCTTTGCTGGAGTTTACAGAAACTATGGGCCAAAACATAAAACATTGTGCGGTATGTTCTATGATTTGAAAGAAGTTGATGGTTTCGAGATTTTGAAAAACCAAGTTGTAATTGATTGGGGGAAAGGCACTTTGCAATGGATGCAGAATTGGTCAACAATGAAAGAAGTTGTTCGAATAGACCAAGTGTCTGACAATGAAGGAATCCCATATTTTACTAGGTATGAAGATGTTTCGCTAAATTATTCTCAATTAAAGCAAGTGGTTGCAGATAACGAATGGAAAACAAAACTTGAAGCATGTAATTGCGTTTATGTAATTACCGACAAAAGCAATGGAAAGCAATATGTTGGAGTGACTTATAAAGGTTCAAAGGCTGGTGCTAAAGGCGGAATTTTAAGCAGATGGACAGAATATGCTAACTCGGGTCACGGTGAAGATGTGTCGTTGAAAAAACTTTGTGAAGGAGATTCAAATTATGCAGAGGAGAATTTCCAATGGTCAATATTAGAAACTTTACCATTGAGTGTAATACCTGCAATTGCAATTAACATAGAAACAAAGTGGAAAGAAAAACTACTCACCAAAACATTTGGTTATAACAACAACTAATTCTCCATGTCCAAAAACCAAATCAACAAATACGTCTGGCTGGTAGAAACGCTCTATCGTGCCAAGAAAATCACCTTGAAGGAAATCAACCGCAGGTGGCTCGAAACCGATTTGAGCGAGGGTCTGGAGATTCCGCGCCGCACGTTCCACACCTGGAAGAACGCGGTGGAAGAGATGTTCGGCCTCGTCATCATGTGCGACAAGAGCGACGGTGACCGCTATTACATCGAGAACCGCGAGGTGCTGGAGGATGACGGCCTGCAACGCTGGCTGCTCAGCACCATGTCGGTCAACAACACACTGTTGGAAAACAAAGCCCTCAGCGACCGCATCCTGTTGGAAAGCATCCCATCTGGTCAGGACTTCCTCGCCACGGTCATGGAAGCGATGAAGAAAAGCCGATTGCTGGAAATCACCTATAAAGGCTTTTGGAGCGAAAGCGAGCACACCTTCCCCGTGGCGCCCTACTGCGTGAAGCTGTTCCGTCAACGGTGGTACATGGTGGGCAGCAGCGTCTACGAAGACAAGATCCGCATCTATTCCTTGGACCGCGTACAGGAAGCCCGGCTATCGGAAGAGACCTTCAAATACCCCAAGAAATTCAGTCCAGAAAACTATTTCAAAGGCTGTTTCGGCATCATTCGCGATGAGGAATGCTCCATCGAGACCGTGAAACTGAAAGTAAGCGCCGACCAAGCCAACTACCTGCGTTCCCTACCCTTGCATCCTTCACAAAAGGAGCTGGTGCATACGGGCGAATACAGCATCTTCTCCGTTGAGGTGCGCCCCACCTTCGACTTCCAGCAGGAACTCCTTTGGAATGGCGATGCGCTTGAAGTGCTAGAACCACTTTGGCTGCGTGAGGAGATTGCGGAGATGGTGAAACGGATGTGGAATAATTACAGCAAGAAATGAACTCCTTCGCCGCCATAGACTTCGAGACTGCCAACAACGAACGCACCAGCGTGTGCAGTGTGGGCATTGTAATTGTGAAAGAAGGCGAATTTGTGGACTCGTTCTATTCGCTTATCCAGCCTGAGCCCAATTACTACCTTTATTGGAACACCCTCGTCCATGGCATCACCAAGGAGGACACTGAGGATGCGCCCGTGTTTCCTTACGTCTGGCGACAGATTGAGCCACTTATCGAGGGTCTGCCTCTCGTAGCGCACAACAGTCCTTTCGACGAAGGTTGCCTCAAGGCTGTGATGCGCTGCTACCAGATGGATTACCCTGACTATCAATTCTATTGCACCTGCCGCGCCTCGCGCAAACACTTCGGAAAGCAGCTTCCCAACCACCAGCTGCACACTGTGGCTGCGGCCTGCGGCTACGATTTAGTCAACCATCATAATGCTTTAGCCGATGCCGAGGCCTGCGCATGGATTGCACGGGAGATTTTGTAATTCAATTCGGAATTTACTGTAATTTTGCAGAAAATTCCGAATAACACCATGAATATAGATTCACAACAAGCCATAGACCTACTCAAAAAGGGTAATGCCCGCTTCGTCTCGGGAGCATTGACACCGAAAGACGACTATTCAGTATTACGAGAGAAACTCAGTACAGGCCAGCATCCCTTCGCCGTTGTGCTCTGTTGCTCCGACAGCCGCGTGGCACCCGAAATCATCTTCGACCAAAAGCTTGGCGACCTCTTCGTCATCCGCAATGCGGGTAACATAGTAGACGAGGAAGTCCTGGGGTCCATTGAATATGCCGTCGAGCATCTGGAGACACCTTTGGTGGTCGTCATGGGACACGCATCCTGCGGTGCGGTCACAGCGACCTGCCAAGGCGGTGACTTGCCTGGACACATCTTGGATTTAGCCAAGCGCATCAAGCCTTCCATCAACAAAAGTTGCTGCATCGATGACAATGCTCGCCGTCATGCCCAAAGAATGGCGCAGTTGATCGAAGAAGATGAAATCGTCCATCATGTTGGCGCCAAAGTCGTTGCGACTTTCTATAACCTTCAAAGTGGAAAAGTGGAATGGCTGTAACGCAGTTTTCACTACTTTTGTCGTCCAATTCATCGAAAACAGACCATGAAAACAAACACAAAACACATAACCTTAGCGTTCATCGCTTCAATTCTGACCTTTATGACCTCCTGTAACCAAAAAACGCCTGTCGACCTCATCGTCCACAACGCCAACATCTATACCGTGGACGACGACTTTTCCAAAGCCCAAGCCTTTGCCGTGAAAGACGGCAAGTTCGTCGCCGTTGGCGACGAAGAGACCATCATGCGCCAATACGCTGCCAAGGAAACCATCGATGCCCAAAGCGATGCGGTCTATCCCGGCTTTATGGATGGACATAGCCATTTCACAGGCTACGGCGAGAACCTCGTCCGCTGGGCCGACCTGAAAGGCTGCCGCTCCTACGACGAGGTCATCGAACGCCTCAAGGTGCACGACAGCCTCTACCCTGCCGAATGGCTCTTGGGGCGCGGCTGGGACCAAAACCTTTGGGAAGTGGCCGAATTTCCCGACAATACGAAACTCGCAGAAGCCTTCCCCGACAAGAAAGTCCTGCTGACTCGCGTGGATGGTCACGCCATGCTGGTCTCCAAGGAGGTTCTTGTATTAGCCAACATAGACGCTAACACAAAGATGGACGGCGGCATGGCTATCGTCAAAGAGGGTCGTTGCACAGGCGTGCTGTTGGACAACCTCGCTGACGCTGCCAAGGCTTTAGTACCCAAGATGGAAACTGAACAAAGCATCCAAGCCCTGCTCAAGGCACAAGAGAACTGCATGGCCGTCGGCCTGACCAGCGTCACGGATGCCGGACAAGACATCGCCACCATCGAACTTATAGACAGCCTGCAACAGGCTGGACAACTCATGATGCATGTCAACGCCATGGTCAACCCCGACGATGAGACGATGGACCATTTCATGCGACAAGGCGTGATTGACAAGGAAAGGCTCACTGTCCGCAGCGTAAAGATCTACGCCGACGGTGCCTTAGGCTCACGCGGTGCCAAACTGCTTGAACCTTACTCCGACGACCCGACCAACGACGGCTTGATTTTGGAAAGCGACGAGTTTTACCGTCACGTCTGCCAAAAGGCCTATAATGCAGGATACCAAGTCTGTTGCCATGCCATTGGCGACGGCGGCGTGCACCATATCTTGGACATTTACTCCGAATACCTGAAAGGCCATAACGACCTTCGCTGGCGCATTGAGCACTCCCAGACCGTGGCTGACACGGACTTCCAACGCTTTGGAGAATTCTCTGTCATTCCTTCCATCCAAACCACCCACTGCACCTCCGACATGGACTGGGCAGATGAGCGTCTTGGCGAGCGCATCAAGAACGCTTACGCTTACCAACAACTCTTGCAACAAAACGGTTGGGTCATCAACGGCACCGACTTCCCCATTGAGGACATTAGCCCAATTTACACCTTCTATGCCGCCGTAGCCCGTAAGCACTTGGACGGCACGCCCGCCGAAGGATTCCAGATGGAAAATGCTCTAACCCGCGAACAAGCCCTGCGTTCCATCACGATTTGGGTGGCCAAAGGTTGCTTCCTTGAAGCCAGCAAAGGCAGCATAGAAGAGGGAAAAGATGCTGATTTCGTGATTCTTGACCGCGATATTATGACCATTGCAGAAAGCGAAATTCCCACGGCCAAAGTGAAGATGTGCCATATCCATTAACCCAACCTAAAACCTTATGGTAAATCCTTCCGAATTTGACTATATCTTCATCAAAGACGCGACCGAGAACAACCTAAAGCACGTCACCGTCAAGATTCCAAAACGACAAATCACCGTGGTGACGGGCGTATCGGGTTCGGGGAAGTCGTCCTTGGTGTTGGACACCATCGCTGCCAAGTCGCGCCGGGAGTTGAATGACACCTTCCCTTCGTTTACTCAGCAATACCTGCCCAAATATGGCCGTCCCCATGTCGGAGAAATCGAGAACCTACCCATCGCCATCGTTATTGAACAAAGAAAGCCCACTTCCAACTCCCGTTCCACAGTAGGCACCTACACGGACATTTATGCCCTGTTGCGTCTGTTGTTCTCACGTATCGGGCAACCTTTCGTGGGCTATTCCGACGCCTTCTCGTTCAACCATCCTTCAGGGAGTTGTCCGCGCTGTGCTGGATTAGGCGAAATCCGTGAGTTAGACATCCATAAACTCGTCGACTTCGACAAGTCGCTCAACGACGAGGACACCATCCACTACATCGCCTTCGGCAAAGGCGGCTGGCGCTGGATCCGTTATGCCCACAGCGGCCTCTTCGACCTCGACAAGAAGATCAAAGACTATTCGCCCGAAGAACTCGATCTCTTCCTCAACTCTCCGCAAATCAAGCTGAAAAACCCACCATCGAATTGGCCTAAGAGTGCCAAATATGAAGGTCTCATACCAAGAATGTACCGCAGCATCATCAACTCGGAGGAAGGCCTGCTCCACGCCGCAGTGCTCAATCCCATGCTGACCATGGGCATCTGCCCCGACTGCGGTGGCACCCGCCTTAACGAGAAGATACGCTCGTGCAAAATCAAAGGCATAAACATCGCAGAGGTGACCGCCATGAGCATTGCCGACTGCCGTCAATGGATGGAAACTATCGACAACCCCCTCGCCGAAGACATCAAGCGTTCCACCATCGAAAGGTTGGCCGCCTTAGAGGAAATCGGTCTTGGCTATCTCACCCTCGACCGTGCCATCGGCACACTTTCGGGCGGTGAGGCGCAACGCTGCAAGATCGCCAAATACATCAACTCACCCCTCTCCGATGTGATGTACATCCTCGACGAGCCCAGCGTGGGTCTGCACAACCACGACATCCTGCTCATGCAGAAGTCGGTACAAAAGTTGAAAAACCACGGCAACACGGTCATCCTCGTCGAGCACCACAAGGATATGATCAAAATCGCCGACCACATCATCGACATGGGCCCTGGCGCAGGCATGAAAGGTGGTGAAATCGTCTTCGAAGGCAGCTACGACGAGCTATTGCGAAGCCAGACGCTGACAGGCATTTCGCTCAGTGCAACAAGTTCCATAAAGGAACAAGTTCGCCAGCCCAAGTCTTTTTTCCACCTTGAAAACGCCACCTTGCATAACATCAAAAACCTAACCGTGGATTTGCCTTTAGGCGTGATGTGCGGCATAGCGGGCGTTGCCGGTTCGGGCAAGAGTTCACTGATGGAGTGCTTCCGTAAGGCCTATCCACAGCCCGAGGAAATCATCTACATTAGCCAGAAAAACATCGGCATCAGTCTGCGCTCCACCCCTGCCACCTATCTCGAAGTGGCCGATGACATCCGCAAACTCTTTGCCAAGTTGAACAAAACCAAGGCCGACTTGTTCTCCTTCAACGGCAAGGGCGGTTGCCCCGTCTGCCAAGGCAAGGGCGTCATCGTCAGCGACATGGCTTTCATGGACGCCATCGAGACCACCTGTGAGGCTTGTGGCGGACTGCGTTACAGCAAGGAAGTCTTATCTTATAAGGTCAACGGCATGAACATCGCCGAGGTGATGGATATGACCGCTAACAAAGCCTCTGAGATGTTTGCAGGCACCGTCATCGCCGAGAAGCTGGAGCCTTTGCGTAAGGTCGGCTTAGGCTATTTACATCTGAACCAGTCGCTTTCCACCCTCTCGGGTGGCGAGTTGCAGCGCATCAAGTTGGCGTCCTACCTCCGCGACGCAGGCAAGATTTTCATCATGGACGAGCCTTCCGACGGTCTCCACCTCAACGACATCAAGCGCATCCTCGACTTGTTTGAAGCCATGGTCGAGGCGGGCAACACCATCTTCCTTATCGAGCACAACCTAGAGATGTTGAAAGCTTGTGACTACCTCGTGGAACTCGGTCTCGGCGGCGGTGCCATGGGCGGCAAAATCATCTTTAATGGCACGCCGAAAGAGATGCTAGACTGCAAAGATTCTGTTACTGCACCTTATCTTTCAGCGCATTAGCCACGCAATTTTTTTCGCCATGGCGAAGACTATAATATTTCAAAAAAGTGTATTTTTGCATTTTTCAACATTTTGCAAACCTAATTCCACACCAATGAAACACATAATAAAACGCGGATTGTTGCTTACTGCCCTAATAATGGGTCTGGCATTCCACCTCACGGCGCAATCCACACAAATGACCATCTATCTCAACGATGGTAACGAGAAATCCTATCTCATGACGCCAAGTGACCGCGTCTATTTTGAAGACAATGAAACACTTGTAGTCGAGATCACCGTAAACACCAAATCTGACAGATACAACCTTGCCGATATCCAGAAGATCACATGCGCCGAGACAGAAGGCATAGCTGAGGCTTCGGGAGGAAGGGTATGTCTCTCCCCCAACCCTGTCCATGATGTCGTCATGCTCAGCAATCTCAATGGCAACGAGACAATCCAAATCTTTGCACTTGACGGCCGATTGATGAAGTCGGTAGAAGCCTCTGAAGGACAATTGATTGACATCTCCGAACTGCCCATTGGGCTTTATCTCATCAAAACCGAGTCGCAAACCCTTAAAATGATCAAGCTATGAGAAAGACCTTATTATTAATGGCCCTTCTGCTGGCTTGCATGGGCCTCAGTGCACAAAACTATCACATCAACTTGCACAATAACGGTTCCGTGATCTACGACAACGATGTTAACACCATCGAAGAAATACGCTTTCAGGGACATCAGCCTGCCAACATGCTCATCAATGGGCAGAATGGCACCTTGACCTTCCCTCTTTCCACATTCGACAGCATCACCTTCGTAAAAGAGGAGCTCCCTCCTGCGGGCGACACGGTTTTCATTATCTATAATGGCACAAACGTGAATGTCGTCAACCCGTTCTCCAACAATGGTGTAACGGTGAGTACCAGCAGTTCCAACGTCACGGTGAACTCCACCATGGCCAACGTGCCCTACGTGGTGTCAGGCAGCTCAAATAATGGATCACTAACGATTTACAGCACATCTTCTTTCTATTTGGCACTCAGCTCTTTGTCGCTAACCAGCACGAGCACTGCAGCCTTTAATTTGGCCTCCAATGTCGGTGTAAGCCTGGCTTTGAGAGGCACTTCCACCATTGCCGACGGTGCCAATAGCAGCCTCAATGCAGCACTTTATGCCGCAGGCAGCCTCAACATAGGCGGCTTGGGCACTTTGTGTGTCACGGGCAATGCCAAACACGGCATAGCTGTGGAAGGCTCGATGACGGTCAACTCTGGCACCATCCGCATCCTCGACACCGACAGTGACGGCATCCACGGCAGCAGCAACCTGCAATGGAATGGTGGCACCCTCGACATCGCAGCGGCAGGTTCCGACGGCCTCGATTTCTCTGGAACCATGACCATCAGCAATGGTGACCTGACCATCAACACGACGGCGGAAAGCCAAAGAAGTATCAAGGTTACCAATGCCTTCAACATGACTGGAGGTTCGCTTAATTGCAACATCACTGGCAACGACTGCAAGGGCATCAAAGGTGATGCCGACATCAATATCAGCGGCGGTACCGTAGATATGCAAGTTTCTGGCACAGGCTCGCACGGCATCTCGTCCGACACCGACGTCGTCATCGGAGGCACGGCCGACATTACCGTCGTTTCCTCATCTCAAGACGGCAAGTGCATCAAGAGCGACGGCACCGTCCACATCAATGGCGGGACTCTCAATCTCACCCACTCCGGAGACATTTCAAAAGGCATCTCTTCCACAGGCAATGTGACCATTGCTAGCGGCAATATCACGATCACCTCATCAGGTAGTACCATACTTGAAAACGTCAACAACCAAAACGTGCCTGCCTATTGCACCGCCATCAAAAGCGATGCGGACATCAACATATCGGGAGGAACCTTCCATATCACCTTGCCCACCACCAACCACGGAGGCAAGGCAATCAGTGCAGATGGTAACCTAACCATCAACAACGGCGACTTCACCATCACCACACAAGGCAACGGCGCTTCCTACACCGTCAGTGGTAGCACCAAGGATGCTTACACCTCATCGTGCCTCAAATGCGACGGCAACATGCAAATCCTCGCGGGCAATTACACCCTCAACAGTTCGGGAACGGGCGGCAAGGGCATCAGAGTTGGTGGAACCTTGGTCATCGGACAGCAAGGTGCCAACAACGACGACCTCATCCTTAACGTCACCACCTCAGGCGAGCGCATCACCATCAGCTCTGGTGGCGGTGGCGGATGGCCTCCCGGCCCAGGTCAAGGTGGCGACTATGCCAACCCGAAAGGCATCAAGGCTCAGGGTAACCTGACCATCAACAGCGGCTACATCACCGTGCATTGCACACAAAGCCAGAACGAAGGTGGCGAGTGCATCGAGAGCAAGGCCACACTGACCATCAATGGCGGTAACATCGAGGCTTACTCGGTGAAGGATGACGCTGTCAATGCGGCACAAAACCTCACCATCAACGGTGGCATCTATTATGCCCATAGCGATGCCAACGACGGCACCGACTCCAACGGCAACATGTTCCTCAACGGCGGCCTAAACATCTCCAATGGTGCCCGTTCGCCCGAGGAAGGCTTCGACTGCGACAACAACCAGTTCAAGATCACGGGTAGCACTAGCATCGGCACAGGCGGAGGCACCAGTAATCCCACACAAAATGTCTGCACCCAGCCTTCGCTGAAAATCAACACGCAGCAAGGCTACGCCATCCAAATCCTGAAATCGGACGGCACCGTGATTTGCACCTACCAATGTCCCACTTTCACCGGAGGCGGCGGCGGTTGGCCTGGAGGCGGCGGCAACGGCATGGTCATGCTCTTCACCGACCCGCAACTGCAAACAGGACAATCGTACACCGTGAAATACAACGGCACCATCAGTGGCGGCACCAACTGGAACGGCTATTATACTGGCAATGTCACCTATTCAGGAGGCAGCCAAACCACCGTCAACGTCAATTCAATGGTTACCACAGTAAGTGCAGGAGGCGGAGGATGGTAAATCCTGCAATCATAACATACGTCGAACAGGAAATCCTTCCTCGCTACGAGCATTTCGACGCTGCTCACCAACGCAACCATGCCGAAGAGGTCATCGAAAGGAGTTTGGCTTTGGCAGAGCATTATGACGTGAATGAAAACATGGTCTATGCCATCGCCGCCTACCACGACACAGGTCTTTGCGATGGCCGCGACACGCATCATCTCGTCTCGGGACGCATCATCCGAGAGGACATGAAACTACGCGAATGGTTCGATGAAACCCAAATTGAGACCATGGCACAAGCTGCCGAAGACCACCGAGCTTCATCGGGTCACGAGCCTCGCAGCATCTACGGCAAAATCGTGGCTGAAGCCGACCGCCTCATCTCGCCCGAAAAGGTCATCCGTCGTACCATACAGTTCACGCAAGACCATTTCCCCGACTACGACAAAGAGCAACAATACCAACGCTTCCGAGAGCACCTATTGGAGAAATACTCCGACATAGGTTATCTCCGCCTCTGGATTCCCGAGTCGGACAACGCGGTGCGATTGGAAGAATTAAGGAAAATCATTCGCGACGAAAACAAGATGAGAGAAGCTTTTGAGCAACTATTTCCGCAATAAAACACCTGGGAATACATATATTTTGTATTTTTGCGTCCAATTTAACTCACGTTGATATGAAAAAGACACTTATTACCCTTATGATCCTCTGCTTCGCCGGCCTGGCCATGGCCCAAGAAGCCAACGAGACTGAATTCAAAATGGCCATTGGCGACACCGTCATTTGGAAGCCTTTCGAGCAATGCGACGGCCTTGGCTACAACGTCAAAGGACCAAAAGTCATCAATTACAAGCCCATTCATTGGGGCGAAAAGATCCAAGTCATTGCCCAAAAAGTCGGAAAAAGCAGCATCATCGCCACTTGCCAGGACAATGATACCGAAGCCGTGGCCAATTTCATCGTTTACGACCCGAACGAAGTCCCTGTTATCGTGGAGAAGCCAGTGAAGCCTGCCACGCAGACCTTTACGGGCACCTATAAATTCGTCCCGCCCACCAACAATTACTTCATCACCATTAACGACACGGGTAGCGGATTCAACGAGACCTATATGAAACATGGCGATGACGAAGCCTATAACGATGGCCAGGGCGTGGACCGTTTCTGGAACGTCAAGACCGGTAAGAATTGGTACTACCGTCCCGATGCCCAAGGCTGGACCGACGATGTCGACTGGGAGTTTGAGGCTTTCGGTGAGAGTTTCCCCATCATCAACTCTTTCGCCAACGAGGTGAACAAAGACAACCTCTCCAACTACTTTGTCGGCAACGAAAAACTCACTGTCGGCGGCTCCGAAAAGCCCTTTGAAATCGACTGCTGGCACTTCTTTGTCGACTACGAGGACGGCACTGTCATCCAATACTGGGTGGATCCCGCCAACGGCTGCACGCTGAAGCGCCAAATCAACGCCGACCCCGCCAAGGTGGTCACCGTGTATGACCTCAAATACAACCGCCTGTATTTCGGTCCCAGCTTCAAGAAAGGCCTACATGACATTTCGAGATGAATGCTGAATGCAGAATGCTGAAATACGAAGTATTCGACGGAGTCAATGCTGAATGTAGAATAGTAGAGAATTACAACAATTAAACAATAAATAATTCAACGATTAAACATATGTCAATGGAAAACATCGAATTAAAGAAAACCCCTTACAACCAGATCCATCACGACCTGGGCGCCAAGATGGCTGAGTTCGCCGGTTACGACATGCCGATCCAATACACCGGCCTCGTCGAAGAGCACAACAACGTCCGCAACAACGTCGGCGTGTTCGACGTGAGCCACATGGGCGAGTTCCGCGCCAAAGGCCCCATGGCCAAACAGTTCATGCAATACTGCACCGTCAACGACGTTGCCGCTTTGAGCGACGGCAAGGTGCAATACACCTGCTTGCCTAACGGCAAGGGCGGCATCGTGGACGACATGCTCGTCTATCGTATCGCCGACGACCATTATTTCATGGTGCCCAACGCCGCCAACATCGACAAGGACTGGGCTTGGATGAGCCAAATCGCCGAGAAGTTCGGCATGACCCTTGGCGAAGACTTCAAGAACGAGAGCGAAGAATGGGCTCAGCTGGCCGTGCAAGGTCCCAACGCCCTGAAAGCCATGCAGAAGCTCACCAAAGCCAATGTGGTGGACATGGAATACTACACCTTCCAAATCATCAACTTCGCTGGTGTCGACAACATCATCTTCTCGACCACGGGTTACACGGGCTCAGGCGGCTGCGAAATCTACATCCCCGTTGCTCATGCCAAGGAAGTTTGGGACGCCGTCTTTGAGGCTGGCAAGGAGTTCGGCATCATGCCCGCTGGTCTGGGCTGCCGCGACACCCTCCGTCTCGAAAAGGGCTTCTGCCTCTATGGTCACGAAATCGACGACACCATCAGCCCCATCGAGGCTGGACTGGGTTGGATCACCAAGTTCGTCGACGGCAACGACTTCCTCAACCGCGAAATCTTCGCTGCACAGAAGGCCAACGGCGTGAGCCAGAAGATCGTCGGCTTCGAGATGATCGACCGTGGCATCCCGCGTAATGGCTACGAGGTGTGCGACGCCGAAGGCAACTGCATCGGCATGGTGCGCTCGGGCAGCCCGTCACCTTCGACTGGCAAAAACATCGGTACCGCCTTGGTGAAGAAAGCCTTCAGCAAAAAGGACACTGAGATCTACATCAAGATCCGTAACAAACTCATCAAAGCCATCGTGGTGAAGATGCCGTTCCTGCCATAAGGTTTGAAAAACAAAGGAAAAGTTTTCAGCCGTCCTCGATTTTTCGGGGACGGCTTGTTTTTTGGCAGGATTTTTGTAGTTTTGCAGCCTAAACGGAAAGCAATAATATGTCTAATAATTAAAACACTATCAAAATGAAAAAGTTAAGTTTAATCTGCATGACCATCCTAGCCATCTCATTCTTGGCTTCATGCCGCGGACCTCAAGGCCCTGCCGGACATGACGGCAACGCCAACGTGGCCTCTTCTACCCTGACCATCAAATCTTCCGATTGGCAGTGGCAGGCCAATAATAGCCAATGGATGGTTGAAATCGACTATCCGGCTATCAACGACAATGTGTTCAACCATGGCGCCGTGCTCGTATACATGGACGTGGACGGAGCTTGGTCACAAGTGCCTTTGACTTACTATTATCAGGACTGGATCACGAACGAGGAAAACCAACAGGTGCTCATCAACTGTGAGGCCTCCATCGAAGTGGTCACTCTAAGCGACGGCGGCGTCCGCCTCTTCTGGACAGAGAGTGACTTCTATGACGAAATGCGTCCAGAAACCCACGACTTCAAGGTTGTGGCCATTGAGGCAACGGTCTTCGCCACCCGCAGCGACGTCGACTACAGCAGCTACGAGGCCGTGAAGAAAGCCTTCCAGCTGGCTGAAGATTAAAAGATAGCAAACGGAAACGAATCAATGTAGAGACGGTGCATGCACCGTCTCTACTGTTTTTATTGCATCACCAACGAGAACCACATGAAACCCACATAGCCCAAAGTCAGCAAAGCGCCCTCCCAACGGGAGATCTTGCGGCCTTTGCCCGTGAAGACGAACAACAGCATCAGGATGTTGGCGGCAAAAAGAATCAACAGCTGTTTGTTCATCATTGGCTCAAATGGCAATGGCGTGATGAGTGCACTGACACCCAACACCATGAAGATATTCATGATATTTGACCCCAACACGTTTCCTATGGCAATGCCAGAATTCTTCTTCAATGCAGCCACAAAGGAAGTGATGAGTTCGGGCAATGAGGTGGCAGTAGCCACAATGGTCAAGCCTATGGTGCTTTCGCTCATACCCCAGTTACGGGCCAAAATCTGCGCATTGTTGGAGACAAGCTCACCGCCCAGCCACAATCCAGCGATACCAAAAACAAGCGACAGGATGGTCTTGCCCCAAGGCATGGCTTGTTGCGCATCTTCGCTTTCTCCTTGAGGGTCCTTTTTCATAAAAGTCAGCAACAGATAACCGATGCCCAATGCAAGAAGGATGACACCTTCAATCCAGTTGATGGTGTGGGATTGTTCCGTAAAGAAGTAATTGGCCATCAAAGTGATGGCAAGTGTAGCGACGAAGCCTACGGGGATGTCGCGACGGATGGAAATGCGGCTGACGTCAATGGGCCAAACAAGAGCACTCACACCCAAAATAAGCAAGATATTCATCGTGTTGCTGCCGATAATGTTACCGATAGCCAAACCTGGACTGCCTTTCGCACACGAGAACACATTGACAATCATCTCAGGCAACGAGGTACCAAAAGCCACGATGGTCAAGCCGATGATGAGGGGCGACAGTTTGGCGCGGATGCCCAAGCTAGTGGCTCCGTTGACAAGCCAATTCGCGCCTAAGATAAGGGCGACGAAGCCTGCGGCCAATAATAATAAAGGTACTAAAGATTCCATTCTGTTTTAATTCGGAATGCGGAATGTGGAATGTGGAATGTGGAATGCTGAATGATGGAAAGCCCAACATCTTTTTTTTCATTCAGCATTCAGCATTCATAATTCCGCATTCATAATTCCGCATTCAATTATTATAGTTTCTTGCTCCAAAAATCTTGCTGCCGACGCGCACCAAAGTGGCACCCTCTTCAACGGCAATGGGATAGTCGTCCGACATGCCCATCGAAATCTGCTTGAATTGCGGTTGGTCAGCAAAATAATCTTTCTTGAGGGTTTCAAATATGTCTTTCAGGTGTTTGAATTCCTTGCGGACCTCATCCTTATCGTCAGTGAAAGTCGCCATGCCCATCACACCACAGATGCGTATGTTTTGCATCTGTTGGAACACCTCTGAATCAAGCATCTGGCGGGCTTCATCCATATCCAGACCGAACTTCGTCTCTTCCATCGCGATGTGGAACTGCAGCAAGCAATCGACAACACGGTCGTGCTTTTTGGCTTCCTTGTTGACAGCTTCAAGCAAGTTGGCAGAATCGATGCTATGGATAAGCGTAACGAAGGGAATGATATATTTGATTTTGTTGGTCTGCAGGTGGCCTATGAAGTGCCATTGGATGTCTTTTGGCAGGACTTCGTGCTTGTCGCGCATCTCAAGGGCGTGGTTTTCGCCGAAAATACGCTGACCCGCATCGTAGGCTTCCTGCAAGTCGCTGACGGGCTTGGTCTTGCTAACGGCCACCAAAGTCACTGACTCGGGTAGCGTCGCCCTGATTTTCTTTAAGTTTTCCTTGATCATGATTCAACTGTTTTTGATGGTGCAAAAATACGCAATCCAAACAATTCAACAATTAAACATTCAAACAATTCAACAATAATTCTTACCTTTGCGCCCAAATTTGGAAAAACTATGTTTGAAGGTTTAAGTGAAAAACTAGAACGTTCGTTCAAAGTCCTTAGAGGACAGGCATATATCACCGAGGTGAACATTGCCGATACGATGAAGGAAATCCGTCGCGCCCTGCTGGACGCCGACGTCAGCTATAAGATTGCCAAGGATGTCACCAACAACATCAAGGAGAAGGCTCTCGGACAAGAGATTCTCACCTCGGTGAAACCTGGCGACATGATGGTCAAAATCGTCCACGACGAGTTGGCCGAACTGATGGGCGGCGATGCCGTCGACATCAACCTGAAAGGTCAGCCGAGCATCATTTTGATTGCAGGTCTGCAAGGATCCGGTAAGACTACCTTTTCCGCCAAGTTGGCCTCTTATCTGAAGCGCAAGCGCAGCAAGCAGGTGCTGTTGGTGGCTGGCGACGTATACCGTCCCGCCGCTATCGAACAGTTGAAAGTGTTGGGCCAGCAGGTGGAAGTTGAGGTCTATAGCGAAGAAGGCAACAAGAACCCCGTGCAGATTGCGCAAAACGCGATCAACCACGCCAAGAGCCAAGGCAAGAATGTGGTCATCATCGATACCGCTGGTCGTCTTGCTGTTGACGAGGAGATGATGAACGAGATCGCCAACATCAAGGAAGCCGTGAATCCGCATGAGACCTTGTTTGTGGTGGATGCCATGACGGGTCAGGATGCCGTGAACACGGCCAAGGCCTTCAACGACCGCTTGGACTTCGACGGCGTGGTACTGACCAAGTTGGACGGCGACACCCGCGGCGGTGCAGCCCTCACCATCCGCACGGTGGTAGAGAAGCCCATCAAGTTCGTCGGAATCGGCGAGAAGATGGACGCTTTGGATGTGTTCCATCCCAAGCGTATGGCCGACCGTATCCTCGGCATGGGCGACATCGTCTCCCTTGTGGAACGCGCCCAAGAGCAATTCGACGAAGAGGAAGCCCGTAAATTGCAGAAGAAACTCGCCAAGAACGAATTCAACTATAACGACTTCCTAAAGCAAATCCAACAGATCAAGAAGATGGGTAACCTGAAGGACCTCGCCAGCATGATTCCGGGTATGGACAAGGCCATGAAGGGAGAGGAAATCGACGACGACGCTTTCAAGAGCATCGAGGCCATCATCTATTCCATGACACCCCAGGAACGCGAGAATCCGAAACTCCTCAATGGCACGCGCCGTAAGCGCATCGCCGATGGCAGTGGCACTTCTATCGTGGAAGTCAACCGCCTTGTGAAGCAATTTGAGGAGACTTCGAAGATGATGCGCATGATGACCACGGGTGGTGGCAAAAAAATGATGCGCATGGCCAACGCAATGAGAAGAAGATAAACACCAACACTATGGATAACAAGATTATTGACGGAAAACAGATTTCCGAACAGATTAAGAAAGAGATTGCGGCGGAAGTTGCCGACATGATTGACCATGGCATCGCCGCCCCGCATCTGGCCGCCGTCATCGTAGGCGAAGATGGCGCCAGCAAGACATACGTTGCCTCGAAGGAGAAAGCCTGCCACTCGGTGGGCATGACCTCCTCGGTGTATCGTCTGCCCGAAACCACCACCGAGAAAGAGATGCTCGACATGGTGGAGTTCCTCAACAACGATCCCGAAATAGACGGTTACATCATCCAACTGCCTTTGCCGAAGCATATCGACGAGAACAAGGTCATCAACGCCATCAAGCCACAAAAGGACGTTGACGGCTTCACCAGCGTCAACGCTGGCCGTATGCAGTTGGGACATCCTTGCTTCGTGCCTGCCACGCCGAATGGTATCATGGAACTCATCAAACGCTCGGGCATTGAGACCGTTGGCAAAAACGTTGTCGTTTTAGGCCGTTCCAACATCGTGGGTACGCCCATGGCCATCCTCATGTCAAGAAAAGGCATCGACGCCACCGTCACCTTGTGCCACAGCCGTACGAAGAACCTGCCCGACATCTGCCGTCAGGCCGACATCCTTGTGGCTGCCATCGGTAAGCAAGGTTTCGTGACCGCCGACATGGTGAAACCTGGCGCCGTGGTCATCGACGTGGGCATCCACCGCATTGACGACCCAACCAGTCCGAAGGGATACAAAATCATGGGCGATGTGGACTATGACGAAGTCTACAAGGTGGCTTCCAAAATCACGCCCGTCCCAGGTGGCGTAGGTCCCATGACCATCGTTTCGCTATTGCAAAACACACTGAAAGCCGCCAAAGGCGAAGTGTATCCAAAATAAAGTTTTTCATGGTTTTTAATGGAAACGGGGACGCCACGAAAAGGCAGCCCCGTTTTTTGTTGCCCATATTCCAACAAAAATGCTTAGTTTTGCACCTTAATAAGTCTTGCCTCATGAAAAAAGGATTGCTTTTCACCCTGATAATACTGGCATTTCTTCCTTGGACAAAAGCCCAGGAAAAAGGCACAGCAACCCACTCCCCTATCTATCTTCCGCAACTCAAAGCCGAGTTGCCCAAGGAAGTGAGTGAGACTTCAGGGCTTTTCTTCCACAACGGTCGTCTTTGGACCCACAACGACAGTGGTGGCAAACCCATCTTGTTTGCCCTCGACACCACCGACTTCCAAGTCGTCCAGAAAGTCACACTGTCCAATGTGAAAAACAAAGACTGGGAAGATGTTTGCACCGATGGCGAGACGGTCTTTATCGGCGACTTCGGTAACAACAAAGGCAATCGAAAGGATCTAAGGATCTATACTTTCCCTTTGTCATCCATTCCGGCTGAAGGTGACACATTCCTCCAGGTCGATTCAATCCGTTTCAGTTTTGCCGACCAGACGAACTTTGAGAAAAGAAAACAGGCACATGACTTCGACTGCGAAGCCGTTTTTGCCACCGAGGATTATCTTTACCTTTTAAGTAAAGGTTGGGAAACGGGCACGACGCGGCTGTATCGCCTCTCAAAAAACGAAAAAGAACAGGTGGCAAAGGTGGTCAACGGCTTTGATTCACAAGGTCTGATCACAGGTGCCGACTACGATAGGGAAAAACACATTTTGGCTATCGTGGGCTATGTTAAAGACATCTGGAAACCCTTTATGTACCTCATCTCTGACTTCGAAGAGGATGGCACGAAACTCTCAAACAGACGTTTCGAAATGCCACAATTAAGTGGAACACAGACTGAAGGCATCTGTTTTTTCGATGACGGGCGATGCTATGTTTCGGCAGAGACTTCCCCCACTGTCACTACAAGGGTGTTTGTCGCTGATTTCAGGAAATGGATTGAGAAAGAACTGAAAAACAAGGAAAAATGAAACGCTTGGTAACCATACTGTTTATTATCGCTTTGGCATCTACAGCCTTCGCACAACGCCCCAAGAAGGCCGTGAAGGCTTACGAAGCCGCTGAAGACTCCTTTATGAAACGCGACTACAAAAAGGCATACCAACAAGTCCTCAAAGCTATCGTCGAAGACCCTAACTATGCTGAAGCTTGGCTCTTGCAAGGCGAGATTGGGATGGAGACCCAAGATTTTGACCTGGCGATGCTAGGTTATGAGAAATCCTTGGCTTGCGACTCGATGGTCTTCCCTCCTGCCGCCATCACTTTGGCCAGGTTGTACGACAGACAAGGTTCATACAAACGCGAAATCGCCTTGCTGCGGTGGTATCAGTCGAAGAAATTCCCACAAGCAGCCAACAATGCCACCGTAACCGAGATGCTTGAATTGGCCACCTTCCGCGACAATGCCATTTCCCATCCTGTAGCATTCACGCCAGAGAACCTAGGAGATGCTGTCAACACCAACGATGACGAATACGTGAACATGCTTTCGTTTGACGGCACACAGCTTTTGTTTACCCGCAAGATGCCCATGGGCAACGGCTATCAAAAGGAGTTCCTATACATCTCGCAATGGGATGGCCAGCAATGGACTGAACCCCAATTGCTTGCCTTTGCCGACTTCCCGCAAGACGTCGACCCAGGTGCAGCCTTCATCTCCGCTGATGGCAAGAAACTCTACCTGACGGGCTGTGGTTGGACACGCGATAGTAGCTGCGACCTCTATGTCTCAGAATGGAAAGACGGGCAATGGGCTATGCCCAAACGTTTGTCGGAAGGCATCAATACAAGGAGTTGGGAGTCGCAACCTTGCGTGAGCAGCGATGGCAAGGAACTCTATTTCGTCTCACGCCGAAACGGCAATGCCGACATCTATTGCGCCAAGCGAAACACAGACGGCAGTTGGGGCGAGCCGCAGAATGTGGGCACACCCATCAACACGCAAGGTACCGAAATGGCACCTTTCCTGCATCCCGATGGTCACACCCTTTATTTCTCGTCGGACAAGCACATCGGCATGGGCGGCTTCGACCTCTTTATGAGCCGCCGCGGCGACGATGGGCAATGGCAGAAACCGGTCAATCTCGGCTTCCCTATCAACACAAACGGCGACGAGATCAACTTCTTCGTGGCAGCAGATGGCAAAACTGCATTCATCTCCTCGCAACGTGAGGGTGGCCATGGCGGATACGACATCTACACTTTCGAGTTGCCTGAAGAGATTCGTCCCGACTCGGCCGACTACCTCGCCTCTGTCGACGTGGTGGAACTGGCACCTGGCGACGCTGTGGTGCTGCAAAACATACAATTCGAATTCAACAGCGCCGACTTGACGGCCGACTCAGAGCCTGGCATCCAGATCTTGACCGCCTTCCTCAAGCGCAATCCCGACTTGAAGGTGGAACTTGCTGGCCATACCGACAATGTAGGCAACGACAACTACAACTTGAAACTTTCCTCCGACCGAGCCGAATCAGTTAGGAAAGCATTGATTGCCAATGGCATCGAAGAAATGCGATTGACAGCCAAAGGCTATGGCGCCACAAAACCCATGGTTCCCAACGACAGCGATGAACATCGCGCTTTGAACCGCAGAACAGAAATGATTATAATCAATTGAATATGAAAAAGATAGTTTTGATAATCGCAGTTGCAATAGTTATGACAGCATGTGTAAAACCCGTCGAACCCACCAAATTCTCGATATTGGGCGACAGCTATTCGTCATACGAGGGATATGTGCATCCCGACTCAAACGATGTTTATCCATACGAAAACATTGGCTTGACTGGCGTTGAACAGATGTGGTGGGCTCAAGTGGCCGATTCGACAGACTGGATTCTTGAAAGAAACAACTCGTTTTCGGGAGCTTTGATGTGCAATTACGACTATGTGAACTATTATGGGCAATACTCCTTCATTCGACGTATGGACGACTTGGGCCACCCCGATGTGATTTTCATCTTCGGTGCCACCAACGATGCCTGCGCCCATAATGACGACGGTCCCGTTGTGTCTTTGGGTGATTACATCTATTCCGACTGGACCGAGGAACAACTCTGCGATTTCCGTCCGGCGCTGGCCTATCTCTTCGACCATCTGAAGACACGCTATCCCAAAGCCAAGCTGTATTTTCTGCTCGACATGAACCTCGGCACCGGTGGTGTGACTGAAATACGACGCGCCGAATTCCTTTCATCAATTCACCGTATTGCCAATCATTACGATGTCGATTGCATAGACCTGACGGGAATTCACAAAAGCCAATGGCATCCCAATGCAGAAGGACAAAAAGACATCGCCGAACAGGTGCTGGACTATATCATCATTGAACCGGTTTAATGCCTGAAACGGTAACGCACCGTCAATTCTTCGTCACTCGGTGTGGGCACATCCCAATAGGGAATTTCACCGTTCCCTTCATTGTCTGAAGAATCGTCTTCATCATCCTCATCCCAGTGGTGGATTTCCTTCTGCGGGCCTTCCTTCCGAAGAAAAACAGCCAACAACACGCCAATGATAGCACCGCTAAGGTGGCCTTCCCAAGAGATGTTTTGTGGTATAGCCAACGAGGGAATCATACCCCAGATGAAGCTACCATATAGGAAAACCATGATAAGCGATACGACAATGAGCAAACGATTGCCTCGGATGAAGCCGCTCGTGATAAGGAAGAGGTTAAGGCCATAGACGAGCGCACTCGCTCCTATGTGGGTTGAGTCGGGGTTGCCGATACACCAGGTAATCAAGCCACTCGCGAGATAGGTGATGAGCAAGACACGGTTAGCGAGGGTGGGATAACAATAGTACAAAGCCGTCCCCAACACGAGGATGGGAACGGAATTGGAAAGCAAGTGTTCCCAATTGGCGTGCAGAAACGGTAAGGTAAAGACGCCAACCAAGCCATGCAAGGAATGCGGCGTGACACCCCAACGGCTCAGGTTGACGCCACACGACACCTCGACAATCTTCACCACCCACATCAATGCCACGATGAGCAGGGGAACGATGAGACTGCCAAGAAACTTCCGTCTTTCCGCTTTGTTATCCATGATGTTGGAATCGTTCAAGAATCATTCCGCGGGCAAAGGTCGGAAATTTTGGCAGATTTTGTATTTTTGCGGCATGAAAAACAGAGGTTTCATCGTTCATTTGGCGGGCGTCATAGCCATGGTTTTCTGGGGAATGTCGTTTGTTTGGTCGACACAAGTCTACCAAAGCCTCAACCCCACTGCGACTATCTTTTTGCGGCTTGTTATCGCCACCGTTTTCCTAACGACAATTTTGTTTGTCTTCCGCCTCAACGAGAAGATCCAGAAGAAGCACCTCGGACTGTTTGCCATAGCTGCCATGTTCGAGCCTTTCCTTTACTTCATCTTTGAGGGCTATGGACTGAAGAACTCCTCCCCCGTGATTGGCGCCGGCATCATCGCCTTGATTCCTTTAGTCACCCCCATCGCGGCGCGTATCTTCCTCAAAGAACGGCTCACGCCAATGAACATCGTAGGCTTCATCATCTCCTTCGCCGGCGTCATCGTTATGCTGCTCAACAAGAACCTTGAGCTCACGGCCTCGCCCAAGGGCATCCTCTTCCTCTGCGGGTCGGTAATCGTGGCCGTAGGCTATTCCATCGCTTTGATTCGTCTCACCAAACTATATAAGCCATTGACCATCACATGGATGCAGAACATCGTCGGAATGATCTACTTCATCCCCATGGTCTTCATCATGGAGCGCTTCGAGCCTTCAAACTTCGCCAACGTGAGCGCCTACATCATTCCATTGGTATGCCTCGGCGTGTTTTGCAGCGCTGGAGCCTACGCCCTGTGGGCCTTCGCTTTCAGCAAACTGGGCGCCTCAAAGGCTAATGTCTACTCCAACCTCATCCCTGTATTCACGGCCATCTTCAGTTATCTTCTCGCCATCGAAGAGATGACGGCATTCAAAATCATCGGCATCTTGGTAGTGGTGGTTGGATTAGTGCTGTCGCAAATGAAATCAAAAAACGGCCCTTCGACCCTTCGACAAGCTCAGGGCTCAGGGACTTTAACTGAACAACTGAACAACTGAACAACTTCCAACCGTCAATGATTACCAGCAAAACCAACCCTAAAATCAAGAACCTTGTCAGGCTACAAAAGGCCTCCGAACGTCGTGAACAAGGCCGTATCCTCATTGAAGGACAGCGTGAGATTGAGCGTGCACTGGCCTGCGGCTTCGAAATGGAAGAACTATATGTCTGTGAACCCTTGCTGCGTGAACCCGTCAACATTCAAGCCAAATACACCGAGACTGTTTCCGAAGAGGTGTTCGAAAAGATCGCCTATCGCGAAGGCAGTGATGGGTTGTTGGCTGTTGCCAAGCCCAAATACAAGAACTTGAGCGAGTTCAAACCCAAGAAAGACGCGTTGATTATTGTGTTGGAAACCGTGGAGAAGCCAGGCAACCTCGGTGCCGTGATGCGTACTGCCGATGCCGCAGGCGTGGACGCAGTTATCGTGGCCGACCCCGCCACCGACCTCTTTAATCCCAATGCCATCCGTGCCAGCATCGGTTGTATCTTCAGCGTGCCAGTCTATGCCTGCTCTACCGAAGAATGCATCAGCTGGCTGAAACAGAACGGCATCACCATCTACTGCACCTACCTCAAGGCCTCCATCGACTATCTT